>Ga0307517_10013429_pt1 | contig 11117 bp, 4 predicted proteins | sample 23_EM_MG_FD_194515 | JGI IMG/M metagenome (GOLD analysis project Ga0307517, IMG submission 194515) | Populus trichocarpa ectomycorrhiza microbial communities from riparian zone in the Pacific Northwest, United States - 23_EM | ecosystem: Host-associated > Plants > Roots > Unclassified | place... | reverse complement strand
ATTTATTTTTTTTATGTCGAAGGCGAATAAGTTTTAACCAGTAAAGATTGTATTTAAAATATATTAAAATAATATTAAAATAACGTAGAGGAAGTAGAAATTAAACCCTTCGAACCTCCAAACCCATCCTTTCATCTCTGACAACTTGTATTTACTGCCTAGGTCGCTAGGTGGTTCAAATTCAAAGCCCTCCCGCAGCTCGATTTATGTAGGTTTTTTGTTGTTTGTGGCTCGTAGAAAAGCTGATCCCTTCCAACTGACAAAGAATTTGGAAAGATTTACACACAGACTTGGCTTTGTTTGCAAATATTGAATGTAGGAGGAATATGGGTCTTTTTTTATATATATAATTTGGAAAAATCAACAGAAGCTAAGCTCTAAGAGGAGCAGCACCCAAAATATCACATAGAAGAGGATGATAATCAAGAGAAGTTTGCATTTCCTTCACCAAAGAACATGATCATATCAATATATAGATATTCTAATTCCAATCCCACGTACTACAAAAAATCAAGAGCGAGAGGGGATTAGCATTGACCCTTATATTGTAGAGTTATTTATGTTCATCTTATGTTAAAATTATTAATCTTTTGCTCTTACACTAGCATTTTATTATGGTCGGGTCTTGGATTTACGGTCACAAGTTCGAGTTTTTTTAGAATTATTAGAAATTTATATAGTTTTTAGTTTTAAGACTTGTGAAATTAACTGAGGTGGATAGAAGCTGATTTAGATATTATATTAATAATAAAAAAATAATTTCGCTCAAAATTAAATGACATGTTTTCTCATGAGGACCATGCTAGGGCTTATAGCTGAGCCATGCCTATGTTTGACTACTCGCACGTGAAGCTCTGCCTCTCAATTAAGAAAGATCGGTGCTAATTACTGCATGGGTGCTCTTTTCTAGGAATGGAACATTTTGGTCATTCACACACGTTACCACTTTGTCCTGTATTAATTATGCATGCAGTAAATCATTGTGGTCTAGTAATAAAAGATTCGGACTTAGGGTTTGTTTTGTGTGGTATTAATATTATCATTATTTCATGATTAAAAATTTATATAATTATTAATTTTAAAATTTATAAAATTAACTGAGATATATGCAAACTAATCCGAATAACTATATTAATAAAAAAAAGTTATACATAGCATTAGCTACCACCCAAATGATAAATTGGAAGCAACAATAAGAATATTAAATTGAATTGCATAAATAACAACAACAATAATAATAAATAAAGTAATCAAAATACAATGTTAATTTGATATTTTCCTTTGTTTAAAAAGCTCATGAAATCTTTGCCTCTTTTTTTTTTTTTTAAAGCGAAGTTTTAAATAAATTAGAGCAATAAACTTCGTCTCGGTATACTAAAGCAAGCTTCATAATATTAAAGAAAATCCATTAGAAAATTAATTATCTGGGCACTGTAAATGCAGAATTAGTGGAAGGCAAAGCATTCATGTTTTTCATGTCGTGAAGGCAAAAAGGCAAAGGAGCTTGGAGAAGGTAAAACTGTAGTGGTCATTGCACGTGCATCCCATCTAGTCCTGCAAAGCACAGAATCCTTATCAAGAAATGGGGACACCTCATGATTCACAAAGGACACACACCCGTGCGAGTGCTTAAAATAAAGGAAAATGGCCCTTTTCATCCGACGACAAGGAAAGTGGCACTGAGTTTTCATATCCTTTTCATTAAAATTTGATTATTTTAAATTAATTTTATTTTAATTTTTTATATTTCTATGATAGGCTGATGTTAAATATATAAATTTTAAAAATAAAAAATATTATTTTAATATATTTCTTAATAAAAATACTTTAAAAAATAATTACTACAACACTCTACGAGATGTTTATTTTTCTCACATGTCCTTGTAGGGAAGGATGCAGAAGTCTGTTTGCTTCGAACTTTTTTTTTTGTGAGGAAAGCCCTCTCTGCTTAAGATCTTGTTTTTTTTTTTTTATTAATGTGGATATCCGGATCAGCTTGCGTGTACTTCGACTAATCCCACAGGCCATAAAGTTAACGACCACGTAAGTCTTCAGTGATCCTGAGGTTTGTGGGACTTGAACTAGTTACATCTAGAGAGTAAATCTATATTTTGACTAGTTGAATTGCATCTCCTCTAGGGTTGATCTTACTTCTTGAATCATGTCCAAGTGGGAAGATATAAATTTTTAAAAATAAAAAGTATTATTTTAATATATTTCTTAATAAAAAATATTTTAGAAAACAATTATCTTCCACATCTAATCTCATAGTATTTACTTTCCTCCCATGTCCTTATAGGGAAGGTATGCTTTGATATATATATATATATTGATGAGAAAAGCCCTCTATGCTTAAGATCTTGCTTCTTGAATCATGTCCATGTGGGGTGGCACCACACCTCTCCCTCTCCCTTTAGCCAGTTTGTGGTTAGCTAATAATGCTTGACTTGGACAGTGTCCTCCTCCATAATATATATATATATATATATATATATATATGTTATGATGATAGCTTTTAGCAGTGATCGAAAATAAGCACGCGACACATGAGGAATTATATCATTACTTATCCTATCATACAAAAGTCACATCCATAAAATTTTTTAATGATGAGTCTGATTTTATGTGAGAGATAAAAGTATAGTTTTTTGGTATATTTAATAATAATTAATATTGTGTTTGGTTAATTTTTCATGGTAGGAGAAACAAATATATAAAAGATAGGGAAATATTTAATTTTAAAAAATATAAATATAAAATAAATTTGTTTTCAAAATAGTTTTTGAATGAATTTTTTCTATTTCTTGATTAGTTTTGAGAATTGATTTTCGTAATTTTTGTTCAAAATTCTTGTTATAGGGTTATATCAATCTCACGATCAGGTAGTAGATTTGGTTAGTTGGCTAGCTTAGGAGACTCAAGTAAGGTTATTGTGATTTTTAAAATTGATATTTTTTCAATTATTTTCCTTTAAAATTTAATTTATTAGGAATAGACTCAATAGAGTTTTAAATTTATTTATTTTTGTTTTTTGTGGGGTTATCCCATTTCATTTAATTTTTAATTTATTATTAAATAAAATCATAAATATCTTTTAAGAATACGAGGGGTAGCAATTAATCAATATCACTTTTCTTTGTGAAACAGTAAAATTATTGAACTTATAATCACAATTATGGTGCCGGTTCGGGTTTCGAGAGAAATTTTTTTCTCATGATGATAGCTGGTTCGATAAATGGTACAGTAATGCTAATTACATGTTATTTTTTCCAAGACTTTTTCCAAAAAAACATAATGATGATTTCTTTTTGAATGATTTGTAGTAATTACTGTGTTGACTATGATTGAATAGTTCATATTCAGGCTAGTGATTGTCATATTCGTGGACAACTTTAGACTCAGAGAGAACCATATTAGCAAAGACTAATGTAATGTTTTGCATTTTGGGCATAGTTGATTTTTAATGTAGTTTTTACTTGAAAATTTAAGAAAATAATACTTTTATTATTTTTTAAAATTTATTTTTGACATCAACACATCAAAATAATTTAATAATATTAAAAATAATAATATAAAAAATCAAAATTTTATATGTTATTGTTCAAAATGAAGACCTCCCTCCTCACATGTTACTATTACTATTAGAAAAACCTAAATGAGAATGGAAAATCATTGTTGTTTTCTTCATATGTTATTGTTCATTAGAACATTAAATATACTTATTTCTTTTATTTTTAAAATATTTTTATTCTTATATTTCAATATTAGATTTATTAGAAATTAAACAATGTTATTTATTTCGGTTTTCTTTATATGAGATTATCATGGTGTCAAAAACAATCTAGGTATTGGGTTGATGCTCAGTTTTATGATAATCTATTTTTTTCTATGATATTATTAAATAAAAATGATCTATTATATTGTTAAATAAAAAATAGTTGTGGAGAAAAAAAATATAATTATTATGAATTGGGCCTCATGATTTATTTTTATTTACTTTCTATAAAGTTATCACAATATTAGAAAAACTTACCAACATTGAGTTGGTGCTCAGTTTTTTGAGCATCTATTTTTTTAATCTTATTATTAAATAAAAAATAATTCCAGAAAAAACATAATTATTAGGAACTAAACTTTATAATTTATTTTCATTTACTTTTTATGGGGTTATCGTGGATTTAGAAAAATATCCGGGTATTGATTAGGTGTTTGGTTTTGTGAGCGCCTATTTTTTTAATCATATAATTAAATAAAAACAATTTAAAAAAGTTAGTAAACTCAATAAAGTTCATGACTCATGTTACGGGTTAGATGAGTTGACCTAGTTGATCCAATGTATCATCGTCTCAATATTTTTTTAAGAAAAGATGTCATCTTGAAAATATTTTTAAAATCAAAACACGTTTCTACAAGTCATTCGAGTTTTTCTTTAACCCTCAAAGTCAACTGGGTCATGCCGAAGCAACTCTTATATAGTTTAATATGAAGCTCGAGCTAAACAAAAAGTCTAGTCAAGAGGTTTTATGTTTGAGTTTAATGACACCATCATAGAACTTTTCTTGGCTTAAACATTATTTTTTTTTACTTATAATTTCTTTTGATCCCGTCGCAGCGCAGCGCAAGGAATTATCTAGTAAATTAATATAAACTATTAACTAAAAGTGAACGGGTTTTATCGTAGTACTTCACAAGATTGGTGTCCCGTGCTATGTCACGAGCCTGACTAGATGTATTTTAACATACAAAATAATACTCCGGCGACGCTAGCATTTTAAAAAGAAAGAAAAACATGAGACTCGGGTCATTGATTCAACTAGGTTCTAATAAGCTTGATTAATTTAACAATATTAATAAAAAAAAAGGAACGACACTAAATAAAAAAAACTAAACAAGAAAAATGATATTGATTAATTGCAAATAATATATGCTTGCCAATATTATGGAAAGATACCCCCTCATATTCTTAAAAGGTATTCATGATCTTATTTGATAACAAATCAAAAATTAAATGAGATGGGATAACCCCATAAAAAGAATAAATAAATAAATATAAAAATCTATTCCTAATAAATTAAATTTTGAAGGAAAAAAATTGAAAAAATATCAATTTTTAAAAATCACAATAACCTGACTTGAGTCCCTGAGTTAGCCAACCAAATCTACTACCTGATCGTGAGATTGATATAACCCTATAGCAAGAACATTGAACAAAAATTACAAAGATCAATTCTCAAAACTAATTCAATATTGAAGAGTGAAATAGAAAAAAAAATCATTTAAAAAAAAACAACAAAGAAACCCCAAGTCATCTCGAGTTAACTTGCTAAGCTCGCAACTCAAGATATGAGATCGATATAACCCTATAAAGAGAAAAGAAAAAACAATCACGAAGCCTAACCTCTAACCAACCCAATGACAAAGGATGAAATTAAAAAAAAATCAATTATGAAGAAGGACATTAAAAACCAAAGTCAGCTCGGGTTAATCTTTCAAATCCGTAACATTAGGTAAGGAGGCCAGAGCGACCCTATAAAAAGAAAATCGAACAAAAAAATATGAAGACAAATTCTCAATTAATCAAATGCTAAGGGATGAAATTATAAATAAAAATCGATAAAAAAGAAGGATCGAAAACAAAACAAAAAAGACAATTAAAAGAATGAAAACCAAATTTGACATAAAAACTAAGATGAAACCAAATATTGATGGATGAAATTTTAAAAAATAACCAATCAAGAAAAGGATTTAAAAAATAAATAACAATAAAAAATGAGGATCAAATTCGATATAAAATTAATTGAAACCAAATGCTAAGAGACAAAACTAAAAAAAAATTAATTTAAAAAAGGATTCAAAACAAAACTAACAACAATCAAAAGAACAAAAATCGAATTTGATATAAAATTAAAATGACAAGACACCTTCCACATTTGGCAGATAAACATGAATTCCAAGAAGAGGAGAGAGAAAAAGAAGGAGGATAAGAAAGAAAAAGTTGTCAGAGTCGCACCATCGCTCCGTTGTGAACGTGCACCATACTATTTGACAACTCTTGTCAAGACTATTCTAAAGAAAACACAGAATGTAACATAGAGACACCAAAAGAGGCTGCATGTGCTACCAAAGCACGACAACCTCTTCCCACACACGCTAGTTAAGTTTCCTTGCCCATCTTTTTTAATCCTTGGATTGTTTTTTTTTTCAAATTTGATCTCCCATGTCTTAATTGTTCTAGATTAGTATAATTGTATTTTATTTTGTAAAACCGAGCATAAGATGCGCGTTGAAATTTTTTTTCTTGATAATGTGGGACCTCCATATTTAGGCAAAAAAAAAAAACATCAAGTTGAATATAAAAAAAGTCAATGTGAAAGGATCAAATTGAAAAAAAAAATTGATGGAACAAAAAAAAGAAAAAGGGTTTAATCTATCCCCTGACCTTACAATTCAATCCTTGATGTTTGCAAGAAAAAGAGATCAATACCTGTCAATTATTCAAACTCAATCCCTATAACTTCAATTGTTTTAATTTAATTTCGCCAAATTGAGCAACAACTAAGAGTAAAAGAAAAACAAAGAACAAAACCCAATCCAAAAATAATCTAATGTAAAAGAAAAAAAAATCTGATCACTGAAATGAAAAATAAAGGACCGAAAAAAGAGAGCAGCATTGTGTAAATCCAGAGTGTTCTCTCTCATATGCTATAGTAATAAACTAATCTCTTTTAGTTTTTTTTTCCGTATAATAGTACCTATTTTTTTCGTACTTATTTTTTTTAATTATATCATTTTGTTAAAAATTTAATGATCAATCTCTTATAATTCACTATCTATTTGACTTGCGCTCCGTCATGGGTTGTATATTTTTTTTCTTTCAAGAAAAGGATATGTAAGCTATTTTGATGCGTTTTTTTACGTAAAAAATCAAAGTGTAAATCAAAAAGCTTATATAAGCATCTAACTAAATAAATAGATAATCATCTATGTAAATAAATGAAAAAAGTCGTTAACAATAACTAAAAGATAAATTGGAAAAATTAAGAGATAGGTGTAGATTAAGAAATTTAATCTCGTAAAATGAGATATTTACTAGATTTTGTTTTCTAACTTTTTTTTTATTAAAATTAATAAAATATAATAGAAATAGAAGCACACATGAAACTAGTTGAATATAATAAAAGGAAAAAAATATAATGCAAGGCCGAACATATTAGAAATATTATTAAAATTAAATATTATTATTTTTAAAAATAAAGTTCATATGTATAAAAAAACAATTATAGGTGAATAAAAAAAATATCTTCAAAAATTAAATACGCACAAAACTCATAGCCTAGGTTATGAGACCGAGATTAAGCGATTGAAAACAAATTGAAGATAACCACGAAACCAGTCTTTTTTTTAAAATAATGTAAAATGATGAAATTGAAAAAGAAAATGAGAAAAAAAGAGAGTTCAACCGCATTAACTTTTCAAATTCATGACTAAGGTCATTAGATCAAATACACCACAAATAAAAAAAAAAAAAACTTAGAGGGCAACCATGAAGTCCAATCCCCAACAAATTAAATACCAAAATATGAAACTAGAAAAAAAAAATCAATTACATAAAAGGATCTAAAACAAAAAAAACTATATAATTAAAAGAGTGATGGTGAAAATTGAAATAAAAAATAAATTAGAGGGCAACCAAATATTTTTATTTGTAGGGTTAAATTGAAAAGAAAAATAAGTTTAGCAAAGAAAAAAGGAAATAAAAAGAATGAGGGCTAGATAAAAAAAAAAAATACAACATAAACTTTGATTGAAGGATGAAATTGAAAACCAATAAAACTTTGACAAAAGGGAAAAGAAAAAAAATAAAAATCAAAAGAATAAGGGTCGTATTGGAAAAAATAATATATGAAAAATTATAATTGAAGGACTAAATTGAAATAAAAACAAAATTTTTAGAAAAGGGTTAAGAAGAAAAATAAAAAATCAAAAGAATAATGAGTGAAATTGAAATACCAAAAATAAAGAGGGCAACACATTTACTTTTTCAAGTAGGAGAGAGAAAATAAGGGAAAAAAAGGATCAAAAAATAAAAATCAAAAGAACAAGGGTCGTATTGAAAAAAATAATATATGAAAAATTATAATTGAATGACTAAATTGAAATAAAAACAAAAATTTTAGAAAAGGGTTAAGAAGAAAAATAAAAAATCAAAAGAATAATGAGTGAAATTGAAATACCAAAAATAAAGAGGGCAACACATTTACTTTTTCAAGTAGAAGAGAGAAAATAAGGAAAAAAAAAGGACCACCGGTGACAAACTATCCATCATCTGTTGTCATGAGCAATAGCAGGAGAAAAAGGATACAATGGCGATTTCAATGACGCAGTGGAAGGGCATGTTTAACTATTGGGAAAAGTTGCACGTGCCGCCTAAATGACACAATAATCACTCGCTCGTTGGCGCATAATGAGCACACACCAACATATTTTTTAATAAAAAAATAATTATCCAATGTAAAAAGACTAAAATCTCCATGAGTCTAGTAATTATATATATATAAAAACATTGTGTGAAAGGACAAAAATGTCCCTAAACACTTTTTTTTTGTTTTTTTTTTCTAAAGGAAAAGATGTTTTTACTTTATTCTAAGAAATGAAAAAAAAGAAAAACCATTGGTTAATAGTTTTAAATTGTTAACCCCGGTAAAAAGAAAAAGAAAAAAAATTGCACCGAATAAAAATTAACACATATAAATAAATATGTCTTTTTTTGGGTCGTGACATTTTGGTATCAGAGCCATTTTGTTATCCTGGTAGGTTCAGGATGTGGAACAAGATTTTGATGGTTAATGAATTATTGTAGGATGGTTACCACACGGTAGGGAGCCAAGACTAAACCATTCTCAGGACGAGATAGAGGTCAGGATTTACAAACAGATGCTGGACAGGGGGAGGATCTCCTGACAGATACTGCATCTCATGAACTAGTGATATAGGTGCCAGGACTTTAAGGTATTCCAGTAGGAACTGTACCGTTAGAGGGCCCTGGCCATCAGGGTCAGAGAATAATACCTTTAATAATGCCATCATAGATAGTGCTTGCTACCATACCCCATCCACCAGTAATAATGCCTACTATTGTACCATCATCATAGGCCGATCCAGGGTTTTTAGCCCAGATTGTTAGGGCTGTTATTGAAGGTATGTCCCATGTGTCAGCTCCAGCAGTCCCTGTGCCACAGGCAGCTCCGGTGGCGACAACATCCACTGACACTGTGGTTGCTCTAGTTCGGACAATGAAAAGTATGAGAGAGATGGGCTTGAGTTTTTTTTTGGAGAGGCTGATGCTAAGATTGCTGTGAGGTGGATTTGAAAGGTTGAAGATTCTTTAGAGGAGATTAAAGTGGCGCAAGAGTTGCGGGTAAGATTTGCCACCCAGTTGTTATCTTGGACATGGGCTGAGTTCCGAGCACAGTTTGAGAGCCAATACTATTCTTACCAGTATCAGAAAATTAAAGCACATGAGTTTTTGACATTGACTCAGGGGGATATGGCTGTATTGGAGTATGAGAGGAGATTTCATGACCTCTCCATGTTTGTTCTATATATTGTTCCAACCGAGCAGCATCAGATACAGAAAATGCAAGATGGATTACCATAGGTTTTGAAACATGCATTGATCCCTCACAGATTTGAGACTATGAGAAAGTTGATTGATGCAGCTGAGGCTTTAAAGACCTGTATGAAAGAGAGCCAGCAGGGCAAATCAGAGTTGGAGAAGCAGAAAGAGGTTGAGTTTACTACCAAGAGACCTCCCTTTTCATAGAAAGGGAAAGGGCTGTTTAGTCAGTTTAAGAAAGGGACCAGGACAACTTTTAGATCTGCTCAAAGTTTAGGAGCGAGTTTGACCAGGGAACATTATGGTACAAGAGATAGTGCTGTCAGGGGAGGATCAGAACATAAACCTGCTATGTATCCCAGTGTGGTTGGTGTAGTAAGAGGCATCCAGGTGATTGTTCGATGATGCCTGGCGAGGCTATTATTTTTGTGGGGTCCAGGGACATTGAAAGAGAAATTGTCCTTGAAAGGGGGAGTTTCTGCAAAGACAACAAGCTCAAACTTAGAGCCAACAACATTCCATCACCATAGACAGACCAGTGAGGCCCGTTCAGTTAGGGGCCAGCGGGATTAGAGGCAGGGTTAGAGTGCAAGATACCAGGACTTCTGGTAGGGTTTATAATATAACGCAAGAGGATATTAGAGATGCTTCAGATGTTGTGGCAGGTATGCTTCAAGTAAATTCTCAGTTTGTATATGCATTGATTGATCTCAGGGTAACCTATTCTGTTTTGGCGAATCGGATAGTAGAGAAACTAGGAAAATGTCTCAATAAGGTAGATAAATGGTTTACTATTAGTACGTTTCTAGGGGAAACTATGAATATTGATTTTGTATATAAAAAAATCAAGGTTATTATTCATGGGTTAGAAATGAGGGTAGATTTATTGCCACTAAAATTGTATAATTTTGAAGTAATTTTAGGCATGGATTAGTTGGGTAAGTATAAAGCCCAGATAGATTGTTTTGCAAAAACAATGACTTTTTAGGGACTTTATGAGAGGAGAACGATATTCAGGGGAGAAAGAAAAATCATTCCAAGTTGTATTATTTCAGCAATGAGGGCTAGGAAACTGATACAAAGGGGATGCGAGGCGTATCTTATGACACGACCAAAAGATTGATGTTTTCTCCCAAGTGCAGGAGTGTCGAAGTAATAAATAACCCGGCAAGACCGGGGCCGAACCACAAGGAGGTTAACTATATAAATTATAAATAACAACAACAACAATAAGTTAAAGAGAGCTTTGAGATGTGATATTGATGTAAGGATTAAACAAGGATAAAATAATTGTCAAGGTTAGAGGATCCACTAATGGTATTTCAAACAAGTATAGTATAAACTCTTTTTATTACTCAACTGGAAACCACACACAAAGGAGGTTCCAATCGGATTATAAATTGTTAACATGATTACATTAGTTATCTTATTCGAATAATGCTAATACTTGTAAATGTTGTCAGGCATTCATGATTATAACTTATGTTAACAACAAATCAAG
>Ga0307517_10013428_pt1 | contig 11117 bp, 11 predicted proteins | sample 23_EM_MG_FD_194515 | JGI IMG/M metagenome (GOLD analysis project Ga0307517, IMG submission 194515) | Populus trichocarpa ectomycorrhiza microbial communities from riparian zone in the Pacific Northwest, United States - 23_EM | ecosystem: Host-associated > Plants > Roots > Unclassified | place... | reverse complement strand
TCCCCTGCTACAACACCCTCTTTCTCGCCATTTGGAAGGATCAGCCTCGAAGCAGGTAGAAGCACTTTCTAGTCGCCCTGGGATCTCATTGGCCTGTGGCTCTGGGGGGCGAACTGACATACACCATATTAAGGTCGGTGCGGTTGGGCTTTGGAAGTAACAAAGTGAACGCTGCACCCATTTCTGAAGGTTCCGTACTGTTTCGTAGTTGATCATGGACGCTTTGAACGAACAAGACGTCACGCGTCATCCTGTGGAACGAGCGGCTTCACGTTCGTGAAGCGCTGCGGCCATTGGGGAGGAGCTCACAGGGATGAATAGCCGTAGGGGTATAGGGAGGGTTAATATCTTACCACAGCGTCCCGCAAATCCTAGAGCGCGGGTCCTTGCCGCGCCGAAGCCTCCTGTTTAATTGGTAAGATAAATTCGTCAGTAGGTCGTACACGGCGAGCCACACCCTTCATCAGGGTCTCTGCCAGGAGCAGCAGAGTAAACAATGCTCCGGCGATACAGGCTGTGTCATAATGACCACAATGCTGGGAACAGAAGCAAAACGGTCTCACTCCAGAGGATAAAGGGTGTCCCGAACTTCTTGCTTAAAGTGTCGAAAACCAAGGCGGAGGTAATTGCACCCATTTTTACCACAGGCGGCAGAGAATCCGTGCACGCCCGCCCGGAATTTCGTGTGGAGTGCCCCGGCCGGGGCTGCGCGCACAGAATGGTCCTTCATCGGAAAAATAAATGATAGATTTTGGACACCATGAGCGTATTTTGACTTACCGCGAGCATTATGATGCCATTTTGGTGTCATCCTGACTGCGACGATCTGCCATGACGGCCTCATGAGGTTCGACGGGTTTTTCCGATGTTGCGTGTCGCTGTATCTGTGACGTTAAGCAAAAACCAGGACAATGATCATTGCGTGCCTCCATTGCAAGAAATGTTCGGCAAATTCTGAGGTTCGTAATCTGAGTCGACGCTTGCAATCGCAACCGATATCAGATAATCGCCGCCATTGAGAACCACTACTAAATGCTATGTCGACGTAGATCAAAGCAGAGTTGAAGGTCCCGTTGGAGCGCAGATTGACAGACTCACTTTAGCGAAGATTATGATTACTATCCTCCCGTCATCTATGCAGCCCGAAACTGGGCCTCCCTGCGGGGACGGTCAAGACACCGAACACTTAGATAGTATTACGACGGAAGTGATCGGTAGGGTTTCTCGTTCACGGGTGTTTGAATTCGCGGACCGGTGCCGGAAAGATGGACGGGTTTAGACTTGCAGTCACGGTCCTACAAGATTCAATCTCAATAGGGGCTTGCATTGAAACATAGAACATAGAACGTATAATGCAGAACGTAGAACGTAGAACGTAGAACATACAAACACATAGAGCAGGGTTGTTATCTTGACAGCGACAGATGAAACTAACACTGTAAGTACACATGGAACTGATCCGGCTCAGAATCTTTTATGCGATTTGAGCCGCTTACACAATGGATCGCTCTCCGGATTAGTCATGTGCGAAATAATTGATTCAGCTTGCGAAAAAGTTTTTTACGACGATTCTGTTGGGCTCCTTCCGGCTCGGGTTCGAAGGCGCTTGCGTGACCACTATGGGGGACGAGTGCGGTAAAAACCTGGCTTTGAGGTTCGGTTCGTTCATCCGACTCCACCGTTTTCACCATCGGCGCAGTTGACGACTCTAAACACGACACAATGGAAGAGATGGTCCAACGACGATCGGCGCTGTCCCAGCAATCTTGTATCATCCTCCAGATGCCATCGGTAAGGCCAAGGTCCAAGGTACTCTGGGGCCGGTCGGGTCTAGCGCCTGACATCACCTGCAGAATCACCCCTTCGTCACGGTACCCTTCTAAAGGGAGTAACCCAGAGAATGCCTAGGCAAAAACACGTTACAAAACCGAAGGTATGTGGACACAAACGTATGGTGATGGGCGCGTACCTCCCATATTAACATTGCGAAGGCGTAAATGTCCGACTCTTTGGAGCGCACACGAGAGTCTAATCCGAATCTCTCCGGAAAGATGAGTTCTGGAGCAAGCCACCGTACCGAGAAGGCGTTCCCTCCTGTGGGGCTTGGAAACACCATCACACCAGGCTCTGATGGCAGGAAGATGGACGACGATCCAAAACCCGCGAGGCGGGCGGAGTGGTTGCCGTCAACGAGAACATTACACTATAGAATGTCTCAACAGCAGAACAGATGAGATCGGGTGAAACTCGTACACTCTTGAGGTCTCCATGGATATAGTCCAGCCCATGCATGTACTCTAACCCTCTAGAGGCGTCAAGCAACTGGGTATGGCGTCAGGTAATGGCGCCACTCGACAAGGGATACCCTCACCGGTTTCAGCCTGGAGACTGTTGGAAAGTGGGTGAGGTACTCCCGCAAAGTTCCGTATTGCATCCACACCGACACCGCTGCGAGAGGGAAGGTTTTCGCGTCAACCCCAAGGAACGGTAAAATGTTGGGATGTGATAATCTTCCCCAGACGAGAACTCCTTGATAGAATTGCTGATCCGTTCAATACTAGTGAGCAAGCACGAAACTATTGCACCAGTGTGTGCTTACCCTCCGACTGCAGGCCATGGGCACTGTCGAGTGACGTCGAGTGACCTTGACTGCGACCGGGCAGCCGTTGACCTCACCACGCCAGACGTCTGCGGAGCCGCCATAGGCACTAGGGCCGTCTCCGGCCACGACGAGGTTGCCGATTTTCGAGTACCTCGTTGGAAGTATGCCATAGGTACCACATGCACTTTCAAGGGCCAGCAAGCACTTCCGCCTCAAAGGTGGGTCTGAGGTCGAGGATGACGACACCTGGACGCTCGATGGTGAGTCCACTGCGCACGGCCGGGAGAACGGGGCCGTACCTCGTCCAAAATGTCGACAATTGGGAGCATAAGGCTGTTCCTACCGTTCCCAACCGTAGTCGCAAGCATCGCTTCGGCAAGTGAGTGGATGTGCTGATCCATGGTTTTCTGAGTGGGAGGGACGGGGGGAATATGGGAGGAGTGGCCCCGTATTTGAGGCACCTCGCGCGTGTTCCACCAGACGGCACCCTTCGCAGAGTATATGTGGAAATTGCCGGACTCGTAAAGACTTGACAAATGACATGATAGTACTCTCCATGACCCTGGGCAGGAGGTCAGATGGAATTGGCCGTCAAGAGAATGTGGCACGCTAGATGATACAAAAGTCATGGTCCTTTCAAACAGACCACGTAATTCCACTGATGACCGCCGTACGAAACGCGAGATCCCATAGTTCGGAAAGAGTTGATCATTTTCGCGTTCATCTCGGGTGGAGTTTTAAATAGGTTTGTTAACCCGCGCGAAATGCCGTCAATGGACGAGGTGGCCAGTCAAGCTGATAGACGCCCTTCCCGAGGTGGATCTTGGCAAGTACGTCACATTGAGCCCAGAAATATATAGGGGGCTAGAAACAAAACACCGCCTCAGGCAGCCTCCAATCAAAACTCCTGCATTTCTAATGATACTCGGAATCCACTACCGAATACAAACCCACATAACCGCTGGAACCGAGATACTGTAGATCAACACCCCCAGATGCACGGCCCGAAACGGGTCCTGGCACACAACCGGATCCTATGGGTTGGTGAGGTTACCGCGTGCAGGTCCCACCATCTCCTCATAACCATGGGCTCGTCTGGCCGAGTTGAACACACTTTGACATCTGACCTCGAAGTGAGAGATGGGAGAAATCCCGGATACCACGGAGGCGAGAATCGCCCTCATTTCCCGAGGAAGTCTGGATTCCGAGAAAGCTTCACAGCTTTTGAACGAGAGATTCAATGCGCTGATTACTTACCAGTGTCCTTCGTGGCTACTCTGAGGCACAGCGGTACATTAACGGCCTGTATGAGGTATACTGCTCCCATCTCTGAATATCCCCTTCACTTAACCTTCACCAGACTGCCCCCTGATTCGTCAATCCGCCAACGGTGCCTTCGGGCACTTAGGAAAGCTGGAGGAGAAACGGTATTACTTCCAACCAGCTACCGTTTTCATCCCAAATCGAAAAACAAGATGCGTTGCCGAACGCAGCTGGTGGATTCTTGGATGTTTGGAAAGCGAAACTCGAAAACGACCCAACTGGCACCACCTTTTTCTCACATGCATTCATGGGCCAACGATACCCCATGTAACCCTCAGCGATTCTATAAGGAGGTGCTGGTTACCAAACAAGTCAAAAATGACAACGTCCAGGTGCTTGATGGCTTCAAGCTTCGCATCGTATCCGAATGGATGGAACGCGGGAACACGCACAGCCACACCCACCTCAGGAATAATGAAGTCACCGACCGCACCGAGCCTGTCAGTCCTAGACCTCATACACAATACCCCATTTCTGACTCGCTCGAGTATAGTTGCTCGGCGTGACAAGGGGTCTCAGTTACTTACACTCCGTCGAAGTAACTCGCGGAGATTTAAAGAGTGTAAACCCAGAAGTACCCGCTCCTTCCACCTTGTGACAAATTCTTACACTAATTTGGACATCCTGATAGGACGGTCACCGGCGTTTAGTCCATTCCACCACTCGCGTGCCTCCAGTAAGGTGCGGCTCTCTTGTTTGACCGATCTGATCCCCAAGTACGTTTCATCACGGCAGCAGATGATAAGGCAATCGGTTCCTTTTCCATTCCAAACCCCACTGGTAGTTTTGGAGCGCTCGCGGCTGTCGTTTGCAAACGTGAAGAAAGGGGATCCATGGTTCGATCGACAGGACTGCCGCGAAATGGTAGTCTAGTCCCAGGCCGGTTGGAGGGACACCTGTGATCGCTGCGCGATCGGTGTTCCGATTGCAGGTTTCGCCTCCTAACCGTCTTGTGAATTTGTACCGGGGACGGGGGGGTCCCCCGGTTTGGAAGGTGGGACGGTCAGGAGCCCTATCCTGCAAGGTGTCATGGTGATCAACCGGATGGAGCCGAGACTAGTCTTCCACTCACGCTGACCGGCCTGAGGTTTTCGGGTCATCCTATATTACAGGTAGGTGAACTCTCGATTTCCGGCGATCCGTCGGATAACCATTAGTAAGCTCTTTAGCGTCGGAGGTGCGGGGCTGTACGAAAATTGGTCGAGTATTTGGGATTTGTGCCAACAGCTCTCGAAAGAGTTAGGAAAAGAAGCTCACCAAGAAACCCCATCTATTTTTCCTATTTTTCCTGTACAGTGACAGTGGGGGATATCGGTTTCATGCGCCGCAATAACGTGGTCGAAGTCGAAACCTTGATCGGAATACCATCACGAGGACAACAACGGATACAAATCGTGGTTGCGATACCGTAAAACCATAAAAACCAAGAAACCGTTGAACGTTGGAAGGAGAAAGCGGACGGGGGAAATGTCACCTTCAATGACATTACACTGACTGATCCGGCCGGCACGGTCGGCACGGCACACATCGTCAAGCGTGGGGTCGGTACGTTTCATCACGGACAAACCCTCCTCCTTATCGGAGTCGGGGATCAACATGCCCTGACCAAGTTGAACACACTTTTGCATCTGACTTTGAGCGAAAGATGGGAGAAATCCCGGATACCACGGAGGAGAGAATTGCCCTCATTTCCCGAGGAAGTCTGATTCCGAGAAAGCCTCACATCTTCAGAATGAGACACTCAGTGCGCCCGATCGCTTACCTGACCTTCGTGGCTACTCTGAGGCACAGCGGTACTGTGCGCGCACGACCACTCCGGCGGTCACCGGTCATCGACCGGTCATCCTTCACTTCATCACTCCAGCCAAAACTGAATTGACCGTATGCTTTAGTCGCCGGAGTGGCCGTGCACGTACACTACATTGATGGCTCGTATGAGGTATACTACTGCCTTCGGGCACTCAGGAAAGTGGGAGGAGAAACGGGATTATTTCTACCCAGTTACCATGTTTCATCCCAACTTCAAAAAACAAGATGCGTTGCCAAACGCAGCTGGTGGACTCTCGGGTGTTTGGAAAGCGAAACTCGCGAACGACCCAACCGGCACCATCTTTGTGCTCAATGTCCTTCGTGTAACCCAGCAGGATGGTGTCCCGGGACGAAAAGGTATGATTTTTCTCTCATGCATTCGGCCAACGATATCCCATGTGACCCTCAGCGATTCTGTAAGGATGTACTGGTTGCCAAACAAGTCAAAAATGACAGCGCCCAGGCGATTGATGGCTTCAAGCTTTGCATCGTATCCGAATGGATGGAATGCGGGAACACGCACACCTACCTCAGGAATAATGAAGTCACTGACCGCACCGAGCTTGTCAGTCCTAGACCTCATCCGTAACACCCCATTTCCGACTCTTGCCCGGCGCGACAAGGGGTCTCAGTTACTTACACTCCATCGAAGTAACTCGCGGAGACTCAAAGAGCGTAAGCCCCCACCCTGATCTCCTTCCACCTAGTCGAACATTCTGATTGACCCCATGGACAATCCTCGGCTGACCGACTTTGGATTCTCATCGATCACGATGAACGACTTTTCGACCAATGCTTCTACGCCAAACAGGAGAGGCTTGGCGCTCTGGTGTGCGCCAGAGCTCCTCGTTTTGTTGACAAGAGTGAAGGATAAGGGCCAAGCCAAGGCTGCTCGGCCCACAAATAAGTCCGATGCATGCTCCCTGGCGATAGCGGTGATAGAGGTGAAGTTTTCCCGCCTCGCACAGAGTCCAGTCTCTCAATCTTCCAAGTATCTTCAGATATATACGGGAAGGCACCCGTTCGATTTCCACAGTGACGGTCAGGTGACCCTTCTGCTCGTAAAGGACTTGCGGCCAGGATGTGGTCCCTCACGAAAAAGTGCTGGAACAAGGGTCCACGGGAACGTCCTGGCGTCCCCGAGGTTCTGGAGGAACTTGGGTCAAAGCACGGTGTGTCCCATTCGTTCGTGCATTGTCTCTTACACGAGAAGCGTACAGGAAAGGATTGGTATAAGTCGCTTCCGGCTTCTCTGAGCGCATTCTTCGCTTCTCGAATACGCCTCATTGGCGAAAGGTCGGATGTAAACCGCTCGGGTAGATTCCAGTGGCGCGCCGCCCATCTCGTATCTTTTGTATTCGAACTTCAATCTGCCCTGATGATTGCTGTGCTCGAGCTCATCTTGTCCCTTGATCCTGGGGCGCCTCATTTCCCAAACGCATTTCGCACCAACAGGAACCCAGGCGCCACCGGTCCTGTGGTTGATTGGCGCTGGCTTGCTTCCAGGTCTGAAGATCTGATCTTCCTGGGTGCAACATCGGTGTACCCGCTCCCCCACTCCCGCGGCCGTACCCGAAGACACCAACTTGATCCTGTCCACAAGCACTGCCAAATACTATTCGGGGCGTGCAAAGAAAGATTCAGTCATGAGTGGGGACGGAGCTCCTCGGCTCTAATGCGGTGCAACTGGCCCTCCAGAGATCCATCAACTTCATTAGCATTGCCAGTGGCGAAACAGAACGTGACTGGGGCGGGAGACCCTTCTCAAAGTGAACCGCTGGCGTGCAGTACTCAGTGACGAGACTCGCTGTGATTTCCACAAGACCATTGCCGTCGTTGTGTGGAAACCAAGTGGAAAGCTGTTCTCAGGTGGGAGAGGCCGGCAAAATCCTTCCAGCGAAGATTTGTCGGTGACCGTCGAGATCCCCGCATACAATACACACCAAGCGCCAATGTCAGTCATTTCCAGTATTTTCCCACATCTCTCACTCCAGGAAATTTCTGTCGTGCAAAACCCCGTGGTCATGACCCTACCAGCGTTCAACACGCGATAATAGGGTTTGTACCAGGCCTGCTGCGCGGATTTTGCCACTGAATAAGATTCAAGGATCCCAGGAGATGATCAGGCTGTCGCGGACCATTCCGTGCGCGTATCCGTTGTTGTCCTCGTGATGGTATTCCGATCAAAGTTTCGACTTCGACCACGTTATCGCGGCGCATGAAACCGACATCCCCCCACTGTCACTGTACAGGAAAAATAGGAAAAATAGATGGGGTTTCTTGGTGAGCTTCTTTTCCTAACTCTTTCGAGAGCTTTTGGCACAAATCCCAAATACTCGACCAATTTTCGTACAGCTCCGCACCTCCGACGCTAAAGAGCTTACCAATGATTATCCGACGGGTCGCCGGAAATCGAGTTTACCTACCCGGAATATAGGAAGACCCGAAACCTCAGGCCGGTCAGCGTGAGTGGAAGAACCTTCCCAGCGGCTCGATGAGACATACCGGACCGGGCTTATTTCCTTTTGTGAACCGCGTAGTGCCTCAGGAGTGGACAACCTTGTCGAGTTTACTCGGGCTGGGCTCAAACGGGTATTTTTGCCCGCTCGTTGATGGCTAGGTGGGAGTCTGGGGATAACCACAGGCTCAGAGCGTCCGGAGTTATGCATTATAAAAACCCACGAGCCAGCTCTCAAGTCCGTACCCACCCGCTCTCACCCTATTGTGCCAACCACCACTAAGAACTGTAACGAAGGTACAATGGTGCGTATTCCAGCGGAGATCTTCGGCCAGGTTGCTAGCCTCCTCGCGAGGGGCGACCTCGCGAGCCTTTCCCGCGTCTCCCCTGCTTCCCTAGGAGAGTCCAACCGTCTCCTCTACCATGACGTCGACTTCTCCACTCTCCCCGTCGATTTCCTCGGAAGGGACCCAGCTTCCAGACGGACCAGCGACAGACCCATCGACACCTTCTTCACCACAATTTCCACCTCCCCCGCACACGCGATTTTGGTCAAATCGTTCGCCTTCCGACTTCCCTACCAACCAGCAGAAGGAGTTGATCCTCAAAATGCGTTGCAAGCGATGACGAACCTCCGTCGGTTGACCGTCGTTTCTGTCCTCTCCAAAGATATATTTCCCTCGTTCCTGCACGGATGTACCATGGAACTCCGTGAGTTGGATGTGGGGCTTCCTTTGAACAAGGATCTCTTCATATTCCTTTCCCGGAGGTTGAAGATCCACCAGGTGACGATCGGGAAAGAGAAGATGGCCTGCGGGATGGGGACGGATTCACACAGGAATCTTTTTCTGGGTCGGGAGAATTTCCTCCCGGGCTTGACGAAGTTGCGAACTATTGAAGGCGCGGTTCCCCTCGCATTGTTATGCCCATCGTTGACGGAATTGGACGTCGTTATTTCCGAACGCCAGGACTTCTCCTTAGTCCTGGATGTTTTGTCACTCGTTGGAAAGCACCTCACCCGCCTTCGCTGCCAGCGAAGTTTATATTACGGTGGCGATGCTATCGTCCAGCACCTCCCCTCGCTCGCAGAGGCTACACCCAACCTACAAGTTCTGGATATTCTCGAACATTTTTGTGGCGGCTGGGGAAACTCACCGTGTGTCCAGGTAAAAAAGTCCCCAAAATGCAATGGTCTGGTTGACTCACCCTCCATTCTTCTCGCCCAGTATCTCTCCGATTCGGAAACCCTGGTCCTCGATGGGAAGTGGGAAAAGCTTAGGACGATCAACTGGACTTCACACATGTCCTGTCATGATCACCTCGTGTATTGGAAAGGGGCGAGCCTCTGCGACCGCGTCTTCGAGTCGTTACCGTCCCTCGTCGGCCTAAAGTACACGGAGCAGTCCCTTCTGGAGGTTAACTCGTCTGTTACTTTTTCGTATCAGCGCGTGGAACCTGCGGGGATCGAATGGAAGGAGGTGCTTCGAGGGGCTCAAACATTACAAATACCTTGACTCCTCTTCAAGCTTCAGATCGTCTCTAGATGCTCTCGTGATCTATTTTTTTCTTAGACTATACGCGTCCGTGCGATAGATGCACTTTTCTGGACCCCCTTTAGATTTTTGTGTATTTATTCGTGTACAATCCACTCCAACACATATGTGGTCTGCTTGAGGAGATTACCGCTTTTCGGGATGGGGAAAGACCAAATTCTCACGACTGATACTAACCGTCATGACGTCAATGGCATCCGCAGCAATCTCACCTCCCGTCCGTGGAAGAACAGATGGGAACATTGACGGTAATTGAAGTAGTGTTACAAGTGCAAGGACATAAGGTTACAGGATCACGAGCCAATGCCCTTCGCCACCAGCGCATCTGCGATCTCCAAGGCCCTCTTGAACCCCGCCTTGTGTTCATCGGTGGGTTGTACACTGCTATACCCTCCACATCCCTGGGAGCCGTAATTCCGCCACTCGAGCTCGTCACTACCCCACATGATACTGGTGTTCAATCCATAGATGTCCTCACTACCTGGAGGGTCCTCGGTTGGGATGGACTTGAGGATAGATTGGAGTTCCTCAACCAGCGCGTCGACTAAGTCATCTTTGTTCACGTCGGTTTGGGCAAGATTGGAGGAGGAGGACGAGGTAATCTGCAGGGTATTTTTTTCGGCGGTGTATGTGACGGACTTGAGCTTGACAGCCGTGGGGTCTGGAGGTGCGAACCCGCCGGTGATACCTGAGGGTAACCAATTAGGCACAAACATCCTGGTTGACACCACCATTCTTACCGTGCTGTACTTGGAGGTGGAACTGCGATGGGACTGGCATCGTCGGTTGAGATCGGTTGTTATCAGATGGGTGGCGTGAGGCACAAGAAAGGGCGTTTCGAGCGTGAGAAATCCATGATTAAACCTGGTAGAATGGGACCGCCGCGATTGACCTTCTCTACTTCACCTTTACCTTCTTCATCGCCCTCGTCCTCCCACTTTAATCCACGGCTCGGCTCTCTGACCGTGCAGCGGGGCAATGTCGTAAAATCTGCGATAAAGATTGACACGCCCGGTCTACTCACCACCGCGTCGAGAGGACTTTTACCACACCTCTCTCGTGACCATGTCAATGCGACGGCTGCCATTAGATGGGTCAATATACCTTTCGAAACCTTGTGGGTTCTGAATGTTTGACAGCTCATCGCGGTGAAATGACTTTCCTGTTAGCCTAGAACGCGTACCGCCAGTGCCGACGACCCTGAAGAGCTCTTCACATCCGTTGCACGATTTCCTCGGGTATGACACATCGAAGCACATCGTGTGTTTACGGGCGAGGGACCCTAGCGATAGCAAGGATATGCCATCAAATGGGAAGGGCTATATCTCCGTACGGTGTGTTCGGGGTGTACGGAAGGTTCGCCCCTCCCACA
>Ga0307517_10013427_pt1 | contig 11117 bp, 14 predicted proteins | sample 23_EM_MG_FD_194515 | JGI IMG/M metagenome (GOLD analysis project Ga0307517, IMG submission 194515) | Populus trichocarpa ectomycorrhiza microbial communities from riparian zone in the Pacific Northwest, United States - 23_EM | ecosystem: Host-associated > Plants > Roots > Unclassified | place... | reverse complement strand
AGAAAAACCCCTTCCCAGTAAACAGCCCGTGTAGGGCGTGTACCTGATGTAGTAGACCTCTTAACAATGTCAACCCTTCAAAAAAAAAAAAAAAAAAAAGAGGTCGGGTCTAGCTCCGAATCAGTGATATTAAGTCCAAATGAAAGCATAGCTGTTTGCCCAGACGATACGTAGATACACTTGGCTTTTTTTTTCTCGCCCAATGTTTGTTTACGTAGTCGGGACTTTCAGTGTTGTGGATACGACATCCCCATCGGACCAGTTGGACACCCCGACAGAGCCCACAGCAGTGGTGCTACGCAAAGAGAAGTGGCTAAAAACACCAAGGTGCTAGTCCACGACCTGAAGTGCGAGCACGGAAACCCCGGAAACAGCATTTGGCAGGTGCCGGGACACAAGGCTCTTCCGATTAGAGACATGCAGTTGACACGGTAAGACACGGTCCAAACGCTCGTGGCACCCTTATCGAACTGTGATAGCGTCGATTTGAAGAGAGCAGCGCATGTCGGCATGAGATTTACCGCCGCTCGTTTACGAGACCGCCTGGAGAGTCAGCTCTTGGTCTCCGTTTAAATCAACTTCAAAGCCTTCAAACTAGTAGTACATTGATAACACAACCACGTACATTGGGTACTCGAACATTACAGAGTCCACACCAGAGAGAACAACCCGTGGGATAAATAAATGCTAGACGGTCAGGTTCAAGGAGTTGGCCTTGTCAAGAATAGACATAAATATCATTTTAACGTCACTACCATCGGCGTCAAAGCCGTATTTCCTTTTCCATGCAAGCTTAAACGACTCGTAGTCAAGTGTTATGCATTCCCTAAGGACCGCTTCAACATTCGGCGGTTCGAGCGCATCGGTCGTCATCGCGGCAAACACTGGCTTCCTGGGAACGGTGGGTCGTATAGCCGAATGGGCAATAGTCTCGACCTCCTTCCGATACCTTGAGTGGAGGAGGATGAGCCGATGGTACTCCGTCGCAGTGATGAATCTGAATTCGTCAGGCAGGTCGGTGAGTCCGGGGAGGTGGATGGACGTTGTGTACGATGAAGCGATCTTCATCTCGCCCTCAAATCCGAGTCGACAGGCGATCGCATACGCTCTGAGGGGGTCAAACCTCGCGAAATCCATGAACGATGACCGTAATCGCGATCGTGCCACCTCGATCTCGTACTTGTCGGCGAGGACCAGCGCCTCCGATAAGAGGGTCAAGTCGTCGATTGCCGGCGAAGAGGCAGAGGGATAGATGAACCGTAGGATGAGCTCCAACGCCCGAGGTGGATCGGTGACATCGACGACGTCGACGCCGTCTGCGGCCGCTGATGAAGGTTGGGGGAGTTTGAACATGTCCTTGAAGACGGGCGACGAGAAGGATAGAAAGAGTTTATGGACTCGGAAGTCGCGACTTTCCGTGCCGTTCGTGGCACGTAGGATAACATCCCCATCGGGCCAGTTGAACATCTTGTCCGACTCGCCCATGGTGACTGTTTGAGAGGAAGAGCTGCAGAAGCGCCAGAGCGCGCTTCGGACGGTTTCCAGCCCGCCACGCGAGAAGGCGTTCCGAATCGAGCACAATTCAACAATCACCGACACCCCCGACCACTGCGGGGGGACTTGTACACAAGGAGGATATACTTGGAAAGGGTGGTCGGTAAAGGAGTAGGCAATACGTCGCATGAAGTAATCATCCGCGCTAGCTTACACCTTCCAAAGTTCGATTGATCCCCTTGTATTCAACCGGATTTCGTGACAATCGAGTAGAGAATGTACCTCACTGATCGCGTTGACAAAAGTCTGGGCATCTTCCTTGAGGAGGCGGCGGATTGCATTGTCCGCATTCTCACTGGAGAAGATCCCGATCACGGGGGAGCTCGTGCAGGACGAACTCGCGACTATTGTGGCCCAGGTACGCAGTACAACGTCACCGGTCACCACCAGGCCAGTTGAACACCCCGTTCGAGCCTACGGTGGTGGCGTGGCAAGGGGAAGTGCGATGAACGAGCGTCAAGCGGGTCCAGCGACCTCGGGTTTAAAATTTGAGCGCCAACGCCATTCTTGCGATCACCCTCCCTCATTATAAGTACAAAGACGCTGGTATGAAACAAGTGGCTTGGTTACAACCAATACTTTCTGTCTGCTCCATCCAATCCTACGAGGACCCACGTGCACCAACACAACCGACCTCGCAGTGAAAAGGTTTCTGTAGATCAACCTCCGAAGAGTTTACCGGTAATGCGCTGAGACATTTTTCGGCCTTTGCGCACCGACCTACTGACCCATCCTCCCTTAGGATTCCCCGCTTGCGGATCCCTATCCCGCGCAATTGTTGGGCTCGTTATGGCGCGAGGACGATTCCGTGAAGCCAGACACCTGTTGCCATTCTGTGTAATCGGCAGGCCTGTAGTACAGGAACGGTGATTACGGGTGAATCTGAGGCCTTACCCAAAACGGAGAAAACATACCAAGATCACTCGCCGTGTCATCCGACTGCTCAGCAACATCCATCTGCGAATCCCCATCCACGTCAGAAGATTGCCGTGCAAAGACTGGATTTCCTTCCAAACACGAAAGGACAGCTTTGACACTCGTCCGGTCACCAGGCTGGTGCTCCCAGCATAATTCCAATATCTGCCATATAGCATCTGTGAACAACATCCCTTCCTCTCCTTGAGGTCTCTCAGGCCGCTCGCCCTCCAGAACCTTCCGAATAATGAAGGGGGGCGCACGTGGGGCAAACGGTCTATGCCCGCTGAGAACCTCGTATATCACCATTCCCAACGCATAGCAGTCCGATTCCTTTGTTGGGCGAATCTTCCTTAAACCAAAACTCTCCGGATCGAGGAGCTCGGGGCTCATCCATTGAATTGTACCACCCTCTATGCATGAGGAAAGAAAGGTTGACTGACCCGGAGCCATTGTGATCAAACTGAAGTCTGATATACAGGCGTGGCCATCGCTGTTAATCAGGATGTTTGCCTTGGGATTGGGTGAGCTAGGGTGTAGCCGAAGGGTGACGGCAGGGCCCGAACACGTACCCCTTTCAGATCTCCATGGACTAGTCCCTGGCCATGCATATAGATCAGCCCCCTGGCGACGTCTCTCAGCTGCGGCAATCACGTAATTGTCAACGGTAGGCGAAGATGATAGCCTTAAACGAGACACATACAAGACCCAACCGATCCGCCTCGGCGTCCGCCTTTAAAAACTCGTTGATATTTCCTTGAACCATCCACTCTGATACCATCACGAACCGAGTGTCGGTCATTGTCACGCCTAACAACGGCAACACGTTTGGGTGACGAAGGGCATTCCATGTCACGACTTCCCTACAGAACCTCTGTGCGGGACACCCTCAGTCCGTTAACGCACGCGAAAAAGCAAGAGCAGCACCGGCAACTCACTCTTCTAACCTTCCCAAAGTCGTTCTTTAAGGATACCCTCAAGGCTTTGGATGCGACCTCCCGCCCATGATATTGGCCCTTCCACACATCTGCAAACCCACCATGACACACCGGAGTCGTCATTGGGTCGTAACAAAGCGGGATTGCCAGTGATTTCGGAAGCAGGGCTTGGCGACCACAAATCCTGTATACAGTGCGCAGGCACCTTCTGCGGATTCGTGGAGGGAGGTCGTCCAACACCTACCCAATAGGACGCGAAAGTTTGATCAGCGACCAACCGCCTCGTCCCTTGGAGGTGAGAGTGTAGAGGCTTACCCCATCTATCACGTCAATAAATGCCTGGGCATCGTCACCACAGAGATATCCAACCAGCTCGACTTCATTACGGTCTAAGAAAATAGTCACTATCAGAGGGATGCGCTCATGGTTAGGAAGGGTAGAATTGATCAACCGCTTCCAGGCAGGAAGATCGCTGCATGCAAGAAGAAGCTTAGGTTCGTGAAAGGTTATCTCCAGAAGGAACGAGAAACTGACGGTGCACTGAGAAAATGCAAGGCTTCTGAAATGTCCGGGCGCGAATAAGGATCCTGGCTCCAGAGACGTTGCATCAACATCCATAGCTGGTCTGTGAGGGCTGGGTGTGTCGGCCGTGGCGGACGCTTGCCAGTCATGACGGCCAACATGGCTGCTGCAGGTAGACTGGGGTGAAATGGGACAGCGCCACTGAACACCTGGGTCGACGCGAAGCGGAAGTAAGCTAAAGTTTTACACACAGTGGCAGACCACCCGTGACGCACCTCGATCATGACCATCGCGAAAGAGAAGACATCCGCTTCCTTGCCGTATGTTCCCTCTCCATTCAAAATCTCCGGCGCAGTCCATCGTACGGTATGACCCTTATCACCAGAGGTGCTCCACACAGAGTCCAGGTTCTTGATGACCGTAGCAAGGCCAAAATCCGTGATCCGTGCACGGCCGGTGTCGTCCACAAGGATATTTGGCTGGACAAGTGTCAGTACAGTGGTGAAACAGGGCTTATCAATCACGCACTCCCTTGACATCACCATGAATTACGTTGCGGGAGTGAATAAAGTGAAGACCTTTGGCGACGTCGGATAGCTGGTGGCGGGAGTAAGCAGGGATAAAACACAATAGCAGGGACACATACAAGACGAAATCTGTCCGCACTGGGGTGCTTCTTGATGTATTCGATCAGGTCTCCATTAGGCATCCATTCTGAAATGAACTGGGGAGGGGTGGAGGTTATGCCTAGGAGGGGGACAACGTTTTGATGCTCCAAGCGTCTCCACACGATGGCCTCTTTGTAAAGGGTCTACGGGTCTTATCAGCAACGGCAGACGGGAGAAGTGATGGCGTCGATGGCCCACTTTTGTCACACTTTCCGGAGCGTCCTTTGAGTATACCCTAACACGCTTGACGCAAACCTTTGAACCGCTGAGGGTTCCTTCGTACACATCACCAGAACCTCCCGAGGCGACAGGGTGGGGACCGATATCCAAAAGTTGAGGCGAAAGCGTATACGATGGTGGTATTATTGTCCTGGCGCCACATATACCTCTGAGCTCGTGCAGACACTTCTGGAAAGCACAACTGGCGGGGTCGAGAGCATCGAGAGTCTACCATAGGTTGAAGGAGGAACGAAAAAGCGAGACGTGGCGACGCACCTTATCCAGGCAGTCGACAAGCCCCGCCAGATCACCGCCTTGAAGGTTTGATACCCATCGTGCATATTCTTCTCCATAAAGTATGCTACTTACTTGCTCGCAAAACGTGGAGGAAGAAGTGTCGAGACGGCGGAGCCGGTCCAGGGGATCATGGAAAGACATGGGGAATATCCTTGGCTAGGACGACGATCCACTGGTGGACCAACGAAACGTCCACTGCCGGCGATGTATTATATGTGTGCCAAACACCGCCTTGAAGTTTGATCCACGAAGCACGTGGACAGGACGTGTTGCACGGCCCATAACGTTAGAAGTATACAGAAAATAATCCATATCATACGTGCTTACATCGCATCGCACGTCACACGTATCTCTCGTCCGTTGCACGGACACCCTGCCCCCCCTGGGCAAAACTTATCGCTTTTCCTGGGCTAAGCCGGAGGTAGGGAGTCTGTACCGTCGATTTTCACGCTATTCGGACGTAGTGGATCTGCCATTGTTCTATTGCCCGAGAACCGTGATCTGATTACTCACTCCTCCTTTAGCGCTCTCCTAGTCGAGGGGTCCTTCCGCCCAACAGGAGTGGCAATACCATCCCAAAACTACCCCCAAATATTGTAAAGACCGATGATACAGACTCCCCGCCTCCGACTCACCTCTCATGGGCCTGGGTGTCGGGCCGCTGCCGCAAACCCAGGGGCGGCCCCAGATAACGGTTCCCGGATGCAGTACCTGACGCCCGGTGGCTGCTCTGTAACCCACGCTATTGGCTGGGTGTCACACAACATTACCTAATTACCCATTGAGATTCCAAACGGGGGATCCGGATTACCGCAAACTGGATAGGCAACAGCCTTGACCTCCCTGCGATACCTTGAGAGTGGAGGATCATGAGACCACGGCACTCCGTTACAGGGAGATGGGACCGGACGGCAGGTGGATCCACGACTAAGTTGTCGCCAACACGAATGATGACCACAATCACGATCGTGATACTTCAGTGTCGTACTTCTCGACGAGGATCAGCGCCTCCAACATACGAGGTCAATTTGTCTACCGCGAGCTCTAGATGCCTAAGAGACGCGGACCCGGGATTAGATGATAGATGTCCCCGCCATTTATGGGGTTGCTTACGTCCGTAATCTGAATATACCCGGATTCAATAGTATCTCCAGTGTGGCGTGCGACCGGCGTCAAGAGACTGGACAAACATAGTGTATCAGACGATTAGCACTGCTTGGTCGCCACATGGGTGGCGAACTGACGATTGTCATCGAAGTCCGGGAGCTCCAGGTCGGCTTCCAGTTCAATCAAGTCTGGGCGATGGCCAATAGAAAGACAGAGCGAAGGTACGAACTTATCTGCATCAAATCTGGTTTAAATGGTCACTAGATAGTCATCCCTGTATTTAATACTTCACCCTTGGAACAGACTCCTGTTCACGGGACAACACCTTGAGAAAGTGTGAAGAACCTTGGAAAACGGGTTCTGGTCCCCCAGGTACAGCCGAGCCTGGTCATGACTGCCCTGAGAGGTCCGATAGGAGTCGCTCAGCGGCTGGGGAAAATCCACCACCAGTTCCCGGCCTCTTTATACCAACAGTTGCCGCGGTGTTACACCATAGCCCCAACGAATTCCGGTTCAAGTATGTGGATCGGCTCCTTTTGTGTGCCGAAGGATCACGCAGCTTCGAAAGAAGCAACAAAGGGAGACGAAATGCAGGCTGCGAGGTCGGTATGTTTCAGTCACGAATGGGGCCGTGCCGGTTGCCAGAGATGTTGGGATGAAAACCTGACTGATCCGGACCTGCCGCGTCAGTATGTCGACGGAAGTCAGAAGGGAAACAGTTGAATGTCGAATCATAATGGCCATTCACCGAGATTCATCCGCCGCGCCGAAGCTTTGTCATCGAGGAGAACCGGATTCCAAACAGGTTCCGACGCCAGCGGGGCGCAAAAATGATCGCCACTCCTAGAGGCCGGTCTTCCGTGTTTTGACATTCTCCTCGAATCTGAGGAGGCAGCAGACAGCGTTTGCGGTCCTCCTGGACCAACTTCGGATCCTTCGGGTAGTACATTGGTTTAGTGAAATTGACAACGCAACCTAAAAAGCGACTGTCATATAGAACCCAGACCATGCAGTACGTCCCATGCAGGGATGGACCCTAAATGTTTGGACGGCCAGGTTCAACCCGTTGACTCGATTGGGGAACGAATTTGATTTCCGATACCCTCGTCGTCAACGTCAATAAGAAAGCCCCTTTTCAGCATTGCAGTGAAGGACTCATCATCCAACGACGCACCTTTCGAAACGCACTCTGCGATAGGTACCTCCCGTTTCAAATTAGTCAGCGTATCCACCGACCGGATGGCAATAGCCGTGACATCTCTGTATTGCTTCTTGGGGAGGCGGACGAGGCGATGGTACTCCGTAGCAGGGATGAACCCAGGTTCGTTAGGTGTCCGAGTGAGCTCAGAGAGGTCGATTGATGTCGTGTGAGATGAAACGATCTTTACTTTATCCTCAAACCTGGATCGACAAGCGATCGCATACACTCGAAGAGGCTCCATTTTTACCAACTCCACAAGGCGCGGCTGCAAGCGTGATCGCGCCGCTTCGATATCGTACTTATCGGCTAGGATCGGGACTGCGACAGGATAGTCACATCGTTGACTACGGGTGAAGCGAGAGGACAGATGAATCATAGGATGAATCCCAACGTCCGAGGTGGGTCAATGGCGCCGGCTATGCTGGCGTTGGGGGAACGGTGATGAAGGTTAGGACGTATTTGAACATGGGTGATGCGAAGGAGAGGAAGAGTTCGTGGACTCTAGTCGCGACTGTCAGTGCCGTGAGTAGCACGCAGGGTAACGTCTCCGTCGGGCCAGTTGAAGGTGTTATGCGGACTCATGATGGTGTGTGGGGGAGTCTTGAAGGCGCTGGGTCTGGAAATTCCCGGACGTTCACGCGCACGCCCCGGGTCCCGGTGACCCCAATAAGCCGACGGCGGTGGTGCTGATGCTTAGTTTCCCACCGCGCGTCCCCATCACACCACACAGAATACGGTGAACGACTTAACACCCATGATATCTACGCGAGACATATCATAAGGAACCAGAACAGGGGGACAAATTGAAAGTAGAAAAACCACAGACTAAAATCAACCTGCATTGAATTATGCGTCGTGCTCTCGCCAGGTTCGTTCCACAATAGAACACGGCGCCTCATGGAAGGTGAACAAGAAAGGCCGCTGATGCGCACCGTGAGTAGCACTAAGGGATGCACTCCCGTTCATACAAACCACGGGTGGACTAGAACCAACAGCGCAGGTTCCTCATACGAGACCACGACAACTCGGCGTACCGTTTCGGAAGTATTCGCGGTAGATCCCGACACACCGGTGGCTCCGAACCTACGGAAATGCTACGCGTGAAGCGGGGGCACCCCACAGTCCAATGACAACCTTCACGATTGCAGACCTCGGGTCCATTCGCAGAACAAAATCCTCAGCCGTACCCCCCTCCCGGTGTTTCTGATTAAGAAGTAGGATGTCATCTTCGGAGATGAACAGTTCATATTGGTCAACTTCTTGGTTTTGCTGGCACGTCGTCAGTGAGGATTGCCACCGCGACTCGCGCAACAACGCGGGCGGCACCGCCATACTCGCAGACCCTCTCGCTCCTAAACGAAGCAGGGCGTATCAGGGGTACGTCCAAGCCTCTGCGTGACGAGCATTCGCGGTATTCGGCCTGTGGTCGATAGGAAGCGAGAAGGGAAGCAGTGTCGGTATTTAACGTTTAATATCCGCGTGGTCGGGGGCTGCCGGGATCTAGCTTCAAGCGATGTCCCGGACGCTTGTCCTCCGCAAAAGAACAGCAGCTTCCATTGCTCCGAGAGACCCATACCTTTCCACTCTTCCCGTCAATTATGCTCCAATGGATTTCTGGAGATATAAATCTTCCCGACTTCTCATTGCTGAGCGTGTTTCTCTTGTCCCAGAATCGCCATGCGCGTGCCTCCTGCATCCTCTGCTTCATCGATAACCCTCCGAGACGACAGCTCAGCAGAAGGCGACAATGATCCAACACGCGTGGGCGAGTGTATCCCCGTCTTCAACGAGTCCACCGCTCTGCTATCCAGCACGGACCAAAACGTCGTCGAGAGCCAGCTGTCCAAGCCCGCCAAGATGACCCCCATTCCAAAACTTGCGCTGGCGGCTCTCTGTCTCATTCGTATGCTTGAACCCCTGGGGTTTACCCAGCTATTTCCATACATCAACGAGATGCTGGTCGACCTGAACATGGTTGACGACCCCTCCAAAGTTGGCTTCGTCAGTGGATTGGTTGTGAGTGATGAATTGTTCTTGAAATCATTCATACCCACGGTGGATATTTTATCCGGTCGTCGGCAGGAAAGCGCGTTCTCCGTCTTCCAATTGATGTCCATTTACCACTGGACCAAGGTATCAGACGTCGTCGGCAGGCGTCCAGTCGTCCTCCTCGGTGCTCTCGGAACGGGTTTCATGATGCTCCTCTTCGGATTTTCCCGCAACCTAACCTACATGCTCATTACGAGAAGTTTACACGGTTTCTTTGCTGGTTGGTAACGTGTTTTAATTCCTCAATATCACTGAAAAATGGTGTAACCATGAACAGGGAACATCGCGGTCGTTCAAAGCGCCCTTGGAGAAATTTCCGATCCGACGAACCAAGCCACCATCTTGCCAATCTTCGCACTCTTTGGGCCACTTGGTTCCGTTATCGGTCCCATGATCGGAGGAACGTTCAGTAACCCTGCCGACAAGTTCCCGCTCCTCGATGTCCCTCTGCTGCGTCAGTATCCATATGCTATGCCCTGTATGGTTTCTGCTGCGGTTTTCGCAATTTGCGCCACTTTGGCTTACTTCCTGATGGAGGAGGTTTGTTATCGAGACTTTTGGTGGCGCGTTGTATTCACGAATGTGTCAAATAGACTCTCCCATCAAAGAAGGCACAAGCGTCAAACCAACCCAAGAAGGCAAAGTCCTACGGATCCGTGCCCGTTGTCCCGACGGCTGCTCCGCTGTCCGCCCGACAACTGCTCGCCATTCCGTTCCTGCAATCGTTGATCATCTCTGCCTTTGCTCTCGCTTTCATTGCTACTGCCTTTGATACTGTCTTTGTGCTGTTTGCTTACACTCCTATTGAAGTCGGTGGGCTAGGCTTTAGCGTGCGTACCGGATCTCGAAAGTTTCCGGATGTTTATCTGACCCAACCTTGATTTGTAGGATTCTCAGATTGGTCGCTCTCTATCCATTGCTGGCTGCCTCTTGTGCTTTATCCAACTGTTCATCACCCCCACTCTCCTCCGGAGGTTTAGCTGTGCGAGGATGTACCATATCTGCATGTGCTTCTGGTTTTTCCCATTCGCCGTCCTCCCGTTCTTGAACCTCGTCTCGAGGAATGGGAGGGACGAGTCTGGTGAGGTCTTGCCATATGCGCGTGCGGTGGTCTGGTCCGGAATCATCTTGGTCATGTTCGTCACTCGATTAACGTGTCTCGCTTATTCGTGAGTCGCCCGTTCAATACCTCAAAATTCTGACCCCTTTATGCTTACCGCACTCAGTTTCAATATAGTTCTTGCAAAAGAAGGCGCTCCTAACCCGTCTTCTTTGGGAGCTACTAACGGTCTAATCCAGATGTCCATGTCCCTCGCAAGGATATTTAGTCCCGCATTTTCCAGCTCCACCTTCGCCGCTTCTGTAAAGACTAACATCCTCGGTGGTAATCTGTGGGCAGTAGTTCTCGCCGCAATCGCTTGTTTAGGGTCCCTCGCCTCAGCAAGGATCGCGAAGGCAGGGAAATATTAAAAGATCAGCGAAGCAAGGTGAAAGCAAGTTGACACCGTGCTGCGACCGACACCTCCTCACACGTACCTGGTCGGTCCGTGTTTATCCTTATTACCCGAGACGGTTCACAATACTGTCGCGTTTATATTGCCTCTATTGGACGAGGATGTCTCTACTTTATCACTCATTTTATTCCAT
>Ga0307517_10013426_pt1 | contig 11118 bp, 1 predicted proteins | sample 23_EM_MG_FD_194515 | JGI IMG/M metagenome (GOLD analysis project Ga0307517, IMG submission 194515) | Populus trichocarpa ectomycorrhiza microbial communities from riparian zone in the Pacific Northwest, United States - 23_EM | ecosystem: Host-associated > Plants > Roots > Unclassified | place... | reverse complement strand
CAAGAGCTCCCACCTCTCTCTTCATTCCTTTCAATTTTTTTGTCATAACTTTTTTTTCGAAATCTATTATAAGTAGACATCGTTTTCAAATCACTTATAAGACAATAGATCTCTTCTCGGAAAATATCTCTACCTCAATTAAAAAAAAAATCTCAAAACTAAACTAATTAACTAACCTAGAGAGCTAGCCAAAAGTAACTCGATAACAATTGACTCATTAGTGAGTGGGATAAAGACTTGTCACATTATAGTTTAACTCCAACACAATTATGTAAGAATCCTCCTCTTCACCTATTTTTATGGGCAACGAACAAGACCGATGAATCCCGTTTCAATCAATAGTTATTGATGTAGCTAGTCAAGCAGAAATTGAGGCTTTAAATAATGATAGAAAATTGTATAGGGATTCATCACAAATAGAATATCCAAATAGCTTAACATATATTTTTATGAACTAAAAATAGGTTCAAGAGATGGTTCGATAAGATCAAACCATTATAATGACAATAAAAAATTATAATTTTTAATTTGAACATTAAATTAAATTAAATTTTTTTCATGTGAATATATAGATTTATTTTTACAGGAGACTTTAGATAACTCAATTCAGTTAACTAGTCGAAATATAAAAGATTCCTAAATTAAATCTTAAAAATTCTATTTTGAGCGAGTTTTTTTCTATGATTTTTATTGATTTTATGTTTTTTTTTATTAGATTTTATTTTCATAAATAAAATTATATTTTAGAGTTTTGTTGTGATAATCCTATTTTGTTCATTACTATGTTTTTTTTTTTGTACTTGCTGCTATCTTTATTGTGATTCCGACTGCATTAATTGTATTGAGCCGACAACTAACTATACATTTATTTGGGATTTATTTGATCTACGTACACCGGAAGGATGCAGAACCAAGTTCGTAGAAAAAAATGATATGGGCGAATTAGATACAAAATACTTTGCTCTTAATCAAGACCTCACACTCATTTTCCACCTCATTTAGATTTGTCTGGTAAAGTGTTGCGGCGTGGTTAAAATCTGTGTTTTATTTCAATTATAGTTTAAAAAACATTAGATTAATTAATACATACCATCATTTTGCATGAGTTCAATTCTCTTCAAATCTTAGTTAAGAAAAAGTTATATAAATCTACATTTTCAAATTAATCACAATCTCAAAAGTTACTCAATCTTAAATATACATTAATTAACAGTTATTTTTTAAAAGTGTTTTTAATTCAGAAATATATTAAAATAATAATTTTTAGTTATTTATAAAAAAATATTTTTTATATCAATAAATTAAAACAATTAAAAAATACAAAATAATAATTTTAAATAAAAAAATAAATTTTAGTACACCTCTATTTGAACCGCGTTTTAAAAAACATAAGGATATCTTTCATCACGTGAGATCTGCTTTTAGGTTGTCTTTGCACGCGATGTTTTCTTTGATGGCGCTTGCACGCACAACATATCTTTGCATCTATTGGTGCCCTGCCTTTTTCAAACTGCCTCCAGGGGAGAAAAAGGGGGGCAAAAAAACATCATGAGGTGTGATGGCCATCCTCCAGAAAGTCTTTGCCTCTTCAGGAACCCTGGATTGTATTTAGTGAGGTCTCTCTAATGGGGTCGACCACCTTCACGCGAGCACCTTCCGTTGTCTCTCATGTTAATTTGCGCAAATGCTTCCTCGTTATTTATTTCTCCCCTTCTCTTCTTGTTCTAGATATACATCTTAGTTTTTACTTTTAATTTTTGTGATCTCCATATCTCTTCTGGTTTTAAATATACATCTTAGTTTTAATTTTTCATTCGTGATCTTCATATCTAGAAAATTACGGGTTAATTATATTTCACTTCGTATAGTTTATTTATTTTTTTGCTTTAATACCTCTGTTTTTTTTAATTATACTTTACATAGTAAATCTTATAATTTCATAATATTTTACATAATCATATATTGACTCGTCATAAAAAAAATATCACATTATTTATAGTACTATTATTATATCTTATTTAATGACTAAATAATCCTTGCAATATTAATATCATAACTTTACTATTGAACTGAAAAAACCTTAGTTATCATGGCCAACTTCTTCTTCTTTTTTCATTTCAATCTCGAGCAAGCTCGTGGGAAATAATTGAAGGTATAATTTTTTCTTGAATCGACCGAGCATAAAGCAAATCCTTCTGAAAGTGTTGCCCATATGAACGTGCAATATCCGATAGTTCTCCTTTTCAAGTGAATTGGATGTTTATGAATAGATGGCACGAATGCTTGTAGTGGAAAAGTTTCCATCTTCTGGACATGCCTTGGAACTTGAAAATTAAGCACAGAGGTGCAAAACCAAAACCCACCAAAATCCTCCTGCTTAATCAATCGAGATCAGCATCCAACTGGAAATTAATGCTTCGATTGGAAATCATCCTGGATTCTTCGAAACCAGCATCCACCTTGCCTAATTAATTGAAATCAATGATTGAATCAGTACCTGCCAAAAACTCCATCACTGAAAGCACGAGAGATGCCTTGTAAATATATTTATCATTTTGATTGTATTCCTTGGTTACCCAACAAATATATATAAATCAACACTTGTTAACAATTTGTTTTGTTATTCCTTACTGCGTTTTAAGTTGTGGCTGTTGTGTTTGAGCTTTGTATTTGTGAGTTTATAATTATATGTTGTGAGATAGATATGTTATTTAGTTTAATTTCATATGTAATATATACACACACACACACACACACACGAGAATAGTTTAGATATTTCATTTGATTTGCAAAAAATATAGAAAACTATAGAAATCTCGGGTGTAATTAATACTTTTCTTTTTCTTTTTAGATTACAGAGACCGACTTTATGTGTGATTCTATCAAGTTAAAGAAAAGCAAAAGAGAAAAATCTGAAGCAACTTAATTTGATATCATCGTCAGTGAATAAGACAATAAATATCCTTTATATTTAATAATGAATGCCAATTCAACTACAAATCTTAAATGTTATATTTAATAATGAATGTCAATTCAACTACAAATCTATTTAATAATGAATGCCAATTCAACTACGAATCTTAAATGTTATATTTAATAATGAATGCCAATTCAACTACAAATCTATTTAATGTTATATTTAATAATGAAATGCCAATTCAACTACAAATCTATTTAATGTTATATTTAATAATGAAATGCCAATTCAACTATAAATCTTAAATGTTCCATTTCCATGGCTAAGTGGTATTGAGATCAGGTTCTCTAAAATTACCAAAAATTGACTTAAATCTGTGCTCAACTGGCCAGCAGCACTTAATCTGCGCGCACCTTGATTATACATCTAGATAGGTTGCCGAATTATGCATCTGGCTCCCAATTGATCTCCGTTCCTATTATTTAGGCACTAGGTCGGTCCAGCTCTGTCCGTCTAAGAAATAATTTGGAATAAGATTTGAACTCCATTGACATCTCTTAGATCTTCTAAAGGAAACAAACAGTAGTTCGGGCTTCATGATTATACTAGGATAGAACTGTTTCACTTTGCAAATTTACTTGGACGAAGATTCTAGTACCGTGTCATTTCCTGAATGAACAAATCTCGGTCTGCAAGTGTAGCCAAAATTTGACTCTTGCAGCCTACGTACCTTTTGTGAACATGAATCTTGTTGTCTCAGAATGTGGAGTGGATACAACAAAGAATGACAGTTCTGTTTGTTCTTACTCATAAACACAAATTAAAGAAAATAATAGCTTCCCCGAAAGCATAGAAAAAAAGAGGGAGAAGAAACTTTTTTGAGCTCCTAATAACACAACAGCGATGTAAAAGGGGTAGGGGGCTATTCGATCACAAACTTGATTGTGTCCATTGTTCGATAGTTAAGAGGACTATACTTATGCTTGATTTGATAGACAACCTCCCCCTTTACGTCCGTTCTTGATTCTTAATGGCACAAATTAATTTCCACGTGAGATTCTGTTTATGAAAGCTTGTTTATAAGCCTATAAAGGTCTTTGTTGCTCTGCAACATGATGGTTATAATTACACGTTCTAAGGATTTGGACAATAACTTGCAAGACTACGTAATTTAGGGAAAACATGAAAGTGGGAAGTAATGATGAGGAAGAGGATTAATGGACCTTCTCAACACTATGTGGTGGAAAGGTTGAAGGGGACCATCTAGTGATTTATCACCATCTTTCCTCAGTCCAATTATCACAAGCATCAACATCTTTATAGTTCCCACTGAAACTTCTCTCAAGATTGAAGCCTGTCTCCAACCTTTTTTTTTTCCCTCTTCCAGGCAAAGATCATTTATACTATATATTCAAAAACAAAAAACGTTGTACTTGAATTGTTTGATTAGGGCTTTGGAACTTCCACAAAGACCAGAAATCTCGTGGAGACGACAAGCAAGCATGATATCAGTGATGGTGAAGATATGATTAGGTTTCCTGGACAAAAATCAGCAGAGAAAAAGAAGGGTGTTACGGTTTCAAATAATTCATGATCATTATAACTAAATTCTCGCCTCCTTGTACTTGAACCATTCCCAGGTGATCATAAAGAGGACAAATGGTAGAAAATCTTAATTTCAGGTGGGATATATATAGCAAGTAACATTATTGCAACAAAAAGAATCGAAGTAAATATGTTAAATTCTGCAGTTACAGAATATATATATATATATTCAGACAGTAGCATTGTAAATTTGCTATCTTCTGATTTAATCAGCCAATATCTTGGAACGATGGAACTGATACTTTATTTCATCGGACAACGTAGGCAGATCGATCTTAATGCACATCACATGAATTTACTTTCACTTCGAAGTGAAGAAATTAACTGAATAGTAAGAATCATGGATGCCATGAATTATTTCAAAAAAAGAAGAAGAAAAAAGTAGATGCCATAAAATGTAGGAAGAGCAACGCCATGGGATATGTGACGTGAGTGCAGAACAGCTAAATGCACATAAATGTTGATAAATAATGCTGGTATATGAGTTACCCAATAAAACAATAATGGGAGAGAATGATGCCACAAATATAGTGGTACAACAGTGGCCCTCTGCATTGAAAGCAATTGGCCATGGAACTCCACCTCTTCATGGGTTTGGGAAATTGAAATAGGCCCTCAAACACATGGCTATGTCAAAACACAAGTGCATTTACAATCACATATCTTGCCTTCTTTTTTTCTAAGTGCGTAAATTTCATTTTGTAATATATATAGGTAGGTCATGTGGCAAGACTGATGAGTGCATATTAATAATCATTTGGTGCCAGGGAAAAGAAAATGCAGCTTGGATGATCACAGTTCGCAAGCTAGCTAGCTAGCTCTATGAATACAACAGTGGTGTAGATTTGAGTCCACCAGTTAGAAAATGAAAAAATATAATGATAATAAGTTTAGAGGTTCATTGTGCAGATGGTAGATTTAGACAAATTATAATGGGATGAGACAGACCATACAAATATGATATGACATGATCGAACAAGCAACTTGTAGCGTTTAGCTCTGAATACGAAAATGACAACAGTTAGCATTGACTAGTTTTTCTGACCTATGTTTAACCGTGGGTAAGAATTTTTGTTTATATATATATAATCTTAAAACAATATATAAAAAATTGATATGAAGTAAAAATTTCTAAGAATTTTTAAAATAATGAGATGATGATACATTAGATGATATATATTTTAAAAAAACAAATATAAAGATGGCAATATGCTTAATCGATCTAGGTCAATCATATTTAATTTGCAAAACTCGCAATCTAGGACATGACCCCAGAATAACACTATGGAATCCAAAAGTTGTCATTGTGAATTTTTTTTTTAAAACCATGCTTTTCTTGATCATTTAGGTTTTTTTTTTACTTATCAAATCGATCAAGTCACGTCAAACTAACCATCGCATGATTTAATTTAACACTCGAGTTAGATAAGGAGTTAGATCAAAGGTTTTAAGATTAACTCGTTGGACCAAGCATTATATTATTTTTATGTTTTTTAATACATCCACATTAAAATTATCATAATATTATTTTTTTAGAATAAAAACTTGTTTTAAGAACAATCATATAATGTTGTTTAACAAACAAATATTTTAGTAAAATATTTCCAAAAAAAACATCTAACACATTAGTAAGACAAAAAGTTTTAGTTAGAGAGATTTATATATCATTATTTTAAATCATCAAAATCTCTTTTTAGCATTTAACATTAACAAATATAATTCTTAATTTATTTTATTAAATATATGTATTACATTTTTCAGTTTATAATTATTATTTTTATTAAAAATACATTGACAATATCCAAAAAAATTTCCCATTAGAAGATAATTGGTTTGGCCCATAACATGGGATTGATCAATTATCTAGTTTATTACTATATTATAAATAAAATTAAAAAGTACGGGGTAAATATTGTTTTTCCACACCTATTTGCATTATGAATTACAATAGTAATTAACAGTGATGACTTTTTTTTTGCATTTTGAATTCTTATTTTTTCTTTGATTATTGATTTTTTTTAATGTAGTCCTTATATGATGTGTTTATGAGAATTTAGAGTAGATAATTTGTTTTAATTTGTCTTTAAATAGTTATTGCAATATAAAAAAAATCCTAAAATTAGAAAAATATCACAGCATTGTGGTACGGTCTATTTTTTTAAAAAAATTAGTTAAATAAAAAATAATTTTGAAAAAAACTAGGTTATTAAACTTTGTGGAGTTAATAATCCGGTTTTACGAGTTTGGTGAAATAACCTTGATTGCCCCTATTTACGGGTTTAACATGGTACTTTTTTTTTTTTTAATTGAACTCGATTATGTGATCATCTATATATGTTATTAAATTTTAGAAAGTCCATGGGCCTATTGACGTGTATGACGAGTTTAGCTTTTCTTATATAAATTTATTTTTTTCAATTTCATCATTTGATATTAGACTGATTAAGAAATGAGTTTCATAATTTGTTTCGTTTTATTTTATATGAGGTTATTATAATCTTAAAAAAAAGCCTCAGAATTAGTTTGACGTTCAATTTTACGATCGTCTATTTTTGTTATCATATGGTTAACTAAACAATATATAGTTTAGAAAAAAAAACAATTTATTAATCTCAATGGAGTCCATTACCCAGTTTGCGGGTTTGACGTGTTGACTTGGATTACCCAATTCATGAGTTTAGTGGGTTTACCAATCAAACTTGATATGTTTTTTTATATATATAGTTTTTGATCCTTTAATTTTTCTAATTATTTTTTTTATTTCACTCTAATTCAATAATGGATTAGTTGAGAAATGAATTTTATGATTTATTTTTTTCTATTTTCTATAGAGTTATCATGATCTCAAATAAATATTTTTTTAGGGTTGATGCTCGATTTTGAAAGAATCTAATGTTATCATAAAATTAAATAAAAATGATTTAAAAAAATAACAAAGTTATTAAACTCATTGAAGTACGTGACCTAGGTTGCAAGGTGATCGAGATCAATTCAATTTGATTTCGTCTTAATATAAAAAAAAAATTATTGTTTTAAAGGTTTTTTAAAAATTATGTCATGTTTTTATCGGTCATCCAAATTATCTTTGGACTCATTAAATTAAATAATTCATTTTGGATCAGCTCCCACGCAGTTTAATTCAAAACTCGATCTAGAAAAAAAACCAGATTGGTAGGTTTTAATATCAAATTGCTTGATTAGATTTAATGATACTGGCAAAAAAAAATTCAAACTCAATAATTTTTTTAAAATTAAAAAAAAAGTTTAACCCGTAATAAAATGTGGACAAATATACTAGTAGGCAATGTAAAATGAATCACAGAATAATATTACCCAGCGTCTCGTGGACATTATCATGAAAAATAAAAAACACTCCTCTATGCCAAGAAGTAATTATTTTTTTCTAGTTAATAAGTCATTTTCTTCGGATTAAGATTGTTAAAAAGATTAATCGTTAAACAGAAGTTTATTAGTCAGATGTGACTGTTGACGTTGCTTCCTATTTTGCTCTTTTCTACCCGCTGTCCTTCAGCACCTCCTCTACGGGTTCTAAGAGTGGGCTCTCTTTACCGGAAATTTTTATTTATTAAAACGATTAAAATACCCCGAATATAACACAATATTAAGAATGGATAGAGCAAGATTAACCAAGATGTATATAAATTAACCCAAATATCCACATTAATAATAATAATAATAATAAAAATAACTAGAGTGGGTTTGTTGAAACTGCACATCAATGTTTTTTTTTTAAGAAAATATTTTTTTGTATTTTTAAATTATTTTAATGTATTGATATAAATAAATATTTTTAAAAAATAAAAAATATATTAATATATTTTCAAATAAAAAATACTATTTAAAAAAGTATTGGTAATTTTGATTTAATGTAATGTTATAAATGCAAACAAAAACTTAGTTATTTATTGTATTATATTATTAGTATTGTATCTATCATGTTAGGATTCATTATACAAAATCTTAGCTAGCTATGGTTAATTGTCTACGTACATCATTATCTTTATACGCTTGTGTGAATGTTTATTATTGAAGAGAATACACAGTAACTAAAGGCTTGAATGTTATGATACGGTGGTCCTTGACATTAGGGATAAAAAATAAAAATAAAAATAAAAATAAAAAAATGCCCCTTGTTGGAGGTGTTTATGTCATTCCATTCCAAAACATGACTGTTGTTTTTTTGGTGGAAAATCACAATTTTGGGAAGAAAATAATTAGCAGATTGGTCCAAAGTGGCAATAAATCTAAATATAAATCTTATAAATTGAAAAACCTAAAGCTGCTTTGACTGTATTTACTGCTCCCTTACCCCAAAACATACCCTCACCAACTACGATAATTAATACTGCATTTTATGTTACTCAATTAATTAATTAATTACAGAGAAGCTTCTCTTTCAAATTTTAATTGAATTCATTTATTTATTTTTGGTACTTCAGAGATTAAAAAAAAAAAAAAAGTGGGAAGACTTATTGAAAGCCTGTTTTGTTACTTCTTATTACAAACAAGCGCTTAAAAGTATTTTTAAAATAATTAAATTTATTTCAAATTATTTTTTTATATCATTTTAATATATTAATATAAAAAATAAATTAAAAAAAAACATTATTTCTATACCATGCATTAAGCAATTTATAAAATCCGTTACTACAAATACCAACGGGCACAAAGAAAAGGAGAGAAACATCACATTCCACCTTTTCATAGATCTGCTACCTCTTCTCTTCTCTTCTCTTTTTATTTGTCTCCTCTGTTTTCCAGCCTCTCCCTCTCTGTTTTTGCTTCTCAACTCGCTCTCTTTGACTCAGTTTCCAGCTCGCATTGGACTCACAAACCCGCACCATTACCTGTACACTTCTCCTGACTCACTGCGACTCTGTATATTATACTATATATTTTGTTTGCATTGGATGGACCGATCGCTGGAATGGTGATTTTCCGGCTAGTTTGGCCGGAATTCCGTTGAGTTACTGGATATTTCGGTGTAGAAAATGTTCAGGTCGGCGAGATGGAGAAGCGAGAAGAACAGGATCAAAACTGTCTTCAAATTGCAGTTTCATGCAACTCAGGTACTTTCACTGGCAAACATACAGCTATTATTTAATATTGTACTTGTAACTGTCTGCTTCTTCAATCTCTAAAATTTAATACTTTGAACTGAAGTTCTCTTCTTTTTAATTGTTCAAGTTCTAACTTTATATAGATAATTGTATTGCTGTTCTTGTGAAAGATTTGGACTTTTTTTTTCAATTAACTTTTGGTGGCGGGTTCAGTTAGTTCTGTTTGGATACTAAGAAAATGCCAGAATTTTCTTATAAGTTGAGCCTTATATATATATGTTAGATCACTCAAGATTATTGCTTTATTTTGTTTTGTTGAATTCAGTTAAGAATTTGAATCCTGCTTTCATTGTTGGCAAATGTGATTGAGAAATCGGAAAAAGTAAGGAACTTTTGTGGTGATCTGTGAATGTAGCTGCCGCAACTGAATGTGAATGCATTGGCTATATCAGTGGTTCCGAGAAGAAAGTTGTCGATGGGAGTATCCGGTCTATGAAACAGTGAAATACATTCGTGATGTGAAAACAGGGAAGATCAATGAGAGAATATACCATTTTGTTGTCTCCACTGTAAGTAATTTTACCAAATTATTGATTTATATTGCTCAACTTCTTGTCGAGTGTCTGTTGTGTGATTGGATTTTTTGGGTTCGTGTAGGGATCATCGAAAAATAGTTTAGTTGGAGAAGTTTCTATAGATTTTGCTGATTATGCTGAGGCAACTATAGCTTCCACAGTTTCTCTTCCCCTCAAGAATTCAAAATCTGATGGGGTTTTGCATGTGAGGTTCTTTCTTCTCACTTATATCAGTCACGGATATAATTCTTAGTTCCCACGAGACCTTCCTTGCCTTTAGCATTAATGAGAGTGAGAGTTTCACTTTGTTATTGAAGTTCAGAATTTAACTTCAGTTGTTGGTTTTCAATAGGTTGAAATTCAGAAGCTGCAAGAAAATGTTGAGCAAAGGTAGCGATGAAATATCATTTGTTGTTATCAAATTCTTTAAGTTTCCATAGTTTTTTTCCTTGAAGGGTTTAGAGAATTTATTTTTTTGTCATCTCTACAATCTTTTGCAGTGAGTGGAAGCTGAAGATATAAACATAAAATCCCAGAGCAGAACCTTGAACACCCTATTAAGCAATAGTAATAGAGATGAGGGTATTAATAGTCATTCAAGTGAAGTAAGTTTCAAGTCTTGTGCCAGAAATCATTTCTGTAATTCTCTTCTTGCATGATTCCTAAAATTAGATATCACGGCATAAAATTCGGAAAAATCAAATAGAATTCTACTTTTTCAGCCTTTTCAGTTTTCTTCTCTAATTTGTAGATGTTTGATGAAAATATGATGGGTATTTTTGCTGTTCTGCAGGATGGACCACTTATCAATGCATCTCACAATTCTGGATTAAATGGCAATGACAGGACTTCTAGTGGATCTGACATTACAATGTCAAGTTCTGAAAGTCGCTCTGGACTCAATACCCCACGAGAACTTGGATTGAGAAACAACATGCTA
>Ga0307517_10013425_pt1 | contig 11119 bp, 9 predicted proteins | sample 23_EM_MG_FD_194515 | JGI IMG/M metagenome (GOLD analysis project Ga0307517, IMG submission 194515) | Populus trichocarpa ectomycorrhiza microbial communities from riparian zone in the Pacific Northwest, United States - 23_EM | ecosystem: Host-associated > Plants > Roots > Unclassified | place... | reverse complement strand
CTGAACCCCCCCCACCAAAAGCTGTTCCAAGTCTGCAGTCTGCCTCAATTGAGAGCACCAAAGAAGAACGTTCTAAAATCAATTGTAACTGCATCATCAAAAGGCAGAAATGTTAGAGAAGAGAAAAAGGAAAAAAAGTGTACTAGAAGTAAAAAACACCCAGCATAAATAAAGAAAAACTGGCATAAAAAACAAAGGAACAGTATAAAACAGGCATATGGATTGGAAGTAAACAGTGAAGAACTCAAGTGATCAAAAAGCAGGAAAAAAAGAAGAGAAGATGCAACATCAAAACGCAGTACAAAGGCAGAGAATGAGAAGACAAACAAAAAGGAGCATGTCTTAGAGGACCACATTAATACAAAAGACTGGAAAGGATTGCAAGAAGATTATAAAGAGCAAAAGGCAATCCTACAACCACTATGGGATGAAAAAAATACTAGTCTGACAGAAGTAAATCTCCAGGCAAATCAATACACTATCCACCAAACAATCAGCACGTGTCGTTTCCATTGTGAGAAGCTATTCCTTTGTTTGTATCTGAGTAAGAAAAGCCTGAGAACCAAACAAAGACAGGCGAAGGGAAAGCAACCATCCAAGAAAACTGAAGACAAAAAGAAAATGCACTAAATAAGGGATTCAAATCATGAACCATAAAACCAGACCAAGCAAGGAAAAAAATGAGCCTGTTTGAGGAAGAAAGCAAGATACACTACCAGCAGCACAGATATCGTAAAGATTAAAACAAAGCTGGTAACAAACCAGAAAATGTTTTTGACCTGGACTATCAACCCCAAGACACAAACCCCTACTATAATAAGGAAAAAAAGGAAAAAAAAATAGCAATAAGAGACACTCCAAAGCCAACCAACAACAATCGAATCGAAACCCTTTAAAATGCTAAGCCTCTCCTAGTGGGCGGTTAGGACCTAAATAAGGGTAAAAAACCATCAGAAAAAGAACTACGGAAAGCTCTATCTGAACTAAAGCTCTAAAAAGACTGGACAACCAAAAAAAAAAGTGAAACAACATAATGAAAAAGCGCAGAATAGAAGTGTTGCAAATGAGAGGAAAAAGCAAAGAAGAAATAACAACCAAACATCAAAAGATGAAACAACAACTAACTGGTGAAAGAAACTTGAAGTAAACAACCTGAAACCTGGTAAAAAATTCAGCAACAGTGGCAAGGTTAAACTCAGCAAGCAAAGAAAAACCAGGAAAAAAAACATGAATGAAGTCAATAACCCCAGAACAAAGATCAATCCAACACAATGTCGTACCCACATAAATGCTATAACCAAGATGCAAACGAAAACGAAACAAAACCAGAAAAAAAAACAAAGAACAAAAATGCATAGCAGGTCAAATCTGACCCAACCATCAACACAACCAAAACAAACCCAATGTAAACTAATCATGCAGGATAATGGGACAGAAAAACAACATCAAAGCAGCATGTAACTCAAAACCCATGAGCCAAGAAAAAAGCATAACCAAAGCACAGACAGAGCTACCAGCATAAGCGAGGAAGCATAGCTTAAAAGTAAGAGGAAAACAGACCTCCAAAATGCACCAATGATCATGAAACAACCCAAAAAAAGAGCTGGAAAACAAATAGAAAAAAAAGAAGTTGATATCCACAGGACAGAGAACACTTAAAAACCAACATGAACAGGAACAAAGTCGCAAAATAGACCTCGGAAGCAACTAAGAACCTTGGTAGCAAGACAGACACCTCTATTGTCAAGGAAGAGACTGAGAAGGAAAAACAGAACCATTAGAATCAGAACTGCAACTAATCCAAACAACAAAAAAAGCCGAACAAACCATTAAACAGTAAAAAGAACCAAAAAAAGAGAGAAAACATACAAATGGAAACAAAAAACAACAACTAACATGCAAATCCAGATAAAATCATAATCTGCAGACCCATAATGATTAAAAAGGCAAACCAAACCAGCACAAAGCAAACCAGGTTTTAAAAGCAACTTATCTGGCTGAACGTGGGCTTGTCTACAACAAAAGCCTTCGGAATGGATGAGCTGGAAGTTGAGATTGGGAGAACTGTAATCGATGAAGATTCGGAATAGTCAAAGCTGCTCCTACATATATAAGTTTAAAAGAAAATAAATGAATTATAATTAAAACCCAAAATTCAGAAGCCAAATGTTTAGGTGAAACCGTGAAATCAACAAAAAATAATAAAGATCTCTACTCACATTCGCACACTTGGTCTGTCCCTTTAAAAAACCCACTCCAAGTCTTCCATAAATAAACCCAGTTATAAGTTCCATAAACATACCAGTTTAGTCAAAGCTCCTAGATAAACCAATCTCCAAATCAATCAAACCCCAATTCCCAAATTAAATCACAAACCCTAAAAAATCCTTAAAAATACAAATTTAACCGAACACATATCCAAAAAAAATCCATAAACAACAAAATTCCTAGAAACCCAAATAGCCTAACATATCTAAATAAGCTAATAACCAAAAAATTTGAACAAAACCAGCAAAGAACTTAAAAACCACATCAAGAAATCGAAAGTAAAAGGAAGCAAACACTAACTGGTGTGAGGAAGATGTGGTTCTGTAAAGCCTCAACCAAGAAAGGATCCAACGTCGACTCCTTCACATCAATGGCAGCTACCGGTTGTTGTGTTGTCTTCTCTCTTCGTTTCTCTCCCAAAAAACTCCTCTTTTTTTTCTCACAAAAAACCAGGGGGGTTTTGTTCTGGGTGTTGTTGAAGGCTGAATTAAGGGGAGGTAATGGCTAGAAGTAGAAAAGAGAAAACGAAAGAGCAGAAAACGAAAGAGAAAGATGGAAAGAATGCAGTGACTAAAATCTGGCTACAACAAGTCCACAGTATTTTTGCCCCACGTTTTAGTTTTTTCTGTATATTATAAATAAAATATCTAAATATTAATTATTTTAGTCCTTGAATTATCTAAATATTAAAATATGTTAATCGGAAATGAAGAGAGGAAATACCTATCGCCATGTCCAGTCCACGCATAAAACACGCGGCAAACTAATCAAAAGATGCTTGTGTTTTGCTGGAATGATGGGAGAGGACAGTACGGGTACAGTACGAGTCTTGTCGAATCCTGTGGGCTGTGGGGCATCGTGGGGTCACCCCGCCCACAATAATAGCGATTCCCAATTTATGGCTACTCCTCCTCCTCCTCATCCGACGCTCTCTATGATCTTCTTCAATTCACAATCTAAAACCAAATTAAGCAATTTGCTATCAGTCTTAATTAATTATATTCGCTGATACAGTCCGAGTCATGATGATCACATAACGCACATCATCATAGTCTTATTTTATTTATATACATCATTTAAATCTAACCGCTCATAAACTTATTTTCAACGGGTTTAAAAAATTATTATGATTTTTTTTTTGTTTGAACATATTCAAAAGAATTAGCATGACTCAAGTGGGGACTCATGAGTGTATCAAGTCTCGGGAACATTAGCTATTTGGCTAAACATTTGCGGCTGCGTTTTTATTTAACAGTGGCATTATACCGTTTGGTTATAAAACGAGCCGCAATTTTCATGCATGGACCCCACTTTTATCTGCGTTCAAAACTCAGTTTCGCTGAAGCAAAAATTGCATGCATTTCATTTCTTGTTTATTGCAACTGTGTTTAAACACAGTAATTCTCCTCTTCCTTCCTTGACCAGCGCTTCGGGTATCAAGTGTCAAAGCTAATTCCCATCAACATGGCTCTCTCTTGTTTTCCAGATGAGAAAACCATGAGGGTTGTTCTTAATAGTTTTCCTTTTGTTCTTCTTCTATTGGTGCACTTGAAGATGATGATGACGGTGATGGAAGGTTAGCCTACTGAAACCATTTTCTTTTTGTTCAACCACGAGGGCTGTTCTTAACAGTTTTCCTTTTGTTTTTCCCTTATTGCTACACTTAAAGATTATGATGACGGTGATGGAGGGCTGGCCTACTGAAATCATTTTCTTCTCTTCTGTTTTCCCTTTGTTCTTCCTAATCTTTATTTATGTGCTCTCTTGTCTGCGTGGAGAGTGAATTTACAAAAAAAATTGAACAGTAAAAAAAAATAATTTTTAATTGTATTTTATTTTATTCAAAAATTAGTGTTTAATATTATTTAATAAGACTACATAAATTAAAAAGAAATCACATGATGGCGTGATATTTGCAGAATTTGATCATAATTCTAATATTGTTTCTGATGATATTTTACATGATTTTGTTGCACGCTCAAAAAACCATGAGAACTGTAGTCTTTATCCTATGAATTTTGTATGTGATGGAATTGTAGATAGTTTAATGAAACAATAAAAAATATTTTATATAAAGTATTATTTATTTCATGATATAATAGCAGTAGTTAAATCTACAATATTTAAATTAAAGACCATCAATATTAATATATATCTTTTTTAGTTATTTTATAACCTCAATTTAAAAAGCATTCTTAATCAAACACATTAAATTACTTTTTGTTCAACCTCAATTTCAACAACAATTTTAACAAAACATATATTTTTTCAAACCAACCTCAACTAAAAGTACTTTTTATAAAACAACTTTTTTTAAACCACAACAGCTACCATAATACCAAACACATTCGGTTTGGCATGAGCCAGATCCATTCGTGGTTGGGCTTGACAGTGTGACAAGCCTCGACATGTTGGGTCAGGCGTCAACCACACCCAGATGCTATTGGGCTTGACAATGTGCTAAGCCGGAGCATGCTAGACTTGACAGTATGCGAAGCCCTTGACACATCCATGAAAATGCGCATCCTCCCTTGAAATGTCTAAGAGAATGACCATTCTTTCTTAGCATGCTCAAGTAAGTGAGGTAATGTGGACATGCCAAACAAGTTAGACCCAATGCATTTGAACTTGACAATTAATCAAGTCCAAAGTAATGACCATCATCTCTTGGATGCACACAAGAGAATGACCATTCTCTTTCGACACGCCCAATAAAATGAGGTAATGCGAATAACAAACATGTCAGATCCAAGACACTTAGATTTAGCAGTTCGTAAAGTCCAAGACAACATAAGTCTCGTAAATATACCAGACCTAAAGTATTTGGACTTGATAGTTAATTAAGTTCAGAAAATAACCATCCTCCTATGATATATCCATGAGAATGACCAATCTTATTAACAATCTTATTTGAGTTCGTGAAAAATCTCAGCCTCCATAAATTTAGCTATTTCTCCTATTGCAACATTGATACACTTCTAGTCATGGTGATAACAAGTGTTAGAGAGTATTGCTTCTTTTTTCTTTTTTTTTAAATCATAGGTTATCTTTTGTAAACTTGAAACTTGTTCTTGCTAAACCAAGCCATGCATGATGATGACCTCATGTGTTTAGAGAAGAAGAAGCAGCAGCCATGACCAACGTTTATCAAGTGCTTTCTCCTTGTCTTGTTCTTTGTAAACGTTAAATGAACAACGCATGCATGCAACTGATCAGCCCAACCACCATGTCTCTTTCACAAACTCAGCATACTTATCATCAAAGTCCAAAATGCAATCACAAATATTCCAAGTTATAAATTTTTCACCATCGATGGAAAAAAGGGTGAGAAAACGAGAGAATTAGGATTGACCAAAGAGGGTTGAAGCGACGCCACTTTCTTGTTTGACGGAGGAGATGGTTCGGGATTTCTCTTTTAACTTTGTTTTGTTTGTAAAGAGGTGAAGAGACAATATATATGGAAAGAAACATTTCCATGCATAACGAGAGTGGGATTTAATTTTGTTTCCCAAGGATGTAATTCATCTAATTTTCTTGTTTTCGTGCTTTAATTTTGTTTTATATATATATATATATATAAAAAAAAAACTAAGTCATAATTTACTGTTCATTTGTTTTGAGATGTAGGAGGGAGTTTGAGATAAAGTGGAGCATAAGGAAATTAATTAGTAAAGTCACCTGAAGGATGAGTAATTTAGAAATGATAAAGATTTTTTTTTAAAGTGTGTTTTTTAAAAATATATATAAAATAATATTTTTTATTTTTAAAATTTATTTTTAACATCATCACGATTCCAAATAATAAATTTAAATTAAAAAATTAATTTTTTTTAAAAATAGATTAAACCTCAATTTCAAAAGGAACTTAGTATGGCTAATTGGCTACGACGAAGACAAAATGAATATGCTTCAATGAAGCTTACATTTTGTTCCTTTTCTTGTCTAGGTTTTGTTTGTTTTTATGTTTTAAAAATATATTTTTTATTTTAAATTAATATTTTTTAGTGTTTTTAGATCATTTTGATACACTGATATTAAAAATAATTTTTAAAAATAAAAAATATTATTTTAATATATTTTTAAATAAATTTTTTTTAAAAAATAATTACATCCATTCTCTCGTCCAGATAACTGTTTTCAGGTTGCTAAAAAGAAAATTCCGGAAATGCCGAGAAGGACTCGGAAGAGGAGGAAATAATAGTCAAGAAGGAGGGAAGCTTCCTCCACGCGCTTCCTTTCCGCGTCTGGATTCTAGATCTTTTAAAAAAGAAACAACTGGCCGGTCATGCCCAGCAAAACCGTGTTCTTTCACTCACTTATCCATTCCTTCAGCCACGTCTTTTACACCCCTGAGCATGACGGCATCAATTATCAAAAATCAGCCCCCAAAACCAAACCTTTATATATTGCCATGACCACTCCTTCCTTTCCTTTAACCATACTCCCTGCAAACACAACTCACCTCTACTTCTCTTTCTATCTACTCCCTTCTCCAGTTAAGCTATCTCATCTTCTTCTACGATCAAAACTCAAAAAAGTACTAGCTAGGCTATCTCAAACCTCAACCCAGCTATCTAGCTAGCTAGCTATATATCATGAAATCACACTCGGTTTCATCTCCACCTTATTCAACTCCCGCCAATTCATCTCCTCTTGCAAGATTACGTCGTAAACTATCTCCAAGGAAATCCCACGACAAACCACATCCCACAAGCGTCAACAACTCAACTAGTGCTCTTAATGTGGTAGATCACAACAACGAGCTCCGAGGGGTCTTCAATTACTTTGACGAAAATGGAGATGGAAAGATATCTCCTGCTGAGTTACAGTCCTGTATTACCTCTGTTGGAGGTAAGCTTTCCATCGAGGAAGCTGAGGCTGCCATCAGGTTCTCTGATATGGATGGAGACGGGCTTTTGGGGTTCCAGGACTTCCTATGCTTGATGACAGGCAATCTTTCAGAGGAAGAGAAGACCGAGGATCTCAGACAGGCTTTTGGATTGTACGAGACTGAGCCTGGCTCTGGCTGCATCACTCATTCCAGCTTGAAGCGGATGTTGAGTCGATTGGGGGAGTCCAATTCCATCAACGACTGCAAGGCTATCATCCGTACCTTCGACCTCAATGGAGACGGTGTTCTTAGCTTCCACGAGTTTGCTGTCATGATGCGCTAGTTCATTCCCATCCATGCCCTGCCCTTCTCCCACTTCATATATGTACATCAGTGTTCTATCAGTTGAAATAAAAATAAAATAGTAGAATAGAAATTGGCCGAGTGGTGAATAGCTCCGCTCTCCAAAACCGATACCATTCTTTGTGAACTATTTGAGTGTTCGAATCCATCTCTCCTTGATTCATTTGTTCTCCTTGAATTGTTAAATATTCATTATTTTTCTGTGCATTTGATTAACTGTAAGTTCGTTGGGATATCAATAACTGTTAACTCACACGAATTTATTTCTTCCCAATCTTAATCAATTGCCTGCCAAGCTAAACTTAAAAATATTAACAGAAATTCTAAAACCCCGTGGGAAATTTACTATGTGGATACCAGAGTGACTGTTCACGCCTCTTATTTTCCCATGACGTGAGCTGAATCTCTCCTGGATGCAACGTGGTTTGATTTTGGCAGGTTTCGGCTGGAATTTGCTTTCTTTTCTATGGGCTTCGGTTGGTGATGCTTCTTACGTTCCTGCTGATTGAGAGGGGTCATTTACGCCTCTCTCTCAGTTTCTTATGGGGTCTGGGCGAGCTGGGTTTCATTCAGATTGGGTCTCCTTTGGGTTTGTTCAGACTCCTCTGGAGCAGCGTTGCTGGGATTTTCCAGCGGCTTGGGGATCAAGAGGATCCTTTGTTTTTCTATGGTGGCTGCGTTCAATTCTGCTCGATTGTAGCTGTTGGCTTGGAAAAGATGGCTCGTATCACCCTAAAAATGATACTCCAGCACTGACTTAACATAGAATGATGACATTCTGCTGCTATCGTGTTGATGGGAAGCAAACCTTTTTTTGGTATGCATTTCATTCATCAGCAGTTGCATCTTAAAAATCCAAATACATGGGACGCACAAGCTATTGGGATTTTATCTTGTAGCTGTAACAATATAATTTATTCTATGAATCTAGTTTTTAATATGCCCAAAGTCATCAGAACGCCAAGTCCAGGAACATAACAAGGCAAGTATGTCCAGTTAAAATGTGAAACAAGCACGATAATCTGCCACAACATCATCTTAAGTTACAAACACACAAAAGCCAAATACTAGCTCCTCATATTCCATTAAGGGTAACCACAACTTTACGCGCAGTAGGGTGGTCCCGGTGCTCACACAGCCATATTCCCTGAACCAGAACAGTAAATATAAGAAGGGAATTGTTATCAATACTGTACTGCAATGTTAGAGATAAAATGTGTGGAGGTCAATGCACACTATTACAGCCTCAAATTACCTAGTATTCGTTAACATTGGAAAGCCTAGTTAATAAGATATCTCAATTCCAAGCAATTTCTTTCTTAATTGAAAGAAAAGGAAAAGATATCTCAATTCCGAAAAAAAGATGTTCCCTTCTACATGCTTTCAAAACATTCCAAAACATTAATTTGATGTACTGGTTCAGCACAACATATTATTCTCAATAATGGTCGTTCTATAACCATATGAAGTATAAACCAACGAATACCAGTGTGGCAACAAAAAGCTAAGCATTTCTTATCAAACAAAACAAGAAGAGGAAGCTGAGCATCAACAACTACTTGTGCAATTGAAGCATTCAGACCACCTATTATTTATAATTAAAATGGAAAACATCTGTTAATAATGCATGTACATGACCAAGCATCAGCTCGAGATCATGACACAATTCCAAGGAATCCAAAAGAAAGGATGTTCACAAACCTGCCAAGTGCCCATATTAAGCTTTCCATCAGTGATTGGAATCCTGCACAGGAATAGAAACTACGTAAATGATAGAATACATATAAAAAAAAAAAAAACAGGAGTAAATAAAGTATGAGTAGCAAGTATTCGCACGTTAGGGAACATCCGAACATTGATGATTTAATGTGTGCCGGCATGTCATCTGGACCTGCAAAAGTGTTAAATGCAGAGATTGATTAGTATAGGGGGGTAAATTTCAAATTAGACGAGATCAGAAACATAAATAGTAGTACTTTCACAATCCCTCTTCTATATCTATTTAGTTGCTGGACGAGGGAATTAATAAAAAGAAAATTCATTGCATTTAAAAATTGAGGACAAAAACAGAAACACTAACCTTCGAGGGTATGCTTCCAAGGAGCAGATCTTCCCTGAAAACATAGGAAATAAAGGAAAGTAAGAAGGAGAGTCCGAAGACTGAATCTTGTTGGTAAATGAAAGAGAAAGGAAAAGGAGGGGGAGGTGTTTACCTCAGGAACAATTTTGTTGAGGAAAGTCTCGGTGTCATCTCGGACATCAGAGTCGTAATTCTCATTGATAGTAAGAGAGGCGCTTGTGTGATGCACTAAAATAGAAATATTCATTAGACATACATCATCGAAACAATGAATAATAAAACAAAAAATGAGGCTTTTTTCACTTACAGAAGAGATGAGCAAGGCCGCACTTGAATTCTGACAAGTCACTCCCAATTTCATTCAGTATCTATGTTTTATAATAATAAGGGAAAATCAATTAGTTAATTGGAAAGTATAAGCATGCCTATATTATTGTTGTTGTTCTTGTTAGTAGCGGTAGGTAAAGAAACAAAACTAAACAAATTTTAATTTTTTTCATTAATTGAATATACTAGCTAGTATCCTCGTCAAAAAAGTAATCTCTCTTGAATCCAACTAAAATATCTCGATGCGAAGAGAAGAAGAAACCTTTGGGGTAATAAGATGACAGCCACGGCGGTGTGGGGGCAGAGTAATAGTCTTCTGGGCCCACTTGGGAGCAGAGGTAGCCATGGAATCGGAGAAGGAAGGCTTTGCTGTGTAGAGCGAGCTGACACGAAGCACCTGAGGCGGAGGAAGAGGACGAGGCGAGGAGGAGAAAAGCATTGAAGAAGAGATGGAGGACATGGTTGGTTGAAGAAAGCCCACTTCAGTCCCCCTCAAGACAGACTGGAAAGCCACAGAGTTGGTTTCTGATGCCAGAAGAAGAGCCCAAGTTGGGAGCCTGTTTCTGTGGCTGTTGTCCTTCACTTCACTTTATTTAAAAATGGTGTTAATACAATATAAATATTTCTTGGTCGGAGAAAGCCCACTTCAGTCCTCCTCAAGACAGTAGCCAGCCACAAGGTTGGTTTCTGATGCCAGAAGAAGAGCCCAAAATTGGGAGCCTGTTTCTGTGGTTGTTTTTATTTAAAAATATTTTTTTTATTAATTATATTATTTTTAATATTGAGTTAATACAAAATTACAACTATATATTTTTTCATGAAACATTATATATTGCTACAGTATTTTTCTACATGTTTTTTTTCCTTTTATTTTTTTTTATGATTGTTTCCAAAATTTTATTTATTAATTTTATTTTTTTAATATTAAGTTGATTAAAAATTTAATTTTATAGTTTTTTCCTTGAAAACATTGTAGAATACAATAGTTTTTTTATATAATTTTTTTTTATTTTTTCTACAAATCTACAACAACCCATAAGCATGTCATAAACCCGCGGCATCTCACGGACATTGCATGTAGTTAATCACTAAATTTTATTAATATATTCATATTTTACAATATATTTTCAAGAAATTAAAAAAATACAAAAAAATATACAAAAGTTCTCATTCTCCCCCTCTCATTTTCCAGCAGCGCCCGCCCGCCCGCTCCTTTCCAAAACACAAACAAAACGGGGGGGGGGGAAACT
>Ga0307517_10013424_pt1 | contig 11120 bp, 6 predicted proteins | sample 23_EM_MG_FD_194515 | JGI IMG/M metagenome (GOLD analysis project Ga0307517, IMG submission 194515) | Populus trichocarpa ectomycorrhiza microbial communities from riparian zone in the Pacific Northwest, United States - 23_EM | ecosystem: Host-associated > Plants > Roots > Unclassified | place... | reverse complement strand
GCCTGTTGATATATTTCTTTGTTTTAGGTTCTGACCTAACTGAATAATAAACTGCATTCTGCTAATATGTATAGGGCCATCAATTAGATTTTTCACAAATTTGCATCCATCAAGAATTCTTACCTTTCATGCTGATTTTAAGTGATCTCTTTTTGTGTAGCTTGTTTGTTACAATTTGCCCCTCTTGTGGGATTCAGTAGAATGCTTAATTCATGTTCTCCATTGTTGATTATGGAACTTGCCGAACTAATGTTTGTGACTTGCATAAGGTAACCAACTAAGTGTATGCTGTATAAGAAGTTAAGATAGGAAATCAGCATATACTAATACCCCTCACCCATTTATCTTCTAACACTCTGTTGCCAACATGTATTTAAATGAAGAAACTAAGAAGGTCATTTGAGCTGATGAGCAAAAACTGGTATTTTCTTTGTACAGTAGACTTTTCTATTGATCTATGTTTCTATTTGTTGGTAATTTTTTTTTTTTAACTCTTTGCATGGATAGCTTGATTTCAGTTGGATATATCCAATCCCGTGTCTTTTTTTCCTGATGAAAGTGCTATAGTTCGCTTTATTTCACTTTATTATATACTACTTAACTGTAATTGTCAATATATAATTAGTTAAAATATTTTACTTTCTGATTTTACAATTTTACGATTCGAATTTACGATTCGAGTTTATATTATATATTCCATGTCGTGTTAAAAAAACGTTTTTGACAACCTTGAATATGAGTTTTTTTTTCCATGTAACTGTGGTGATTTGATGATATGTGGAATCCAATATGTGCTGAATATTAGTTTCACTTTGACACAAGTTGTTGCGGTGGTTCATAAAATTCTGCCGTCGACTGTCCTGCTTGTTACAAAGTAGCACCTAGGATTTTTAAAACTTTAAGCATAGGGGGCATCAGGCAGCTCGATAGGACGTCGTGTATTTTGAAACAGAAATTCTATTTCATAAGCTTTAGCTCGTTCAACGAAAACAGCTCCACTTAGAGCATTTCGGTGTGGTAAGGCCCAGGCGAGTTTAGAGTGTCTCCGAAAGGTTTTCATTCTTATTTTGGGCCAAGCATATTGAATGTCCCGTGCCCTCTTTTTATTTTTTCAAAGGCAAACAATTGACTTTTTATTATCAATGATAAATTCATAATCGAATAAAGGAAGTTTGTGTGCGCGTATATGCCCCTTTTTTTTCCCAAGCCTTCATCTTAATCGCCAACCCATTTTTTCCATGGTTTGAATCTGATATCTCTCCATGGAAAATTCAACTATTTCCTGCTAAAGTACTGTCTCTTGAGTGCTTCAACCCTCATCCTTTATTATTCTTACTAGAAGGTTTGCCTGCCTTGCATCGCAGATTGGGTTAAATTTTATATAATATATAAAAAAAAATGTTTGGGCAATGAGTGATGATTTGAGTCAATTCTAATTAATTTAACAAACTCGCCGCCCACAATATGATTCTAGATAAAAAAATATTACTTTTAAAAAAAATCAAAGTTAAATAAAAAGCCATTGAAAAAAAATTGAGTCAGCCTAAGATGACTAACTTGTGACTTGGGATAGCCCAACAGAAAGAAAAAAGAAAAAAAATCACAATTCAAGGCCTAATAACCTATCGTTAAATGATAAAATTGAAAAAAAAATCAATTTAAAGAAAAGAAAAGTAAAAAAAATAAGTTAATATGATAAACTTGCGACTTGTGATATGAGATCGGGATAAAAAAAACTATTTAAAAAAAAACCTGAAAAAGAAGACCAAAGTTAAATCAATAGAAAAAACATTGAAACAAAAACTAAGTTAAACCTGGTTAAATTGACTAACTCATGACCCATGATAACCCTATATAAAAAGGACTAGAAAAAAGCCCATCAGAGCCATACCGGCAGTCTCCACTGCCACACGTCTACCCACTAGAAAGACCTTAGTGGGTTATTTCTAACGCTTCCATGAAAGCCTATGTTTAGTTATAATAGGAGCCTGCACCTGCCAATTGTTTTTTTTTTTTTGCATTTATTAAAGACCAAATTAACCCTCATTCGAAAAGACAAAAAAGCCCCTAAACAACAACTACATGATTTTTTTTCCTAGAAGGGTATTTTAGATTTTTTATTGTCCTTTTGAAATTGAAAACTAAAAAATATACCTACATAAAAGTTAATTAAATTATGCTTTTGAGGGTATTTGAGTCATTACACGGTGCAAAAAGAAAGAAAAATACCGATATACCCCTATTCAATCTTATAATAACAAATGTATCCAATGAAAAAGATCATATTACTCCTCAAATCATGTTATTTTGCTTTGTTTAAGAAGGATAAATTCATTAATTCATTTGAGCAAGTCCACAATGAATTGTGATGGAATTCATAATGAAACACTGATTAATCTTAGTTTTTTTTTTAATTTTAATATGTATAAATGCTTGCATGTAAGGTTTTATTTTTTTTTCTCTAAACATGAGGACTTATCTTAATATTCTTAAAAGTCTCTTAAATCCATGTTCCCATGGAAGTTAAGTAGTTGATTTCATAAATATTTATTATCCCGTTGGATATATAAGTGATATTTCATGATCATTTCATGTGAAAAGTTAAACTAAAGGAGAGATTATCAATTACCATTCTTGATGTGTCTTATAATTAGCTTACAATTATATATACAAATCATTCCTTTTATTTCTAAAATCACATGAACCATCCTTGTTTTTATGTGCCCATCTGAACAAATTGTCCCCTTGTCATTGTCTATAGACATTTAAATTCCAGTTTATTTTGTATTACTTTAGTTAATATTTGGTTAACAAAAGAGTCATGTATAGTTGAGACATGTTATTAGTTTATTTTTTTATTTTAAAAAGACATTATTATTTAACTTTAAAACCGTCATAGCTAGACAGAGCTTTATTTTTATGTATCCGTTTCGTTTCTTCAACCAAAAATATTTGTTTTTGTTTTACCTATCTTTTTTGTGAAACACAAATCTTATAGTGTTTTCTAAGAAATAAACAGTAAGAGATGTTCGTGGTTCAAATGATGTACATGGGCATTTTTTTTTCTTTGTAAAAAAAAAGGATAAATTAGGGTGATAATAATTTGAAAACATCTAAGTGAAGATCATGAGTGTAATTTTTGTAAAAAAAGGTCATAACGAATGTTATTTTCATTATTTTGGCAATGATTAGTGAAACTGAGCACACAAAAATCTACATCGGGTGTATTTTTCGATAATTATCACAGTAAACGGTATACACCAGTCAATGTCCTTAGCGTGACCACCACATATCCAACCTTACTTTTATCCTTAACTAACTCAATCCCCACGAACAAATTTTCTACATGCCTAGCTAAAAGCATGAGAGACATGGGACAAAAGAAGCTTCTAGCCAGTACTTTGCTAGTAAACACTCAAAGCAAGAACCCAAACGTATCGAATGAGGAAGCTAAACAGAATCCAAGGTGCCTTAATTAGGATGCAAACAATTATTTAATTTGCTTCGAACATCGTGCCTCAATCACCCTATCATTATTTTCTTTCTTGGCAGATTCATAATCTTATTATATGATCATTACCACATAAAGCATAATGCTCACATTATGCATGTAAATTAGTGTAAATGTAATATAAAACGTACCCATGCAGCAGGTTTTGAGGCAAGGAAGACCCTCAACTCTGTACACATAAAGGTAGAAGCTTCCTCGATATGTGCACTCATGAAAGTGCGTTGTATTCCTCCTCTCCTTTAGGCTTTATTAGCTTTTCTTCTTTCTCTTTGTGTCTGTGTGGAGAGAAGGAGCTTTCCTGACAATTTCTCTGCAACCGATAAAGGTAGTGGCACCACATCTTTTTTGTCATCAACAAAGAGAAAGAAACCTCTGCATATTTCTCATCTTTGCTACATCACCAACCTAGTGATATATAACTAAAGGGTGATATTTTTATTTGGTTACTATTTAGTTTGCCTATATATATGTGTGTGTGTGTGCGCGAATATAGGCAAATATGGAACTGGGATGAAAATCTGAGTTCTGGTTCAGTATTGGTAGAGAATTTATCAGTCAAAAGTATGCACCATAAGATCAACTAATTAATAAAATTGCATACATTGTCGATGTATATAATGATCATATGATGGTTCTAAAAAGGGTTCAATATCAGGGGAGGCAAAATCTTAGTTAAGAATATGGTGAAAGGGATATGTGTGTTTTTTCTTCACGTCATGCTGATGCATGCATACCAAAATAATGATGAGATTACCCTCTAGTTAGTAATTTGTCCTCTTCCTTTTGATGCCCTTGGAACACAGTAGTAATTAATTAAAGGAGCATGAATTAGCTAGATATACCCCCTGTCGGGTTCTCTCAAGGGTAAAATATTATTCTTCATTAAAAAAGCTTTCCATATATGTAATCTCTCCCTTCACTCAGATCAAATGTATTATTTTACTGCTGCATGTGTGCTTCCCAAAACCCTAGAATGTTTTTTTTTGACAGGGATATAGTGGATTTTTTTTTCTTATGTTCATTTCCCCAATGGCTTTGTCTGCAATGATAGGACTAACTAACTGAGAGCAACTAACTTAAAAGCAACGGTTAGAAAAAGATTTCTGGATTAGTACGTAACAGGCATGATGGCTTGACCATTGACCCACGAGGACCAAACATGACATTGTACAAGTACAGGGCTATGAGATTGTAAAAGCCCCCATCAGAACAAATTTTGAATTTTCCTGTTTCATAAAATAAGCTGTATCATAATGCATTGAGGTTCTGGATACACATGTTTCACTCCTCCATGATACATGTTTTTTCATGTGGTTTTAGCTTTACATAAATATTGCATATACTTAATTCAAATTTAGGGATTTTTTCTTTTTTTTCCCTATATATATATATATATATATATATCTAAATTGATTGCCGTTTCTTATTGTTCGAGAGGGTATTAGCCCGGTCTGGTCTTGCAGCTGGTTAATAAAGGCGTTGCTTGATTTCCCTTTTCGCTCATAAAAGAAAATGGAAGATGTTGCTCTTTCTTTGGATTAATTATTCATTGTTTCCAGAAAAAATCCCAGGTTCTCACATAAATAGGGGCCATAATTAGTGATGGTATTGATAAATAACTTGCATGCATGTAAGAGGAGTACTCTGCATAATTTTCTTTTCTTGTCTTTTCAGTTTGTTTTCTTCGACCACGTCGAGGAAGGTCAAGTACGCAAATTGTCGATCTAGAACTCATGCCTGTATTCCTCAAGCTCGGGCCTTGACTGAAAAATTAAAGCCGGTGGCTTTTTTTTTTTTTTTTTTCAGGGATAATGGCAAAGTCAGTGGCATTTGTTTTTTATATTTTTTGTTCAGTAGAAGATTCAATGGGTCTTCAAGGACACGATGAAATATCTTCTTTCTTTCTGTCCTTAAATTTGCATTAGATATCCCTATCATGGTTCGAAACTGAACCCAGTCACATACTTTAATGATGATACCAATCTGTTTTCGAATGACATTTGAAGATATCATGAAATGTTAACACCATGAACTTAATCCGCTAAGCTGGTATGAACTTAATTTCATGCATGGAATAAAGAAAGGAGCAAGGCGATGACAAGAATCCGTAGCATTTGCCTTTGTATGTAATTCTATGCACAAACTAGAAGGGCTGTGGTGTATCTGTACTTGTCAATTTCAATAAAGAGATAAAATGAAGGAGATTAATTTATATATATATATATATATAGCTTGAAGACTCCTTGTTGTATCGACACCAAACGTACGGGATGGGAGTTAATTACAAGCAAATAATATTAATAGTAGTAGAGGAGTTGCCACGAAATTTATTTATTAAATTAAGTGTTAATTAATATGCTACCGTATTCCAAGCCATGAAATATAAGATGCACGAGGGAAGCAAGAAGAAGCCAAGTGCCAAAATAAGTACAAGTTTAATGTACTTGTTAATTCATAACAATTTAACTGGATTGTTTGCCACGCATGGCGTTATGTTATGCCCAGAGCAGAACCCTAATTTAATAAATTGCTAGTAACTTTCAAGTCCAAAAACCCTACATCTCATACTTATAAAGAAGCTTAATAATTTATATCATGTCACTTACATCTACACAAGTCATAGGTCAGCTTCAACCAAATGGTGAGTTTCTGCCTTGTGGCATGGCGCCAGTATTGATCATAGGGCTCATCCTTTCGGCTGCTAGTGGTGATCTTCTTGGGGATGGCCTTTTTAGCTTTGCTGATGCTTCAAATTTCTTCTCATCCAGTGCATCACCCTGAAGCGCTGGCTTTATTTCATACATGTCAGATATGGAATCCAGATCAGTACCCCTATCCATTGATGGTGGTGCCATCTGGATTTGATCACCTTTGAAAGGATCATCTTGGGGTTCAAGACATGCCGGTCCTGATCCCAAATCCTGCAAACGCAGATCGTCCGGCCAAATCAAAGGGCTCTTTCCACTACCATCGTAAGGACTAGGCCTCTTCTTTCCCAAACAAATGTTGTCGTTGTTCGGCATGAAACCATCGAGTGATGGCCTATCCATATTGTGTTGAAGGTCAAGTTGGTCACCCCCATAAATGTTAAGGTCTTGAAATGCTGGAAAATTCAGCGTGCCAAATTCTTTCATTGCACCCATACCAGGAATTCCTTGATTCCCCATTCCCTTATAGCTTCCAGAAGCCAAGTTTTGATCACCTGCTAGGGTTTGGCAAGCTTTCTCCAACAAACTTTGTATATATTTCCCTTGAGCCTCGGTCCTTAATTGAAGGTGTCTTTGAACCTGGAATTAATTTATATGCATCAAATAAAGTCTACACGGACTGTCTTTATTAAGGAAATAGTTTATATATAAAAAAAAGGGGTGGAGTAGATGTTGAGGAACAATCGTTCTGTGCTTACCTCTAATTGTTCATGCAGTCTTCTCTGCACCTCCATTTGCATCCTAATCGCATCAATCATGTGTGAGTTACTGCTATGTACAGTTTCACACATATATTCCACAGAAATGAAAGAAAGAAACTTAAGCGATTTTGTTTATATCGTTATTGTTATCCTTAGAAGAAAATGAAAATTGCATGAACTCTGCTTGTTCGTAATTGTTTGGTTTAAGAGAGAGGTATTTTTGAATGTAATACTTACTCATTCATACTGCGGCTCATCATGCCAGATGAAGATGCTGCACTTCGTTGAAGATCTAACGCCGAAGCTGCTTGCCATGGAAAATTATGAAAAAATTAATCTGATCATTTTGATCACATTGTGCATGTATAAGAATCAAAGCAAGGAAAATTAAAAAAGAACAGGTAAGCATTTAGATTAATTTTAGCACTCTCTGTGTAAAGCAAAAGGAAGGAAAGGAGTCGAATCCGAGTCTTTCCTTGCCACCTTTAACAACCGAAAGGATAAAAATAAAAATAAAAATAAAAACCCTGTATATAAAGATGGCTTAATTAGCTCTCTTACCATCCTTAATTGAATGATCATTGAAATCCTTGTGTGGTTGCTTTCCAAGTCTGAATTTCTAAATTAAGAGAAAAGAAACGTTAAAGAAATGAAAATTAAAGATAGAAGGAAAAGAATGAATGAAATCAAGCCAACCCTACATCGAAAATGCCGCAAAGGTGTCAATACAAAAGCAAAAGAGGCATGAAAGAATGTTCTATTCAAACCTGAAGATGGCTTTTGAGGTGGTAAAGGGTAAGACCCTTCACACCCATGACTCTCATGATGGTTTTGGGAGTGGCCTCTGCAAATTTTTTGATCAAGCATAGAGAGGGGGGGCAATAGAACACGTATTAGAGAGATTGAAGAAGTTATCAGCACAAACAAATTAGGAACGTACATAAAAATAGAACTAAAGACTAGCTAGTCAAAGAGAGATTAAGTACTATCTGGGCCTCCAAGCTGAGTAACGGCATCCACAAAGCGTTCATGGAGCTCAACAGTCCAGCGGAGACGGGGCTTGGGGTCTGTGGTGAGGACAAGACCAGAGTCCCCTTGAACACACATGGGTCTATCATGGGAATTCATAGTTGAGGGTTTCTTGGTATGGAACATTCTCTCTCTCTTTCTCTCTCTCTCTAAGAGACTCTGGGAATACAAAGAGATTCAAGAACAAATGCGATGCAAATAGGGAAGAATAGGGTGCGTTTTTGAAGAAGAAGAGAGGGTGGGATTTGTTTCTCTCCCTCTCACACACACTAGTAGAAAGCAAGGTGGGGGGGGGGACAAGTTAACCTTGCATAAAAGAAAACGTATAGTAATACCAATAAAATAAAATAAAATAAAGTATCTATCCCTAATGTGCAGCCCTACAACCTTTGTCAAAAGATACCCTCTCTCTATCTCTCTTCCTTAACTGTAGCAATCTACCCTAAATTGAAACACCATTGCCAAATTACTTGTTTCTAAAAAGATATTAGAATTCATAGAGATAGAGCGCGTGAGAATCTTTATGTTTTGGGGCTGTATAGATGTACCTGTAATATTGTCAGAGAGGAGAGTAGAATACCTTTTATATCACCAAAAGAAGAATACATCTTTTTTGTAGTGTTATTCTTCTACCATGTGAAGCTTTTTTTGGTATTAAGATATGAGAAATGGAGGCCCTCTTGCAATCATGATGACCACGATATGTTTTGTACTTTACCTCTATTTTTTTTTCCTTTTTTTTTTTTTTTTGGAGGGGGGAAGAGCCATGCTCTGCGCGCATATAAACCCAGATATATCTTACCACCAGACATTATGTGCATGGATGGTCACTTGACATCATTTCTCCTGTTTCGTAGTACAATCCACTTTTTAGCTTATTATGAACCAATAAGATCATAATTGCCAAGATGGTTTTGAGCGCAAAGACAGGCTTTAGTTCATGTCATTGCCAACAAAAAGGTTTCAATGATGCCTTAAATGATTAAGACAGTCTCTATCTTGGCTTGTTGATTATATATATATATATTGGCACAATAATGATTGTCATTTCGGATTATATAGTTATCTAACTCTCTTATATATATTGAAAATCTTCTCCTTTTCTTGTCATATATATATATATATCCAATTGTTATTAATTTTATTACAAAAATTGTTTTAAGCCCCCAAGGAATATATTGTGTCTTTGATACCCAGGTCTAGTCAGAGACTTGCTATAATTAAGTCGGAACAGGATATAGTTTATTCAAAAAATTAGCTTTATTAAAACTTTAGAAATATTCCAGTTTACAAATAATTAATGTCCTGTGTAGTCTTGATTAGTGTGTGTTTTGGATTATGAGGTAAGTTAAGTGTGTGTTTTGGATTATGAGGTAAGTTAAGGTATTTTTCATTTGAAAATATATTAAAATAAGTTTTTTTTTAATTTTTAACATTAGTACATTAAAACCATTAGAAAACATTAAAAAAATTAATTTAATATTTTTTTAAGCTAAAAACACTTTTAAAAACAGAAGTAAAAGTACTCTTAAACACTCAAATAGATCTAATTCATGTCCATTTGTCACTTAGAGATTGTAATAATTATATAGCTAGAGATTGACTTGAAATTTTAGGTGGAGGATATATATATTAATTAACCATTAATATTATCCTCCTGTTAGATTCTGAATTTATTTAGACTTTCTTTGCAAGAAGTGATCTAGATCTCTTTGGCCTACTAAAAGAACTGATTGATATGTTTGTAATAATAATTATCTTGACATTTCTTTTCTAAACCTCTTTTGTGCACATAGAGTACTTTCACAATACCGTGGGGTATCATTGTTCATTCAGAGTTTTTTTTCTTTTCTTTTCTTTTAAAATATATATTTTTATATCAATTAATTTGCATATATTGAAATTAAATTCTATTTTACAATATCTATGCATACATCCTCGTGAAAATTTTGATAGATTTGAATTCTAAATGCTAAAAAAAGGAAGCAAAATCCTCAACAAGCCAGCCGATCCCTCCACGATAATTGTTGGAATATCTTTGATCTATAGAAGTACGACCATCGTCGATGATGACGAAATCTTCACACGTGTCTCCATGCAATTATCAGTACTACTGTATCCAGTTCTTAGTACTTTTTCTGGTCTTAAGTACGTACAGTGAATAACTGATAAAGATTAGGAACGACGTGCCCCGCATGAAAAATAACTCTTGTTTATTTTTTAAAATAGTTAAGCCCGCGATATCCTTAATTTACTTTAAACTCTTTTAGATCAACACAATTAATTAGCTCTTAAGAACATCACTCCATGTGGTGATTAAGTTTTATATGATCTGTGGAGAAGATTTTTGTATCATTGTAGATTTGCTTTCAGTATTGGAGTTACATTATAATTATACTTGTACAAAAACAAAAACATATTTAAAGGCAGTTGTGGCAATGGATATTTGCAAGTAGAATTTCTTGATATCTATTCTTTACTTATTATTTATTAGATAAAAAAATTAGATATTTATAAGTTATTTATCGAGTTTTGGGTATTCATATGAATATTAATTATCTGAATATTATTTATTATTCAATAAAAAAATAAAATAGTTAATATATATATTTGAAGTGTGTGTATGTTAAATGAAAAAATAATAAATATTATACATATATGTATGTTTTATATCAAGTTGAGATATGTATATATCATATTGTATTTAAAAAAATCTAATTGTTCTACAAATATATCTATATAATATAAATATATATTTCAGATTAAGTTAGGGCTGATTTCGGGTTAAGTTTGACAATATAATATTATACCCTACTCATTACATATCGGTAACTATCCAGAAAATATTCACTCATTTGGATCGGGTCGATTTTCATCTGATTCAGATTAAATTATCATCCTTATTTAAGCAAGTCCTCTAACTTTAAAACTATGGTATCTTCTTTAAAAAAAAACCTTAGGTGTTGTTGCCTTTTTAAAAACAAATTATTTTTTGTTCGTTTTTATTTTCAATTTTTTAAAAACTAGTGTTTTCAAGATTTTTCATCAGCCATGCTAAGTTTTACCTTCTTTTTTTTTTTTGTCCAAGTAGTGTTAGTTCTTTACCATTATTTTTTTATTTTCAAAATTTTAACAAAAAAAAGGCATGCAATGATACCAAACGAGATTCAA
>Ga0307517_10013423_pt1 | contig 11120 bp, 9 predicted proteins | sample 23_EM_MG_FD_194515 | JGI IMG/M metagenome (GOLD analysis project Ga0307517, IMG submission 194515) | Populus trichocarpa ectomycorrhiza microbial communities from riparian zone in the Pacific Northwest, United States - 23_EM | ecosystem: Host-associated > Plants > Roots > Unclassified | place... | reverse complement strand
CTGCCCTGAATTGCTTTCCGGAGTCCGCGGTCATCAAATTATGCCCAGACTGGATGTGTTGAACCGGATTTTGACTCGTCACATTCGTGCAAAATTGAGAACGAGGGCCGGCACGGAACTAAATATTCATTAATCTACGCGTGCCGGCCGCTGGACCCTGCAAGCTTATATCACCCGACGCAGTGACGTCGTCGGTCTCAGCCCGGGACAACGTCGCAGTGGTCCGCCTGCATTATATTCGTCAAGAGCGCACATGTATACTCGGAACAACAATGGCATGCACGTCGCGGAGAGGGAGGGGTCGAAAGGTCCAATCTTCAGGCCTCAGGCTGCATCCGTGCTGTGCCTGGGAAAATCGCGCGTGCATCCCCCCCTGTGGCAATCCCCTAATGCCTCGCTGGCCACTGAGTTAGGAAGGAGTTCCGCTCACAGCACCTGAGGGTGGTACGAAGCGGAGGCGGTCAGCCATCCCAAATGGAGAAAATATTATCACCTGTTTCTGCCTCATCTCGAGGAACCGATTGAAAAGGAAGGTGAGGACAACCGATTTGTGCTTCTGTTTCGGTTGTTCATTGACGTTCGTTGAGGTTGAAGGTGTCTTGGCCAAGTTGAAGCTTGATGAGGACGCGCCGCTTGAGTTTGTGAGAACGTCGTGTTATTATTTTGTTTCGTATCCTCTTGGACTTTGACCAGCACTCGCGACTCGAACATGGATTTCACCCCAACACCCTTGCGAACCTCACTTCCATGTGTGTATCTTCCTTCACCGGCCCTTCCGAGTGTCAATCTCCCAATCCCCGTGTTTCTGCATATCCTCCGAGTACACCCTCGAGTCCGAATTTGTCCAACTTCCCTACGCCCTTCCCCTTTAACCCGTTCGCGGCTTTACAAGCCTCCTTCCCGTAATCCGTGACCAGATCCCAAGCATCGGCAACCACTCTTCCAGAGTTGGGCTCAATCCTTCTTTGGTTCCAGCTCCAGGGTGCGATTAGGGGCGTACTCCCTTTTATCAGTGTCACTGAGCAGACTCCCATGCATTCTCTCACCGCCCGCACGTCGGGTTTCGTTGTGAAAACCGCAGAGTACACCCCAGAGTCGGATCGTTGAAAAGGGAATGTACAAAGTCGTCGTATTGTTAAAAATATTCGATGGTATAGCTCTCCTCCGTCAGCCCCTCCAAGGGGTAATGGTCGAAACTTGACATTCTTGGTGAAATTGGGTGACCTCGAGACGAACTCAATCCCCATCGTAATGCCAGTAGATAATTTCGGTCTTGTGCAAACAAGGTTTTTGCCGACCACAGCCAGCGCTTCTCCACTTCACTCTCACCGCCACAATCGCAATGGGGGAGATCCAGGATGCCTTGCACTCAGCGGTCGGGCGGATGTTATCCGACCAAAACTACGAACAGTCACTCGCCTTTTATCGTTTTTGGCTCGAGATTGGACAGACTTATTTCCAAATCCCCTTTGACCAGATCTTTAATGCGGTCTGGGACAACAGAACGGCAGGTCCGATATCGATAAGCACCCACCACATGTCCTCCCAATCCACCAGAGGTATCTATATCCTTGATCCAACAACACTCATCCGCCCGACTGCCCACTTGGTCCTTCGTTTCGCCAGCGATGCGGAGTCAGACCACCTTGCTCCACACAGCTCCGGGCTGCAAAACCGCCTCTGCACGAGGACCATACGAGAATTCTTCGACGGTAATTTGATGATCGCGAAGTACAAAGAAGACTATGTGGCAAACGGAGTGGGGCACGGCACAAACGCTCCGGATTGTTTTTGTGCAGACACAAATCTCATCGCACAATGGGCAAATCTCGGATATGTGGAAGAATCTGCCATCCGCAATCACATCCTCCAGTCGCTCATCTCTCACCCAACACTGTACGATCACCAGGCTGACGCGCTCATCATCCTGTTCAAATTGGCGGGCGCCACATTCGAGGCATACGCTGGCCCATCAGTGGTCGACCGTTGCTTCGAGCTTCTCAAGGACTACAACAAGCTCCTCACCGGCACCAAAAATCGTAATTCCACGGAAAGGAAACTGATACAGGTGAGCGCGCTCTTCGTGAACGGAGTAACATTGAAACCAAGACAAAATCACAGGAAATAATTGAGCTACGGGAGCGTGGCTGGGAGGGCCTCCCTCCCCCACCTGTGTTCACGACCGGTAAACCGAACCCGACCGGCGCGAACCAGAAAGACCCCGCCGCAACCCCCGTTGCCACATCTCTGGGACTTCCCAACAGAGATCTCGAACCTCAATATTCTCATCCCCCTCCACTCGAACTGGTCACCACCCCAGAGATAGACACGATTCCTGCATCTCCCGTCACTCAGTCTCCGTCCATTAGCATCGCCACCCTGTCCGACTTCGCGATCGCAGATACTTCTGACGACGAGTCTCCCATCGACCCCACGGCCGCAACCCCACATGAGACCTTCTACCTCGAGGACGGGAATGTGGAAGTGTTGTGCGGGAACACACTGTTCCGTGTCCACATCGGCGTCCTGTCCTTCCACTCTCCTACGCTTCGTCGAATGTTCGCTCAGACCAACCTGGCTACAGCAGAATCACCCAATGATTGTCCTCGTATTTTGTCCTCTGACACGGCAACAGATTTCGCCACACTCCTCAAGACGATATATCTCCCCGGGTAGGTTGTCCCTCTGGCAGGTTGACGAATTATTTTATCAACAGTCCCTACAGATTCCCTGAAAGGAATAAAGTGCCAGATTTCGCCACATTCTCATCCCTCCTCCGAATCACAGCAAAGTACGAAATGCCCACTGTCCGATCTCAGGTACTCGAGGTCGTCCGTGATGCGTACCCGAAGACTTTCGAAGGGCTCGCTCCTTCCAAACCACTTGGAGAGGACGTTTTCAGTGGACCGACTCCTCACCCGAACGCAGTCCTCAACCTATTCATCCAGCAGAAGCTCACGTCGGCACTGCCGATGGCGTACTACATGGCGATCCGAAGGGGCCCGGATTCGTTGATGGACAGACACCTCCCACGGAGCGCCACACTCCCTCCCGAGGTCCTCCAGTCGGCAATCAGAGGATTTGTGGCACTTCGGGAAGTGGAGTTCAACGGGACTCAATGTTTAGTTTTTGGACCGAAATCCTCTCACCCCTGCTCCACGCATAGTTGTCCCTCACGCGCCCCGACCGGCCCAGCGGCGTTCGAGGCCTACCAGAAGGTTTTCGATCGGATTGTGGGATCCTCTCAGTTGGGGACGAAAGTTCTGCAGGTTCCCGAGTTTTACGAGGATTGTGGAGATGAGTTTCAACGCGTTGGCCTTGGTGTCTGTGGCAGTTGTGTGGAAAGGTGGGAGACCGGGCATGCAGAATTGAGAAAGAAGGCTTGGGCGATGCTGCCGGATGTTTTTGGGTTGAAGGGTTGAATTCGTGATGAGAGTTCGGTGTCGAGTAGCACTTTGTTTTCGAATGTCTCGTTTGGCTTACCTGTTTTTTCTGTGCCTTCGAAATTTGAATCATCCATGGTACCTGGCCAGGAGGTGGTTTGTCATTCTGTGCCGGGCAAACTCCAGACCAGGACCAGTTGCTCCCACACGTAGCCTACTATCTCCATCTCAACCCCCTATTTCGGACCAGTGACAAGGGAATGGAGAGCAGGCCAAGAGCGAAAACTGAACAGAGGACGGAGAGAACATCTACGTACTATCAAGCGCAAAGCCGTCGCTGCGTCTCTGAGCGAGGCTCTTGCAAGACTGACCCGGATACCGGGAACAAGAGGCAGGCTGGGCAGAACCTCTCATCTGGTGTGCATCATGACCGGCGCGGGACGATGCTCGTGCCAGTCGTCCGCGTCAGCCCCTTGCAAGATCGCTTGCGACGTGGTGACGTTGGTCTCAGCTTTGGTGCAGAAAACGTTTTGGCGGCCTCCCTGCTGAATGAACCGCGCGGTAGTGGTCCGCTTGAACTATTTTCATCAGGGGTAGGCTGGAGAGGAGTTCAGGGGGAGGACAACTCCGAACTAGGGAGAACCTGGGTAAATCGCCAGACCGAACTTACAATAAGTCATGACCACGTACGTTCTTCCATGGAGTACTCTCCAAAACCTCGCTGACCACTGCATTAGGGCTCAGAGGTTCCGCTCACAACAAGGGTGGAGTTATGGGTACAATGTGGACGAAGTGGAGGCGGTCAAATACCTCCTTTCCAACCATCCCGAATGGAGAAAACACTACAACCTGTTCACCAACCACTGGGCCGCCATGACCGTCGTCGCTGAGGACCTCTCCAAGCACTGTGACCTCGATGTCTATGCAGACAGTATCTGGATCGGCGGTGGAACTATGGGTCTCGGTATGGTGTTCAAGGGTGTGTCGATGGGGAAAAAGTCCGTACCCCTGAAGACGATGAGAAGCCGAAGAAACTGGAGGAAAGGTTGGTGGAGTCGAAGTTCGTCACCACTCCGAAGCTGGAAATCCTCTGCTCTCACTCGTTTCTGCCTCACCTCAATGAGCCGATGGAAATGGCCATGCTCCCCGCACCCGCCGATGAACAACAAGCATCGAGGATTGTAGGGCTCACACGATCGTCAGCGCCAGAGGAGACGGAAGGCTCGACGAGAGAGAGGCGGAGCGAAGACGCGGTGAGGACAACCGAGTTGTGCTTCTGTTTCGGTTCATTGATGTAGAAGGTGTCTTGGCCAAATTGAAGCTTGACGAGAATAATGGTGAAGGCGCCGCTTGAGTTTGTGAGAACGTTGCGTTATTATATCATTCTGTTTCATATCGTCCGGAAATTGCGTTCGTTCAAGAAAGGCTCTTGGGCTTTGACCAGCACTCGCGACTAGAACATGGATTTCACCCCAACACACCCCTGCGAACTCACTTCCATGTGTGTATCCTCCTTCACCAACCCCTTCGACCAGTGTCATTCTCCCAATCCCCGTGTTCCTGCATATCCTCCGAGTCCCCCCTTGAGTCCGAACTTGTCCAGCTTTCCTACGCCCTTCCCCTTAACCCGTTCGCAGCTTTACAAGCCTCCTTCCTGTAATACGTGACCAGATCCCGCCATCCTCCAAGCACCAGCATTCGTGTTGTTGTATAAAAAAAATTCAAAGACCGAGTTCGATGATACAGCTCTGCTCCGTCAGCCCCTCCAAGGGGTACCGGTCGAAAATTGACATTCTTGGTGACATTGGGTGACCTCGGGACGGTCTCAATCCTCATCGTAGTGCCAGCTAGTAGACCATTCCGGTCTTATGCAAACAAGGTTCGTGCCGACCGCAGCCAGCGCTTCTCCACTTCACTCCCACCGCCACAATCGCAATGGAGGAGATCCAGAAAGTCTTGCTCTCAGCGATCTGGCGGATGTTATCCGACCCAAACTACGAACAGTCACTCGCCTTTTATCGTCTTTGGGTCGACATTGGACAGACTTATTTCCAAATCTCCTCTGACCAGATGATTGGTGCGATCTGGAACAACAGAGCGGTGAGACCGATAGTATCGATAAGCACCCACTGCGGGTCCTCCCATCCCACCAGAGGTGCATATAACCTTGATCTAAACACACTCATCCGCCCGAATGCCCACTTGGCCCATCGTTTCGCCAGCGATGCAGAGTCAGATCATACCATTGCTCCGCACAACGCCAGGCTGCAAAGCCGCCCCTACACGAGGGCCCTACGAGGATTCTTCGACGACAATTCGATGATCGTGCGGTACAAAGAAATTTATGCGGCAGGCGGGGTCTGGTCGTACAGCACAGACGTCCTAGATTGTTTTTGTGTAAACACAAATCTCGTCGCACGATGGGCCAATCTCGGATATGTGGATGAACCTGCCATCCGCAATCACATCCTCCAATCGCTCATATCTTACCCAACACTGTACGATCACCAGGCGGACGCGCTCGTCATCCTGTTCAAATTGGCGGGCGCCACATTTGAGGCATACGCTGACCCATCAGTCGTCGACCGTTGCTTCGAGCTTCTCAAGGACTATAGCAAGCTCCTCAACGACATCAACGATCGTGATTCGACGGAAAGGAATTTGACGGAAAGGAATTTGATACAGGTGAGCGCGCTCTCAGTGAATGGAGTAACATTGAAACCAAGACAAAATCACAGGAAGTATTTGAGCTACGGGAGCGTGGCTGGGAGGGTCTCCCTCCCCCACCAGTATTCGCGACCGGTAAACCGAAGCCGACTGGCGCGAACCAGAAAAACCCCGCCGCAACTCCCGTCACCACATACCTGGGACTTCCCAACAGAGATCTCGAACCTCAGATTCCTCAGCCCCCTCCACTCGAATTGGTCACCGCCCCAGAGACAGACACGATTCCTGCATCTCCCGTCACCCAATCTCCGTCCATCAGCATCGCCACTCTGTCCGACTTCGTGATCGTAGATACTTCTGATGACGAGTCTCCCATTGACCCCACAGCCGCAACCCCACATGAGACCTTCTACCTCGAGGACGGGAACGTCGAAGTGTTGTGCGGGAACACACTGTTCCGTGTCCACATCGGTGTCCTGTCCTCCCACTCTCCTACACTTCGTCGAATGTTCGCTCAGACCAACCTGGCCGCGGCAGAATCACCTAATGGTTGTCCTCGTATTCGGTCATCTGACACGGCAACAGATTTCGCCACACTCCTCAAGACGATATATCTCCCCGGGTAGGTTGCCCTTTTGGCAAGTTGATTAATTATTTCGCTGACAGCCCCTGCAGATTCCCTGAGAGGAACAAGGTGCCGGATTTCGCCACATTCTCATCCCTCCTGCGAATCACGGCAAAGCACGAGATGCCCACTGTCCGATCTCGGGTACTCGAGGTCGTCCGTGATGCGTACCCGGAGACTTTCGAAGGGCCCGCTCCCTCCGAACCGCTTGGAGAGAACGTTTTCAGTGGACCGACTCCTCACCCGAACGCAGTCCTCAATCTATTCATCCAGCAGAAGCTCACATCGGCACTGCCGATGGCGTACTACATGGCGATCCGAAGGGGTCCGGATTCGTTGATGGACAGACACCTCCCACGGAGCGCCACACTCCCTCCCGAGGTCCTCCAGTCGGCAATCAGAGGATTTGTGGCACTTCGGGAAGTGGAGTTCAACGGGACTCAATGTTTAGTTTTTGGACCGAAATCCTCTCACCCCTGCTCCACGCATAGTTGTCCCTCACGCGCCCCGACCGGCCCAGCGGCGTTCGAGGCCTACCAGAAGGTTTTCGATCGGATTGTGGGATCCTCTCAGTTGGGGACGAAAGTTCTGCAGGTTCCCGAGTTTTACGAGGATTGTGGAGATGAGTTTCAACGCGTTGGCCTTGGTGTCTGTGGCAGTTGTGTGGAAAGGTGGGAGACCGGGCATGCAGAATTGAGAAAGAAGGCTTGGGCGATGCTGCCGGATGTTTTTGGGTTGAAGGGTTGAATTCGTGATGAGAGTTCGGTGTCGAGTAGCACTTTGTTTTCGAATGTCTCGTTTGGCTTACCTGTTTTTTCTGTGCCTTCGAAATTTGAATCATCCATGGTACCTGGCCAGGAGGTGGTTTGTCATTCTGTGCCGGGCAAACTCCAGACCAGGACCAGTTGCTCCCACACGTAGCCTACTATCTCCATCTCAACCCCCTATTTCGGACCAGTGACAAGGGAATGGAGAGCAGGCCAAGAGCGAAAACTGAACAGAGGACGGAGAGAACATCTACGTACTATCAAGCGCAAAGCCGTCGCTGCGTCTCTGAGCGAGGCTCTTGCAAGACTGACCCGGATACCGGGAACAAGAGGCAGGCTGGGCAGAACCTCTCATCTGGTGTGCATCATGACCGGCGCGGGACGATGCTCGTGCCAGTCGTCCGCGTCAGCCCCTTGCAAGATCGCTTGCGACGTGGTGACGTTGGTCTCAGCTTTGGTGCAGAAAACGTTTTGGCGGCCTCCCTGCTGAATGAACCGCGCGGTAGTGGTCCGCTTGAACTATTTTCATCAGGGGTAGGCTGGAGAGGAGTTCAGGGGGAGGACAACTCCGAACTAGGGAGAACCTGGGTAAATCGCCAGACCGAACTTACAATAAGTCATGACCACGTACGTTCTTCCATGGAGTACTCTCCAAAACCTCGCTGACCACTGCATTAGGGCTCAGAGGTTCCGCTCACAACAAGGGTGGAGTTATGGGTACAATGTGGACGAAGTGGAGGCGGTCAAATACCTCCTTTCCAACCATCCCGAATGGAGAAAACACTACAACCTGTTCACCAACCACTGGGCCGCCATGACCGTCGTCGCTGAGGACCTCTCCAAGCACTGTGACCTCGATGTCTATGCAGACAGTATCTGGATCGGCGGTGGAACTATGGGTCTCGGTATGGTGTTCAAGGGTGTGTCGATGGGGAAAAAGTCCGTACCCCTGAAGACGATGAGAAGCCGAAGAAACTGGAGGAAAGGTTGGTGGAGTCGAAGTTCGTCACCACTCCGAAGCTGGAAATCCTCTGCTCTCACTCGTTTCTGCCTCACCTCAATGAGCCGATGGAAATGGCCATGCTCCCCGCACCCGCCGATGAACAACAAGCATCGAGGATTGTAGGGCTCACACGATCGTCAGCGCCAGAGGAGACGGAAGGCTCGACGAGAGAGAGGCGGAGCGAAGACGCGGTGAGGACAACCGAGTTGTGCTTCTGTTTCGGTTCATTGATGTAGAAGGTGTCTTGGCCAAATTGAAGCTTGACGAGAATAATGGTGAAGGCGCCGCTTGAGTTTGTGAGAACGTTGCGTTATTATATCATTCTGTTTCATATCGTCCGGAAATTGCGTTCGTTCAAGAAAGGCTCTTGGGCTTTGACCAGCACTCGCGACTAGAACATGGATTTCACCCCAACACACCCCTGCGAACTCACTTCCATGTGTGTATCCTCCTTCACCAACCCCTTCGACCAGTGTCATTCTCCCAATCCCCGTGTTCCTGCATATCCTCCGAGTCCCCCCTTGAGTCCGAACTTGTCCAGCTTTCCTACGCCCTTCCCCTTAACCCGTTCGCAGCTTTACAAGCCTCCTTCCTGTAATACGTGACCAGATCCCGCCATCCTCCAAGCACCAGCATTCGTGTTGTTGTATAAAAAAAATTCAAAGACCGAGTTCGATGATACAGCTCTGCTCCGTCAGCCCCTCCAAGGGGTACCGGTCGAAAATTGACATTCTTGGTGACATTGGGTGACCTCGGGACGGTCTCAATCCTCATCGTAGTGCCAGCTAGTAGACCATTCCGGTCTTATGCAAACAAGGTTCGTGCCGACCGCAGCCAGCGCTTCTCCACTTCACTCCCACCGCCACAATCGCAATGGAGGAGATCCAGAAAGTCTTGCTCTCAGCGATCTGGCGGATGTTATCCGACCCAAACTACGAACAGTCACTCGCCTTTTATCGTCTTTGGGTCGACATTGGACAGACTTATTTCCAAATCTCCTCTGACCAGATGATTGGTGCGATCTGGAACAACAGAGCGGTGAGACCGATAGTATCGATAAGCACCCACTGCGGGTCCTCCCATCCCACCAGAGGTGCATATAACCTTGATCTAAACACACTCATCCGCCCGAATGCCCACTTGGCCCATCGTTTCGCCAGCGATGCAGAGTCAGATCATACCATTGCTCCGCACAACGCCAGGCTGCAAAGCCGCCCCTACACGAGGGCCCTACGAGGATTCTTCGACGACAATTCGATGATCGTGCGGTACAAAGAAATTTATGCGGCAGGCGGGGTCTGGTCGTACAGCACAGACGTCCTAGATTGTTTTTGTGTAAACACAAATCTCGTCGCACGATGGGCCAATCTCGGATATGTGGATGAACCTGCCATCCGCAATCACATCCTCCAATCGCTCATATCTTACCCAACACTGTACGATCACCAGGCGGACGCGCTCGTCATCCTGTTCAAATTGGCGGGCGCCACATTTGAGGCATACGCTGACCCATCAGTCGTCGACCGTTGCTTCGAGCTTCTCAAGGACTATAGCAAGCTCCTCAACGACATCAACGATCGTGATTCGACGGAAAGGAATTTGACGGAAAGGAATTTGATACAGGTGAGCGCGCTCTCAGTGAATGGAGTAACATTGAAACCAAGACAAAATCACAGGAAGTATTTGAGCTACGGGAGCGTGGCTGGGAGGGTCTCCCTCCCCCACCAGTATTCGCGACCGGTAAACCGAAGCCGACTGGCGCGAACCAGAAAAACCCCGCCGCAACTCCCGTCACCACATACCTGGGACTTCCCAACAGAGATCTCGAACCTCAGATTCCTCAGCCCCCTCCACTCGAATTGGTCACCGCCCCAGAGACAGACACGATTCCTGCATCTCCCGTCACCCAATCTCCGTCCATCAGCATCGCCACTCTGTCCGACTTCGTGATCGTAGATACTTCTGATGACGAGTCTCCCATTGACCCCACAGCCGCAACCCCACATGAGACCTTCTACCTCGAGGACGGGAACGTCGAAGTGTTGTGCGGGAACACACTGTTCCGTGTCCACATCGGTGTCCTGTCCTCCCACTCTCCTACACTTCGTCGAATGTTCGCTCAGACCAACCTGGCCGCGGCAGAATCACCTAATGGTTGTCCTCGTATTCGGTCATCTGACACGGCAACAGATTTCGCCACACTCCTCAAGACGATATATCTCCCCGGGTAGGTTGCCCTTTTGGCAAGTTGATTAATTATTTCGCTGACAGCCCCTGCAGATTCCCTGAGAGGAACAAGGTGCCGGATTTCGCCACATTCTCATCCCTCCTGCGAATCACGGCAAAGCACGAGATGCCCACTGTCCGATCTCGGGTACTCGAGGTCGTCCGTGATGCGTACCCGGAGACTTTCGAAGGGCCCGCTCCCTCCGAACCGCTTGGAGAGAACGTTTTCAGTGGACCGACTCCTCACCCGAACGCAGTCCTCAATCTATTCATCCAGCAGAAGCTCACATCGGCACTGCCGATGGCGTACTACATGGCGATCCGAAGGGGTCCGGATTCGTTGATGGACAGACACCTCCCACGGAGCGCCACACTCCCTCCCGAGGTCCTCCAGTCGGCAATCAGAGGATTTGTGGCACTTCGGGAAGTGGAGTTCAACGGGACCCACT
>Ga0307517_10013422_pt1 | contig 11121 bp, 3 predicted proteins | sample 23_EM_MG_FD_194515 | JGI IMG/M metagenome (GOLD analysis project Ga0307517, IMG submission 194515) | Populus trichocarpa ectomycorrhiza microbial communities from riparian zone in the Pacific Northwest, United States - 23_EM | ecosystem: Host-associated > Plants > Roots > Unclassified | place... | reverse complement strand
TACAGTAATCCAAGTTGTCTCGGGAGAGTTCGGAGTTCAAATCGGCGAGTTAAGACACTAGAATTACGTGCATTGCTGATTTGGAAACCAAAGACCCTACTTGTCTCTCTCTCTCTTTCTATCTGGTTTTTCGATTTGTTAGCTTCTTCTGTTAGATTCAAAAGTAACGAAGAGACGGAGTTTTTCTTTAAAGTGTTGTTTTTTTTTTATGTGGAAATCGAAATTAAGTACAGTTTGAGAGGATTTGACACTGTAATAAGATTATGATTTGAAAAAAAGATATTTTATAAAAAGAATTGTAAGTTATTTAAAAATATATATATTTAATTAAAATTATGGTTAAAATTGAAGTTGAATAAAAATTAATTTAATGTGTTTGGTTATTAATATTTTTTATAATTTGTTGAGCGTGTAACAATATCATGTAAAATATCATTAGAAATAAAATTGAGATTGCAATTAAATTTTACAAATGCTATATCATTATGGAATTTTCTTCTAATATAATTATGTAGTGTCATTGAATAATGTTAAACGCTAGTTTTTTTGAAAAAAACACAATGCCTAAGAAATTTTGTTGGATTTTTTTTATTTTACTGGGTCGAACCTACTCCAATGCATTTAGGTTGGGGCTGGAACTCGTCCGGGTCATGAACAGTAGATACGCTCTCCACTGTTGATGTGAACAGTGGAGAACTGAATTAATTCGCATGAACAGTGGAGCATCAGCATAAAAATTTTGCTTTTGTTAAGTTGCGGTCAATTTAAGTGGATCCAACCAAAACAAAACTCATTTTTTAACTTAACTAAATGTTAATATTTGTAGTTGACTGTGAACCTCAGCCGCGGCCTCAATGTCAAACGGGCACTTAAATATTTGGTGTGCGGTTTAGGGTGTGTTTGGAAACTCAAACCGTGTTTTCAAAAATTTTAATTTTGTTTTGTTTAAAAGAAATTTTTTATATATATTTTTAAATTTTTTTGATGTGCTAATATCAAAAATATTTTTAAAAAAAAAAATTTTATTTTGATATATTTTTAAGCAAAAAGTAGTTTTAACGGCACCACTATCACACTTCCAAATAAACTTTTAATTTATTTTTTATTAAAATTAAAAAAAAAATTATATTTTTAAATTGTTTTTTGATAGAATAGCATAAAAGATAATTTTTTTAAAAAGAAATATATATATTATTTTAATATATTTTTAAATAAATATTTTTAAAAGTAATTGTTTAAATCTCAAACGTTACCTGCAAGTTTTTCAAATGTTGATTAAGTCCTGATATTTAACCAATTATACTTAAACACCCCAACATTTATGGTATTATCTATTATGCCATTCTACTTTGATTAATAAATTTTATGGTTTAAATGTCATAACAATTATTTTCCCCTGGCATAAACTTAAAAAACTACAAATTGTTAATTTTATTGATCCTACCTTGTTTGCAATTATTTTCATGGGAAAAAAAAGTGACAAATCATGTGGTTCTAAATATAAAAAAAGTTAATCTTACCGAATTAACAAAAAAGAAAGAAAGAAAAGAAGTGAGGTGATGTTATCATTGAAACACTACGGGGGTATTTAGAGTATGGTAATGATTGTTTTTTAAAGTGTTTTTTACTTGAAAATACATTAAAATAATTTATTTTTAAAAAAATTATTTTTAACATTAGCACATCAAAATAATATGAAAATATCAAAAAATATTAATTTAAAACAAAGAAAAAACTTAAAAATTTTCAAATTTTTTTAAAAAAATTTTATAATACAAAAACAAATAAATCCTATATATATATATACACACACACTTAATGGATTACAACAAAGTTTTTGTGTGTATTGCTTCGAGGTGGCTTAGATGTTTGATTCTGACTTGGGTTATGTTGATGTTGTTTTTTGGAGTGATTTTATGGCGTTGTATTCTTTGTTTTTCGTTGTATATGTGTGGATTGTCTAATTATTTAAAATGTTTTTTATTTAAAAATTATTTTTAATATTAGAACATATAAAAAAATAAATCAATTAATTTAAAATAAAATAAAATAAAAATTTTTTAATTTTTTTAAATACTTGAAAAACAATAGCTAGGCCTCTATAAAAAATAAAAAAATAATTGTATTTAAGTTTCTACGTACAAAATCACATCGTTATAATTTAATCGGATGTCCTAAAGAAGTCTATAATCTTTCTCCCACTGCAAACTAGGGGTGAGCAAAACCGGTTCGGTCCGGTTTTTTACTAAAAAACTAACCAAAATCAAATTTTTTAAAACTTAAAAATTCAAACCGAAACTGAACCGAAACCGAACCGAAACCGGTTCAAACCGACCGGTTTCGGTTCGGTTCGGTTCGGCTTTTTAACAGAAAAACCTGTATTATGATTTTTTTGGGCTTTTTGGGCTTTCTAATGGGTTTTTTGATGGGCTTTCTAATAGGCTTGTAATTAATGTAAATATTATCTAATTTTATTACAAAATTCTATAATATATTTAATATTTTTTGTCACTAAATATTCATTTATATTAAATTATTAGTGCTAATATTGTGTTTAATATGTTGCAAGTCTTTCTAATATTTGTGTTTTGGAGTTTGGACTTCTCATGCATCAAAGTTTAAATAACACACACCAAATTTAAATTTAAATTACAAAGCATTGTCTTCAAAAGGGCTTAAAAAAACAACAAATAACATTATCATAAAAAATAAAACACTTCATGCAAAAAATATAAATCTTCATTGTGCACATCATCCCAATCAAAAAGCACATCAAAATGACAAGAACATTGCAGTTTTATTCCGTAATACCATTGACATCAAAACCTGAAAATCAAGATAAAAAATTATAACATGATAAAATAAATTAGAATATGTAAAAATAAAAGGTAGTTTTTTACCATCAAAGTAACTTTTGAACTAATTATCATCCGTTACTAAATGTAACTTTCCACCAAATTCTACAAAATAAAAAATTAGACATGTTAAATGATTGCAAACAATTTAATTAATAAATTACAAAATAAAAGGTGCAAGTTTATTAAAAAAAAATTACCTGACTCAAGGTTTTCGTAGGTTTCAAGATCAAACTAATAGAAACTTAAATGTCAGGCAAAAAAAAAACAAAATGAAAAGTAATATCAGCCAAAACATCTGCCAAGCTTAAGTTCACTGCCAACCAATCCTAAGTTCACTGCCATCTGCCAACCATCAAATTGTCCTTGAAATTCTGATTAACAATCTATTTCGAGATGAAATAAAAACAAATTTACATCCTATATTATAAAAGCAACAGATTCTTAGTCATAGAAACCAGTTTTGAAGACAATCCTAACAATGTCTGTGCACAATGAAACATGCTGCCAAACATAACCAATTTCACAACATCTATATCTTTTCCTTCCAACCAACATCAAAACGAAAGAGAAAATCACACAATGCTTTTCCAGAACTTGAACTGTAAAAACCAACATGAAGAAAATAGCATTTACCTTAAAAAATAACAAAGATGGCAACCAGAAAAATCCAATAGCAATTTCAATGCTGTGAAGAGACATATGATGAGAAATCAACAAACAATCAGGAAACAGCAACAAGAAAAACATTATGCAACTCCCGGATACTAATACACCCTAATTTTGAAGAAAAAAAATAATAAATACACATAAAACAGAGTAACACACTGCACCAACAAACAACCCAAAATGATTGACAAAGAACAGGGAAACAAAATACAGAAACAAACTAAAAGAACCAAGAAACTAAATAAAAAGGAAAAAAATAAAAACAGAGATTGACAGAAAAAAGAAATCATACCTGTGCGAGTTAGGACACGATTCAATTTTGTGTGTGAAAGGCAACTTGAGGCAGCAACAGAACAGACTTTATGGTCTCAAACCAGCCCGCGGGTTGATCATGTTTTCCCTTCAAACACAGAGTTTGTTTTTTTCATCACACAGCAAGAAAAAATGACAAGGTAGCACAATTTGAAAAAATAATAGGAAAAATGGCATAGTTATAAAAATCAACAAAAAATACACAGAATGCTCAAACATTGATTTTTTTGTAAGGATATACCAAAAAATACACAGAATCACAAAGCATATGTAAAAAAAAATAATACCTTGTGTGAGTTGGGACGCGATTCAAGTTTGGGTGTGAAAGAGGGAGGGACTGGTTTGCTAGATTTGGACTCTGGAGATTCGGTGTGCCGGTGTGGTGTGTGTCGTGCGACTCGTGGCCGTGTGGGAGAGGGATGTGGCTGACTGGCTAGGTTGTTTGTTTTGAAGATGAAGATGGTATGGGAGAGTCAGAAAGGGATATGGATGAAGAATCGAAGATGGATTAACTTGATTTTGTTACAGAGTGAGTGAGAATGTGGATTGTGAGGTGCGGCTGTAAGGATTGAGGGAGCGGCTGCAAGGAGTCGCTGGAGAGGAGAGAATCTAGGGTTAATTAGGTTTTAGAAATTACTAAGTGTTTTTTTTTTCGTATTTATACTACCCCTTAAACCGAACCAGTTCGGTTCGGTTGGGGTTTTGCCGGTTTCCAGTTTCGTAAACCGAAACCGAACCGAACCGAAAATGTTAACAAAAAAATAATCGGTTTAATCGGTTTTTTTTTCGGTTCGGTTTTTTTGGTTGCTTTTTTTCTCGGTTTACTCGGTTTCTCGGTTTTTTTGCTCACCTCTAGTTTTAAAGCAAATTCTTTGATATATCAAAGGTACCATAGACTTTGGCTTATTCTATGATTACTCTAACACCTTTAATCTTGTGGGTTATATTGAAAATGAATGGGCTGGAAATATGGATGAAAGAAAAAGCACTACAACTTTTATCTTCTACATAGGAAACACAACATTCACATGGAGTTCAAAGTAGCAATTTATAATCACATTATCAACTTGTGAAGCTAAATATGTAGCTGTTACAACATGTGTTTGTCATTCCATATGGCTAAGAAGATTATTGAAGGAGTTGCAAATGTTGCAAATGCTACAAATGAAGCCTATAAAAATTTAGGTAGACAACTCATTAGTCATTGCCTTAGCAAAGAATCCTGTATTTCATGACAGAAGTAAGCACATTGACATACAATTTCATTACCTACGAGATTACATTACAAACAAAGAAGTAGAAGTTAAGGATGTAAAGATCCAAGACCAAGTCACATATATTTTCACAAAGCCACTCAAACATGATGTTTTTGCCAACCTGAGAGATATACTATGAGTTATCAGAAATCAAGTTTAAGGAGAGATGTTGAAAATAAACCAGATTTTTGATTTTTCTAAAGAACAGAGAAATCGGTCTACCGGTTGAGAACCAGTCGAGCGGTTAAGTCAATAGAATTACTTTTCCTGATCAGATCAGGTTTTTCTTTGTTTACTTTAATTCCTTAATTATTTGTTTAGAACTTTAGACCTATAAATAGACTTATAATTAAAAATATAAACATAAAAATAGAAAAAAGAAAGAGAAAAATACTTAATAAAACACACCTTCCTCTCAAATTTCTTGCAATATGCTGTGTTCGTCTATGTTGTATGGCAGCTGGTAATAGTTTAACATTGTGGGAACACACCAATTTACCGTCAGGAAGGGCTGAGGGAAATATTGTAATGTTATTTCTCTGTGGTTCCACACGAGCTTTCTGACCTGGAAGTAATACACTATATTGTAGAATAGAGGATTATATTCCCGATGGTTGGCTAGAGCTTTAGCTGTTACTTATCACTAGAAAAGAGACTCTGCACTGCTGCAAAGTATTGACAAACCAATGAAGGGAATGCGACTCTAATGCCTCTCCATATCTTTGTTTCACCAAAGCTCCATTTCTACACTCTGATGCATTGACCTGAGGATGACGATATGGCAAAACATTTAGTTTTCTCTTCACCGACTGCTGCGATAATGTTATGCTATTCACTCTAAGGGTGAAAAACCTAAATGTTTCCATGAAAAAAAAGGGTGCAATGCTTAGCGTGACATCTAAGAAAGCCCCCAGAACTGTAATACTGGTTTGAAAATTGGTATTTTAGCAGCAACACCTCCAGAACTTTGAATAATAATAATAAAAAATCACGCACAAGTTAAATAAGAAGTTTGGTACCTGCTAGGACTGTTTATGAAGATGCTAGCGAATGACGAAGGTGGTGCTGGCGGAGGCTACGCTGCTAGTAAAATATAAAAAGAAGGGGTAGCATGGGCTTTTATAGCCACCACTTTACCCTAATGCCCAAGGATTCTTGCCTGATATTCTTGTTTCAATTAAACAAAGTTGGTTCTGCACTTATTTCCTGCCCTCTCTCGGCTGGCAAGGCATTCGTAAAGGGAAGAAATCACACCAAACTGAGTACACGGAAATCAAGACAAAAGAGAGAAAAAGAATCAATATCTTTCATTTGTCATCACTCATGCTATTCGGAATTCTGAACGGAAGAGTTCTATAGGCCCTGGTTATTATTCATGCTCAAAAGAAAATTTTAGGATTTCCACTTTAGTCTCTAAAATCTGAAATTGCTTTAAATTGGACATCAAACTTTGATTTTATTATTTTATTTGATAAATTTCAATCAATATTGGCCCTAAATTTTCAATTTTAAAAATTAAATTTTATTTCCAAAAATATTTATATTAATTTACTGCAAAAAAATAATATGACAACCAAATTTTAGTTAAAAAAAATATTCAAAGTATAAAACTTTCAATATCAATATCCTGATTTTGCAATTTTTAATAAGTATTCAAACACAATTAACAGGAAAATAAGTCTACTCTAAGTACCATGTGCTCATAATTTTCCTACATTTTAGAAATCACAGATTCGCAAGACAGGAAAAAGTTGGGCCGGTCTTAGATGCTGCTTTCTTTCCTAGAATGTCAAACCTTTTTCTTAGGGAAGTAAGTCTAGATAACTTCTCTGCCTCCATTAGACTTTACAGCAAGAAATATCCATTGGAATATTTGCTCAGGATTCGTGTCAAACGTGGTATTAATCTTGCTGTCCGCGATGATGGTAGCAGTGATCCTTATGCTGTCATCGGGCACGCGTGGATGCCCATTTTATTGTATTTTGCTTCTGGTAGAAACTTGGGTTGTATTCTTGAATCTTGATTATTGGCTGTCTGAGCATGATCATCAGTTCTTTAACTATGTCATAAACGGGGAAAAGAAAACTATGTAACATGAAACTATGTCATAAATGTGGAAATAAAAGAGAGAGTAAAATTCTAGTCGGCTGCTGCTTAGTTGTTCTGGTGGAAATTAATCTCTCCTTTTCTTCTGTGATCCTAGTCCAAATTAAATGTTGACAGTTGAGCATGCTATGCTAATAAGTTTTTCTCTCTTTGGATGGTACTAGCTCCAGCTATCTCCTCTAGTTTTGTTTAAAGAGAAGATTATGTCATATAATTTTCTGTCTGTCAGCATTTCGACGCGAAGATTGAAAAGTACTCGTGTGATCAAGGACGATGTTAATCCACACCGGAACTCTCTGTTACTTCCCGTCAAGCTGGTAAGTTTTATGTTCTGTCACATCAGGACATAAGATCCATTTCAACAAGGGGCATGCATAAACCTGTTTATTGTGCAGAAAAGAACTACTTTTATGATTGATTCTCGTCTCTTCAATGTTCCTGTTCCAACTGCAAATCTATTTCAAAAGATGAGAATTATAACAATTTTTCTTAATTCAAAAGGTCTAACTGATTGAAAACGCATTGAAGTTATGTTGAAAACTTTTAGTTGACATACACAGATGTGGCTTTACCCATATCTCCCTTCTGAGACCCCTCAAGGAAAAGGGAGAAGAAGGGAGAGGAGTGAAACTTTATCATAAAATACATCTCAAATGGGTTTCATTTTCAATGGGCCAATAAATATTTGATTCCATCTTTATTATGGTTTTTCTTTCATTTTAAAAGTAGGATCACTTGAGGCAAATCCTTCAAATCTTTTGCTGCCACTTTCTTCAAAGATGCAACTCCAACTGTAAAATCAGCTATCCTTCCAGATTGCAACAGAACCTCTATATTCTCCAATATCCAAAACTGGCTAGTAATGCTTCATTATGTCAAAAGTGGATTGTGCCCTTTATGTCTCTTGTGAAAAAAATGTCTTCAGTTTGTTGTGTAACCCCATATTGGTGTTGTACAGTATTCGGAATGACCTTGCAGAGTGCATGGTCCTCGCCACTGCTTGTAACTTCTAGTCTAGATTCTTCGATTTAACATCAGAACCAACCATCTATTTCATTGTTGTTGCGTATCCTCATGTGCATCTCAATATTGTTAGAAGACCATGCCACTTTGTCATGGTTGTCATTATCATGTTACATGTTGTTTTGTTGGTCTTTTGTAGATTAACGTGGATGTCCGGGCTAGTTTGTGCGTATCTCGACTAATTTCACGGGCCCTGAAGTTAACAACCACGTAAGCCTCCAGTGATCCTGAGGTTTGTGGAACTCGAATTGACAATATCTGGAGAGCAAACCCAGGACCTGACCAATTAAACTATACCCCTCAGGATTTGTTGATCTTGTATTTGAGGGACGCTGCTAAGTGATAGTGTTTACTAAGGTCTTACATGGTACCTGGTGTGTGTTCGGTAATGCATTTGCAGGCTCTTGTGGTTGGATTAAGTGACTGTTTTGGCTTTTACAAGTTCATACTTTCCTAATATTTGCATATTCACGGTAAGGTTTCTTTGTGATTTCAGATTGTCTTTTACCATGGCTTAATTAGCAAGGACGATAAAATGGGAGAGGCAGAGTTTGACATTAAACCGTTCATAGAGACTTGAAGATGGACTTGGTAGGGCTGCCAAGTGGCGCCCTCATCACAAAACTAAAACCGAGCAAGCATAATTGTTTATATGAAGATAACTACTTTTTACGGTGAACGCAAGGTTGTTAAAGTTCTCTCCCTCGTATTTTGGCACTGCCGTGAATAATAATTTTTATTTAAAAATATATTAAAATATTTTTTTTATTTTTATTATTAATATATCAAAACAAAAAATAAAAAAAATAATAATTAATTTAATATTTTTTTCAAGTAAAGCGCACTTTTAAAAAGCATTCAAAAATATAAGCTACAACACTTCATAAAAATATGGAATGTGGTGAATTGGAAATCCTACTTCGATGGATTGACCTTCCTGTTTCGAGGGTTTATAAAACGTGACTGTTTTTTTATTTGCTTAGTGTCACATGATATGAGTAGACAATTTGGAAGTTTCTACCATGTGAATTTCATGATGGTATATCCACACATTTACATTACAAACTAACCTAGTACTTTTATTACATGTATTTAGATATGCTTTCTAATTCACCTATAGGATCAAACAATTTAAGGTTATTCTTGATAGTTAATATGTATACTAAAGTTATAGATATTCTTTCATTGTGTGTTAGAAATTTCTAAACTTGCGAGTTTACATGTTAAAAGCATGATGATTGATGATGTTCTAAAATCAGATATGCTCAAGAATAATGTATTTTGGTGATTGGATTATAGGTTAATCAAATACTCATTTAAATAACTCTATTCTCCAAACTAATGGAAACTATTTCTTGATGAATGCATTTGAATACCTTCAAAAAGTCTTTTATTGGGGGATTTGAGGACTATTAGATGGTAAAATTAGTAATTTTATAGAGAAAAAAATATATGCTAGAGATCATTAAATTCTAAGAACTAGGTTGTTCTTGTGCTGGATATATATGTGTTTTTGAATGTAAAATCTTAAACCTCTTACGTGAGTAGTTCAATAGGTATTTATAGCCTATGAAACTTTTTTTTTCTTGAGTAGAGAGCCTAAAATTCATTTTACCTTAATAGCATCAATAAGGGATAAAAATCCCTTACACATGAATTAATGAGGGAATATATCCTTTATATATGCTAATAAGGGAATAAGTGATTGGGCTTAAGACACTCGTTGGGCCCATGAGCATTCAACCATGTTATCTGGCTCATAATCAAGGGTAGGGTCCATGGGGGCCGGGCACATGCCTAGATACTAGGCTCAGGCGCATTGCCCGAGCACACATGGAGTTGGGTACTCACCCAGCACTTGGGCTCGAGCGCAATGCCCGAGCCCATGAGGTACTGAGCATATGCCTAACAATTAGTCTTGAATGCATTCTGAGCCCAAAGAGTTCTCGATATAGGCCTATTAATTGGGCACATGACTATTATTGAAACTCATTATAGGTTTATGCCATAAGTGAATATCTTTCTATCAAATATTAAAAAAAATATCAATAAATCTTGGTCCATCGGTGGCCCTCCAAGTCTGTGCAGTACTTTTTACCGAAGAGACTTGAAAAATATATCCATTTTCTTTATCAGGGTTTTTAAAATTTTTTCATGGAAGAAAAGTGAGGGATTCTTGAGATACTTCACCAGAGTATTTACATATGAAATGTTATTTATAGATGAAAGAGTTCTCATCTTGGTTGGATAAATACCTGGGGGACACTTTATGATAATATTAATTGCCTTCTTGAGGATTTATAAGGGTGTTGAAATGTGTCACCAATCCAGTGGAGGATGAGGAAGATCTCCTTTTATATAAAGACTCTTTTCAATTCATTTCAAGTTTCTATCTAAAACTTCTCTTTAAACCATTATGTGAAAGGGAGTAATTGTAAGGAATATTTAGTCTTTGTGTGAGATGTGGTAACTTTGCATTGGAATAGATTAGAAGAAATCATCTTAAGGTAACCTACTTTTCCTTAGTATTTTTTTCTTTTAAAATGGCCATTAGGAGAGAGAAATAGGTAGCTTGTAGTAGTGATTTTACATTTAGGCCAAGACAATCAGAAACTAGGGGTTCTAATGAGGGACCAGGATCGATAAGGATTGGGCCAAAGACTAGGAAGAGTACCCTGACTATTGAAAATGTAGTTAAAGGTCAACCACCTATAGGGAAGTGATTATAAACAATAAACAATCATGGGTGCTTGTAATGGTCTACATGAAATAACAACCCCCTATATTATGTTTGAGTTAAGGAATACCTTTCCCCTAAAGGGGGTTGTAAGTGACATGTTTTTCCACTATAATATATGCGCTAACCAACTACATCCCAATATATAGGTTTGAGTCAGGTC
>Ga0307517_10013421_pt1 | contig 11121 bp, 8 predicted proteins | sample 23_EM_MG_FD_194515 | JGI IMG/M metagenome (GOLD analysis project Ga0307517, IMG submission 194515) | Populus trichocarpa ectomycorrhiza microbial communities from riparian zone in the Pacific Northwest, United States - 23_EM | ecosystem: Host-associated > Plants > Roots > Unclassified | place... | reverse complement strand
TATTTTTTTATATTTTTTAGATATTGATATATATATATATATATATATATATATATATATATATATATATATATATATATATACATACATATATATATAAACAATTTTTCTTATAAATTAAGGAATGAAAAATACTTGAAACTAATAGGTCTGTACTTATCAGTTGACATGTACATTGAATTGACCCACATGAAAATTTTATATGGACAAATCACTTGTATCTATGAAAAGGCACGCGTGATAGTTATGTAAGTAATTCTTAAACTTAAAATCACCAAGTTATATTATATAGAAAATATCATGTTTTGATCTTGACTGCGCATTGTCTTAATAAGGGTAATGAACGAGCAAATATTGGTTATAACACGAGTTATATGAAAATATCTGAGTGATTAAGAGAGGATTCATCACTCTAGATGAATTATAAAAATGTTTCACCAGTTCTCAAATAATATTGATTGTGAGGTTCTTGTGTAAAGTAAAATGTGATTTAAAAAAGGTTTTAAATTTTATTTAAGAAATCAATCATTTAGATGTTAAGAATAAACATGATTTGACAGAGTAAACACACTTCAAACTATAATATATAAATCAAAATATTCATGATCAATAGATAATAATTACTTCGCAAAACTACTTACTAAAAGATTAAATGAAACTACTTATAATTTTTTAAATATTTAAAGGATTATGATGTGCTGCTAAATGATGTATTTAATTTTTAAATATAAATTATTTATTTTATTTAATATTATTAGTTTAGAATCATGACTTATTATACATCTAACGAGTCATGTACATTATTATAATCATTGTTGAGGCACACTTTTGTAGCAAAACAAAGAGCGGCTAAGAAGAAATTATGTACGAGTTATCAGTGTCCAAAGGACCAAATCAGTTCAACGAGAATGGGTCATATATGACGTGGCAACCGAACCGTCCAACCAGCGTTAGGATTCAAGAAATGTCGAGGTCAGCATCATTGGCGGCTAATACTCGTAAAAGAAATTTGTTTTGACTTTTAGAAATCGTAGTCTTTGGGATTAGTTACAGTTTACACGGGCACGGTGACCCAAGAACACACCTCCTTTTCGACTTCCAGCCGTCTTCGGCCTCACTTCTTCTCTCTTGTCCTCAATAAATGATAACCCCCTCTCCTCGATCTCCTCCCCCGCCAGAAACCAGTCTCGTTTCCTCTCATTTTCACCTTATTTTTAAAACTGACAGAGAACAAGTAAGTATCCATCTCCAGTAGCCGTACGTATATCTCCTTTTCAGGTCGAAAGAAACGTTTCCGAATTCGTGTCATTCGTCCAAGCTTGATTTATCGATCCATTGACCATGAGTTATAGTTGAGCTTTCATGGGTCTGGAATTGACCTCGTGCGAAAAGAAAATATAACAATAACAGCTGATCTCCTGTTGTAAGTCTATATCCACATTGATGCTCCGCATCAGCCAAGTAATGTACACAGTAACACAGTTGACCAATATTTCGTCTGGTAATAGCATACAACATCAATTTGCAGACGCACTAGAGTTCTAGATCATTGCATCATCGGACAGTAGATCACTGCATTGTTTGAGACTTGGAAGAGTCATCTGATGCATGTAAATTCAGTTTCTGTGGGCAGGATAGCATGACCATATGAATTATGATGGTAAAGTTCGGAATCACGGCGAGGTTGCACGGTCAAATAAAAAACCCATTCTTGCATGATTAATTTCATTCTCAAGCAGAAAACTAGGATCACACAGCAAGAATGGCGACAACGAAATCCCATGGCTGAAAAAGAAATTTTATTGATATGGAGGTGGAGAAATAAACTCAAATTAAGTATCCAATGATATGAATTCAGGTGCTAAAATTAAGAAAATGTAACCTAGATAATCCAATGGCTACCAGCTGTTGAATTAATGTCTTTTGCGCGTAACGTTGTAGATACACACGAGACGAGATGATATTTATCTAACAATATCACCAAACACAAGTACTTGTATTCTCGAGGAAAAGGGAGAAGATAATAGCATTTCTTGATGATATTGATAGCCAACTAAAATATACTAACCGTGTTACTTCTGAGTAAAAAAGGTGGGGTATAATGTACATTTCGAAATATTTTTTAGTTTTATGATTTTTTTTGAAAAAAATATTTTTTTTTATTTTTTACATTTTGAATATTTATCACTCTACACTTACTCTATTTATATCTTTTTTTTTTGTTCTTATCTTTATTCTTTTGTAAATTTTTTAATTTTTTTTTCTTTACACTTTTTTCTGAAAAATTGTTATACAACTAAGGAAATGTTGTTTTATTATAGCAATTATAACATTATTTTATTCTTTTGCTATGTTAAAAAATAGCTTAAGATCTTATATGTTTTTATTAACGCATATAATTTTTATTATATATAGGCATTGACTTTTTGATTCATGTTTATATTTTTCACTCGATGTCAAATTAAAAATGCGTTAATAACATCTACACATTAATTTTTTTGCGTTAGAAAAAAAGTTACTCGACCTACAGCGAGACAAGTTGAATAGACACATTAACACTTTGTTTTTTGTATTTATTGACACATATGTTTCTCAATATATTTAATTAAATGCATATGTATGCTTTTTTATTTATAATAAGAATTAAAAAAAAACATTTAAAAAACTTGTATATTTATTTATTTATTATCAAAAAAATTATTTACCCTACAACGGGTTCCAATCCCAATCCCAATCCATCATAGGTTAGATTTGCATGGTTTAGTGTGTATTTATTATTATTATAAAAAGAGTTTTTTTAAAAAATATATTAAAAATATATCAGAATAAGTTTTTAAAAAAATTATCTAAAATACAATTGAGCCTCATATCGCAAAACATCATCTTAATGTCAAGTTGTCAACGGTCAAATAAAAAACTTACTTCGTAGAACCCTTCCTGTCTCAAATAAAAAGCCAACCCTAGACATCAACTTCTTGTATTGTCAACTACAAAGCAAAACACAACTTGAACAAAGAATACGAAATGAAGCTAGTCTGGTCACCTGAAACGGCCTCCAAGGCCTACATCGATACTGTCAAATCTGTATGAAAACAAACTTTTCTTTATTATTTTACACAGTTTATTGCTATCCATATATTCTGCTTGTTCATGATTTGATTAAAATATTCGTGATTTTTAATTAATTTGTTTGCAGTGTGAGGTTCATCAAGAATCCAGTGTCGCTGAGCTTATTTCAGCCATGGCTGCAGGATGGAACGCCAAACTTATACTAGAAACATGGTCACAAGGTGGAATTCTTGCCACGAGTATTGGTCTAGCCATAGCTAGCCGCCACACGGATGGAAGACACGTTTGTATTGTGCCTGATGAACTATCAAGATCGCAATATGAGGAAGCCGTGGGAGAGGCTGGGATATCCCCAGAAATTATTATTGGGGAGGCAGAAGAGGTTATGGAGGGGCTGGTAGGCATAGATTTTATGGTGGTGGATTCACGGCAAAGGGATTTTGCTGGAGTATTGAGGGTGGCAAAGCTGAGCAGCCGGGGTGCAGTTTTGGTGTGCAAGAATGCTAGTTCAAGGAACGAGTCAAGTTTTAGATGGAGAAGTGTTGTTGATGATGGATCGCGACGACTTGTGCGTTCTGTATTTCTTCCTGTAGGGAAGGGTCTGGATATTGCACACGTAGCCACCAGTGGGGGGAGTTCTAGTAATTCAGGCAAGGGTGAAAGCCGATGGATCAAGCATGTCGATAGACAATCAGGGGAGGAGTATGTCATCCGAAAGTGATCTCCCATGGACATGACTTTGATGTTCTTCAGTTTTATGAATAGAAATTTCGCCTTTTCTCGCCTCTTTCCTCTTCTTTAGCAGACAATGACTTGTACAGATAAAACTTTAAAAGAGAGAGAGAGAGAGAGGGAACGAGAATTTAGTTGGCGTATTATTTTTTTAATATTGTTTTGTTGTTTCTTTTCACCCTCTTCCTTTATATCCAGCCTATTACCAGATAGCCAAATCAACTGTCGTTTTGAATCGCAAGAATTTTGAGGCCAAACAGGCAGGCACATGCGCACCGGCTTTCTGAAAGAACGTAGTATAAAGAGCGGGGAAATAAATTTGCTTAGCTTTTTTTCTTCCCAGGCAGTAACCGTGCTATGAGAACTTAATTGCACGTTGTGAAATATCTAGAAGCGATATGGACAAGTTGATCCACACTTATGGTGGTGCAACTTCGACAAAAGTTAGATCTTAAGCTGTAAAAAGTTCACTATCTATTCAATCAATAGCCTTCAATGACTGGTCATACGCAGCATCAAATACTTTCCGGCAGCCTCTATTTCTGGAGGACTTCTGGGGTGTAATTTGATCCATCTTTACTTGTCAACTGGATTTTCATCATGAAACTGAACAGTCGATGCTTTACATATATTCCTAAATGGAACATGTTTACAAGGAGAAAAAACAATTCATGTAACCACCCAAAAAATTGATAATACTAAACTCTGGCGGGACTTCAATTCACAAATTGCTCCAAGATTGATAGGTTTACTAATAAACAATCTAGTCCCAACTGTCCCGACTTCTTCTAAAAGCCTTCTTGTCTGAAAGGGCTTTCTTACTTCTCAGTCGCTTCTGCTCCCCGATAGAAGCCCTGTTAAACATGGAAATTTTAGCAAGAGTCAATCCTGAAACCTTCACAATCTAATCATGCTGACTCGGATTAGATAACGAGAGAAGCATAGGGAAATCCAGATATTTCTTGGAAACTACAGGGGTTCTAAAATAAACAAGGGAAGTAGGCACAGCGCAAAAGGAGATGCAATTGGAAAATACAGAGGGTCAGTAACACTTACAGCTTGGCAATCTTCTTCTTTTGCTCTTCCGAAGGAGGTGGTGGAACATAAGAAGCCGCATCAATGACTGCCTGTTAGCTCAGCAAAACAGAAACAACTAAGAAATATAGTAGACAATGTAATGAACCCTCAAGCAAGGAAATTTTAACAGCCTGTGACATAGTGATATAGCATAGATCATCTGCAAATGAGTTCAGAATTGAAGAAACAAAAGGCAAGCTCATTTCATTTATGTGCCAGACACCGTTTGGTCTACTATCTCAAGAATTGTGTGTATAATAGAAAGCAATGAACTATCACATAATCTTTGGTACCTGTAGTTTTTCTAAAGCATCGTCAATGTTACCCCTGAGGAAAGAATCAAAGCAATTGTTCAGCAGCAAATAGGCAAAAGGGGTAGCAGAATAGAAAAAAAGGAGCAGAAACTAACGTCTGTGTTCTAGTCTTTGTTGAAGATATCACAATCTCACCATCCTTGTTAATGCGATTCTTTTCCTGTTCACACGGAGAAAAGCAGATTGAGAAAAGACTGCATGACTATTGTTAGGGTATTTTTATAATTGCTTACATACTCTATACATATGTGTGCGTGCGGTGTGGGTCTAGCAGTGTTAAACACACAACACTTCTCTTCTTTTCTTGTCTCTTTTCTTCTCTTCATCATTTCTGCTTCTTCTTTCTCTATACTAGTGGCATAATCATTTAGGGCATCCTTCTTTTGAAGCCTTAAATAGTATTTTTTTCAACTCTGTCCAAACAGTGTAATGTGAAAAACTTATTATGTGATGCATGTGAATTTGCAAAGCACACACGTGCTACTTATTCACTTATTAATAAGAGAAGCATTGCATCTTTTGTAACTATTCATTCTAATGTTTGGGGTCCTAGTTAAATTGTTTTCTCGTTTGGTTTTCCATGGTTTGTCAACTTCATTGATTGTTACCGTCTCACCACTTGGGTTTACTTGATCCATAATAAAAATAAAAGTGAAGAGTACTCATGTTTCCAAAAAAATTATAAGATAGTGTGCACACAATTCAATAGTAAAGTACAAGTTTTAAGAAGTGATAATGGTACAAAATATATAGATAAAACCTTTCAAAGTTATTTTGCTGATCATGGTATTGTTCACCAAACAAGTTGTGTAAATACACCAAATTAGAATGGTGTAGCTAAACGGAAAAATAGACATCTTCTAGAAGTTGCAAGATCTCTTATGTTCACGATGAATGTTCCAAAATCCTATTGGGATGATTTAGTCCTTACAGTAGCATGCCTTATCAACTGAATACCCTTGAGAGTTCTGGATTTTAAATCACCGGTAGAACTTCTACAAGGAGTTTGCTCCTTTATAGTTCCTCCTAAAGTGTTTGGTTGTGTATGTTTTATTCGAGATCATTGACAAACAATTGAAAAATTTGATCCTGGAGTCTAAAATGTGTATTTATTAGGTACTCCACCACTCAAAAAAGTTACAAATGTTATCATCCTCCTAGTAGAAAAACATTTGTTAGTATGAATGTGATATTTAAATGAAAGTGAGACCTATTTCACTAAGTCATCTGTTAAAGGGGGGAGTAATATAAGTGGTATGAAGGAAGATCTGACTTTGTCCTTATCTCTTTTATTTTATGGACTTCTAAACTTGATTCAGAAGATGGAAGTGGTGGGAGAAAGAATACGATAGCTCTATGGATGGGGAGAAAGGTGGGGACTACTAGTAAGGAAGGAGAAAAAATATATATAATAGATCAAAAGATGGGGAGAAGAAGATCTTGACTTACTCTCGGACGAAGCCAATAGATAAAGCTATTTTGTGTACTCTACAAGCCAAGAGCCAACCTTTGATTCAATGTCATAATCTTCTTGTTCTTGTATGTCTTTTATCCCTATTTTTTAGCCCCATGTTCCTAGTTTAGATGCTAATGATCTTCCTATAGCTCTTAGGAAAGGAGTTTGAAATTGTACAACGTAACCTATATTTAATTTTATTTCTTATGACTCTTTATCTCTTTTGTATAGAGCCTTTGTATCTTCTATATTAGTTCCACATGATTGGAAAGAAGCTTTAAATGATCCAAATTGGAAATTTGCTATGATGGAGGAAATAAATGTGTTAGCAAAGAATGACACATGGAAGCTTACCACTCTTCGTGCTGGGAAGAAAATAATGGGATGAAAGTGGGTCTTTGTTGTTAAACAAAAACCTGATGGAGCTATTAAGAGGTTTAAAGCAAGACTAGTGGTAAAATGCTTCACTCAAACCTTTGACATTGATTATCAAGAAACATTTGCTCTAATAGCAAAAATGAACTTTATATAGGTTCTTTTATCTTGTGTTGTAAATTTGGGATGGAATTTACAACAATTAGACGTAAAAAATGCATTTTTACATGGAGATTTGGAAGAAGAAGTTTGCATATAGATACACTTGGTTTCACTTGCAAAAGGATAGGGAAAAGTTTGAAAATTGAAGAAAGCCTAGTATGAGCTGAAACAACATTCACGAACATGGTTTAATAAATTTAGCAAAGTTGTTGTCAATTTTAGGTACAAACAAAGTAATATCGAAGATATTGTAGTGATAGGAAATGATTATAAAGAAACCACCTTATTAAAGAATTATCTTGCCTAGAGGTTTGAGATCAAGGATTTGGGCAAATTACAATGCTTATTAGGTATTGAGGTTGCTCAATCAAATAAAAGCATCTTCATTTCTCAAAGAAAATACATCCTTGATTTACTTGCAGAGACCAAAATGTTGGGATGCAGACTTATTGATTCTCCTATGAAAACCAACCATCACCACAAAGGTTGTGTAGGTGAGTTAGTGGACAAAGGGAGATATTAAAGATTAGTTAGGAGGATCCATCTCTTTTATATTGGTCCAAACACGGCCTATTCAATCAATGTGGTTAGTCAATTTATGCATGATCATCGTTATTTCATCTAAATGTTATTTATCGCATTCTTAGATATTTGAAGTCAGCTCCCAGAAAGAAACTGAAAGTCTTCAAATGCTGACTAGGTTAGATCTCTAGATGATAGAAGATCTACATCTAGATATTACACTTTTATTAGTGGTAATCTAGTTTCATGGAGAAGCAAGAAACAAATAGTGGTGGTAAGGTCTTAGGTCTAATACAGAAGCTGAATATCGGGCTATGACACATGAAGTTTGTGAACTTTTTTTTGTTTGGGGGGGGGGGGATAACAAGTGATAATCATGTTCCTTTGTTTTGTAATTATCACGTTGTCATTAATATTGCATATAATCCAGTTCTACAGTTCAACATGATAGAACAAAACATATTGAAATTGATAGACACTTTATCAAGAAGAAAATAAATGATGGGATATTTTGTATATCTTTTGTAAATTCTGAAAATCAATTAGCTGATATTTTTACTAAAGATCTTAGTAGTAGGGTATTTCACTCAATTTCCTGCAACATAAGCATCACAAACATTTATGCACTATCTTGAGCGGGAATATTGATAGAGTGTTTTTGTAATTGCTTACATACTCTATATGTGTGTGTATGGTGTGGGTCTAGCAGTGTTAGACAGCACTTCTCTCCCTTTCATATCTTTTTCCTCTTATTTCATTTCTTCTTCTGTCCATCCTTTCTTCTTCTTTCTTTCTCTATTTTTCAGTTATTTCAATCTAGGAAAACCAACGGACCAAAACAACAAGGACAGGCATTGATGATTTAATCCCTTCTCTTGTTGATATAATAGAAGACACAGTTCAGTTTCCAAAAGAAAGGATATATCTAATTTTAATTCCTCCCACATCTGCCATGAGAGGGGGGGTGTATTAATGTGGTCTTATGTACCACTACCGATCCTCAGATCAAGAACACTATCTTGCTACTGTCTGACCACAAAAGTGGAACTAGACTTTGTTGGGTTGATGACATACCATTTGCATGATCCTCTCTCTGATCCTGTCACTTAGCCAATATGCTTTTTTGACATTGAAGCGCATGTCCACCTTGGTGTTAACTGTAAATACAGTTACGAAACCATAGAATTAGGGATCATAAGACACCCAGGATTAGGGATCATAGGACATCAGAAGGAAGAGAATAGACCTTTGTTTACATTCTGACCACCAGGCCCACCGCTTCTTGCAAAACTCACAGTAACATGCCCTGCAAAGACATAGATTGAACCAAAAATTACTTGTAGCACAAAGAACAAGAATTTATAATAAAGAATGGGTAAGCAGTTTCTTAATCATAGAACAGGTTATACCGGGCATGTGTAATTTTCAAAATAAATTCCCAAAAAACAGCTGACAACCATAAACAAAATAAGCCAACAAGAATATTTAACAACCCAAGAAGGGGAAAGTAGTTGACCCTCTTACTCTATGTTTCCATTTTTCAGTTGTGAGAAGAAAACAGAACCTGCTCTAACACAAAGCAGGCCTATGAAAAGCGACAGAATCAGCATCAAGCCAATGTGGGATCCAAGAATGCCAGACTCTCATCCAAGATTAATGGATGATCAATAGTCTGGCTGGTAAGCACTTGGATACAGGGTTGTCCAGTAAGCAAATACTATGTATGCATGCTAATCAACCAAACCGTACGTATGCTCTTTATAAGTTCCAGAGACACTTTTCAAACTAAATCTTTAGTCAGGCAATGAAATTCTGCTGCAACGACCTCTCATGACAATTTTGCATGGCTTAATCTTCGACAAAGCCAAAAGCAGGATCGATTATTAGCATGCCACAATAACCAGTTCTCACATTGCTGCATCTAAAGCACCGGGTAACACAAGGATTTATAGAGCCCGTAAAGTCAAAAACAGCAAAAAGAAAGGGAAAAAAAATCCCATAATAACTTTTATAACAATTTCTAGCCACTGTAGCTGATAAATTTCATCCAGTTATTTTCAACAATAATTAAGATTTAGATTGCTGGATTAAGGTCATCTTAAGTTCTACATGGTTAGGAAAAAAAAATCAACTTGATATTTAGATTAATTGAGCTAGATATCATATATTTTCTTTTCTTTTCTTCATTTTTTTCATTGCAGTCAAAAACCAGACTGCAAATATCGGGATTCTATTCCTTCTCCACATTTCCTTCTAATGGGCAAGAAATAAAGCCAAGTATTTTTAAATACCGCGTGTGATTTTTGGAGTCGGCTCGTTTCCAACGGCGCTGGCTCGCTCCTCCGCTTCTTGCAGTAACTGATGAACCTGAGACAACCGAGCGGATACCTTCTTATCATCGGAAGCCGCACATTTAATCCGGCAGGAGCTGATTTGGCGATTTGGTACTTCAAGGCTCGCCCAGTGTAAATTACTTAATGTTCTAGTCACAGACAATGGTGGTATTAGTCGATGATTGAGGAAGACTTGCTTGAGAATCATGTTGGTTGTGGTTCTGATAACCGCCATTTTTGTGGCTTGTTTACCTCTGCTTTTATTTTATTTTATTTTATTTTAAGCAGAGTGAAACCTAAGTTAAGTTACAAGTGAGATTTGTTGCTCTGTTTTCCGCCCAGTGGTTCATGGTTTTTTAACCAATGCCAATGAATCAATGATGCCGCCCAGATTGGCAAAAGGCCTCTCTCCAAAAAAAAAAAATTAAAACATTTTGAGAATTGAGATAGAGAAGTATTTGATTAAAAAAATAGCTATAAATATATTTTTAGAATAATTTTTTTATGTTTTAAAAAACAAAGGTATAAGAAATATGTTTTTTAAAATAATATTTATTATTTTTTATATTTAAAATATTCATATAAAAAATTCTTAATTATTATTAGAAATGATTATATAGGATTAATCCTAATTTTAAAAAAATTTATTAAAAAAAAACATTTTGATCCAAAAAATAATCAAGAATTCAAACTCGGACTAGTCCAAGTCTTAGATTAGCAAGATTCTAGATTGACTCAATAAGCTAAATCAGATTTTATAACTAGAATTATTATACTATTACTAATTTTAACACTAAATATAATTTAAAATTTAAAAAATAATCATAAATATCTTATTATTTTAAAAAATATATAAGCTAACAATAATATATATTAAAAGTAAAATTAAAATAAACCTTTTGTATTTTATTTTATCATATAAATCATCGACCACAAAAAAAAATCTATTACATTATAATATACCAAAAGACAAAACAAAGAAAAAAACTTAGATCAACCATTTTATTTTATTTTATTTTAGAGATAAATAAGTTATTGTAGTGTTTAAAAAATTTAGAAAAAAAAAAAAAAAAACAAAAAA
>Ga0307517_10013420_pt1 | contig 11123 bp, 6 predicted proteins | sample 23_EM_MG_FD_194515 | JGI IMG/M metagenome (GOLD analysis project Ga0307517, IMG submission 194515) | Populus trichocarpa ectomycorrhiza microbial communities from riparian zone in the Pacific Northwest, United States - 23_EM | ecosystem: Host-associated > Plants > Roots > Unclassified | place... | reverse complement strand
TCAAGTTATAATTAAAGCTGCTTTTTTTTTTTTTTTTTGAATCTGGTCAATTAATTGTCATTGTCTTTTCTTTTATTATTTAATTAAATGATACCAGCTTATTTTACTTCGTTAGTTCTTTGAATCGAGTTGTAGATTTTTTTTATTTGCTTTTTAAAAATGCTCTTGTGCCTCCCTAGCTTTTTTTTATGCTAAAATAATTGATCTGGTCCGATAAAATGCTCTCATGCCTCTTGAGCTTTTTTTTATGCTAAAAAAAATGATCTGGTCCATGGTGTAGTGTGGTAGTGCGGGAACACTAATCCAGTCAAAACTAAATTGCATCACATGTATTATTATTTTTGAGTTGGTAAGTTACTTTTTAGTTAATAAAAAAGGTTTAAAGTTCAAATCATGTTTTATGCAATTTGGTTTTTATGATATTTTACAAAATGGTATCTTAAAATTAAAAATTTATATTGTAGTCTCTACACTATATCAAGTTTGGCTTGTCCCTCTAACCAATGCTAATAGATGGAGTAGCAATGACATAAAGGTTGGAGAGGTTAGTTGATCTAAATCACTGTCAATAGTCTATGTTTATGGATTGAGTTGTGAAGTCTATGATTAATAGACAACCTTTATATTTTGAAAAGTTAGGGTGTACGTGTATTTATTAGAATGTTCTATTCATTATAAAAGTTCAAATTAGTGATCTATTTTTCTGTTTAGAATTTTCTATCTATGCACTTTTTGATAGATCTACTGAGCACATCGTATTTGATAAGAAGTCCAATCACTGGCTTCTTTTTCTTTATTTACTTAAAAAAGTTTTATATTTTTCCTCTTTCTGCATGGTTTGAAATGAAAATATTCTCTCCTGTTTTTGATAAGTTGAACATATTCTCTTGCTGAATGAAACTGTTCATTCAATGCAGAGTTATAGATCCAACAATTATTCTAGGAGGTCCAGTAGGTTAAATGCAAAGGAAGCGTTACTGCATAATATCGGTTCTTATGCAGATCACCTATTTCAGGTTCCTTCCTGACGTTGGCAACTTGCTATATACTCTGTTATTGTTTTATCATCTCCAAGGAGTTCATGCTTTCTTAATTGATGAGTCTGCTGATTTAGAATATTTGTCTCTCAAGCTTTGTTGTAATCAGTACAAAAGTGGGATTGGCTATATGTGTGTTATTTTAAGATATGGTCTTTCAGTGTTTGTGTGTGTGTGTTTTGTTTTTCAGAGGGTGGGGTTAGGGTTGATTACTGTAAAATATATGTTCCCACGATGTCTGAAATTTCCCGTTTGTGTCCTACTTGAAATCCTATTTTGATAACCTCTAGTATTCTGCTGTTGAGTTTCTTTAGGAGGTGAGATTTGTACAGATTGATTGTTAAACCAAAATCTGATGCTGTGCTTGGGAGAATACAAGTTACAAGGATACGAGGGAAGGAAGTTGAATAGAAGGTCTAAGAGTGATTTACAAATGTTAAGAAGCTATTGATTTTCCTTGAAGAAGGGTGTTTTTGTATGGGTGAGGTATCTTGTATAAATCTTGGGAAAAACATTGAAAGGTCAAGGGAGAGAATAAGGCAATTCTTAGCAGATCAAAAGCTAATTGATGCATGAGAGCAGGAAGCTGAACTAATGGTGTAAGGTTGGTTTAAAGTTACAAAATAGATTGAGAAGAATGAGGGTGATTGGTTTGAAGTCTTATAATGCATAAGAATCCTTTAAAAGATGGTTGAGTCTTTAAGTGAATTCCATGAGAACATTTGAAGTTTTCTTATTGATGAGAGATCGCAGGAATGGTAAAAAAAACTTTGATGTTTAAAGTGAGAGAAGATCACTCATTAGTTAATTGATGATTTGTTGCTTCCAATATTGCGACAACCCATTATCTTTCATAGAAAGAGGAAAATAGTTTTTTTTTTTTTTTTGTGAGGGGGAAAATGTCTTATATTAAAAAAAAGTCGTCACTTAGTATTATGATTTTTAAAAAACCTAAATTGCTCTTCAGAGTTCCAAAGTAAGAGACTAGTTATGTTAAAGTGAAGATACTATCACCCTATAACATTCTACTTGAAATAAGTTGCATTGCTACTCTTGTCATTTATTCATAACAGCCTGTTATGCCTAATCTATCAGTAGTCTTATTTATGGGTGATAGTGGGCCCACTACATTTAGTTAAACCTTGGAAGATTGGTTTAAGCCTAACCATTATATGGTATGGTTCATCTTTGGCAACTTCTAGTTATTGTATTTTGATAATACTTGGTTAATTGACATGTCTATAGCTGGTGACTCTTGATCGTAACTTGTGCTAATTGTTTGTCAAGTCGAGCTAATACATAACCAATGGGCTTATGTTGGACTCATTGAACCCAACTCAAATTCTAGGAAGAGTCTATAGATAATGTCTTGTTAAGGTTTATTTATCCTATATCCAAGATTTACTCGCAATATTTTCTAAATGAATGAAGATTGTATGCCCCGGTCCTATCCAAATAGTGTCGGTCACGGGTTCATCTATTTGAAATAGGATCTAGAACATTAAACATGAGCAAGATGCAAGTTTTGAAGGATTTGGCCTAGATGCACAAAAACCAAAAACTGGAAAACACATTGCAATATATGTTTATCCACAAAAAAAACATCATACTAAAAAATAAACACAAGCAATTCAAATGTTTATGTACACCCTCAATTTCAAAGTTTATCCAAACCCAACAATTTCATCATAAATACACATCCAAATCACCACCATAAACCAAAATTATCATTCACAGTATGTTTAGTGTTCGAAATGAACTTTTTGGAGTGAATGAGGTGAACTGGAAGTGGTTGAAACAAGAGGTGGAAGTGGCAAAAAAAAGCTGGAAAATTTTGCAGCGGTGGCTCAGATTGTGTTGCGTCGTTTTAATTAATGCTTGGGGGGAGAGGAGAGTGGCTATGTCTGCAGGCTACACCAGTTCATCTTTTTTCTCCTGGTGGTAGAGGTGTCGGTCACTGTTATTCATAGGAGAAGATCGGTGGCTGGAAATTTTCAGCTTTTTTTGCTCCTGATGTTTTTTATTTCTTCGGACAGCCTGGGTTGCGACATGTCATTGAGATTATTGAAGGGGAGAGGAGAGTGGCTAACTGCATCACTTCCTTTTCTTCCTCCAACTGGTCAAGGTGTAAGTCACCTCTGGCTGGTGAGTGACTAGGGTTCTTGGTTGTCTGGTGAGATCCGATGCTGGGAAGATTCGGCTGGCTGTTGTTTCTTCTTCCAGCAACTTTTTTTCTCACTTTATTTTGGTATTTTTCAATGAAGGAGGCTAGAGAAGTTAGCCGATTGACGAGTAAAGACGAGAGGAAGGTTAGAGTTGCTATTGTGGTAGCCAGAATGATGGTGGTTGGCAGGAATATGGTGAGGTAGGCTGAGATGTGACTAGGGTTCTTGCTTTTGGTTTTGGGTTGTTTGGGAGAGATGTTAGGTTTTTTTTTTATTTGTGGGTTCTCAAATTTCAGCTCTTGTCTTATGTTTTTTTTTTTCATCTCCTCTCTCTATCACACTATTTGCTCTTCTATTTATAGTTCACCAATCTTGTCATCTTTTGGCTTAGTTATATGGCCTCCATGTAACTCAATTTTGTTTTGGTTCATTTTTTTTCTTGTTTTGCACTTGAGATCCTTATCTATTTTGTTCCATGTTCTGGTTTTTTATTTTCACTTTTTTTTTGTATTTTGTTTTTTATTTAAGAAAAGAACACTAACGTTAATTCAATAAGAAAAGAAATTAAGAATTATAAAATGGATGTGTTAATGGTTGAAATATGTTGAAAGCATAGTTTTGAAGTTTAGTTTTTTGAAAAGACGTTGAAAATTACAAAATGAATGCAAATGCGTCGAAAATATATTTTTGATTTTTTTGGAGAAGACATCAACAAGATAAAATAATAAAAAATCACAAAATTGGCATGTGAATGGCCAAAATGCATTGATAACACATTTTTTAATTTGTTTTTCCTTTTGTTTTTGAATTTTTTAAAAATATTTTAGAATTGAGTGTCAGGTAATGTCAAACTTGATTACTTGAAATAATGGGAACCAATAACACTGTCCAGTATAATGTCAACCGAGGAAAAATAACCTTTTTGCAAATAGTGCAGTCATGTCAGGTTTACCTTTTTCATATTGTAGAAGTCTTGAACTTGCTATTACTTTATGTAGGTTGGTATTTTGTTGAATAGTTTAGGGAATTGGTTCATATATTACGTTCAAATTGCTGAGATTAATAATTTGGTCATGTGATTTATATGATTTTGGTATTGCTGGTTTCTTGGTGATCTTGGATATAATTCCAAATTATACTGTACCAGATACAGCTCATTTTGGATCCTGGTTGTTGATCCATGGCTTTGGGTTTTGTTTGTTTGTTAAGAACTTGCAAAAACTAAAGTGCTGCTTAAAGGAATCAACAACGAAAGCTACAAACTTTCACATGCTTTACTTAATAAACAAAACTTGCTTCTATTTCATTTTCAAATCATTGCTACTTTAAAAAATATTAAGTTTTTGGATATGGAAAGAAAGGAATGCACTGGAGGATAAGTTATCTCCTCCCAAACTAATTAAGAAAAAACTGAACAGGAGGCAGAAGTACTTTTTCTTTGAGAAATATTTGTCGAATATACATGTTCATGAGTGAGAAGTACTTTGCAATCTTGTTGTGCTGCTTCCCTCTCTGAGACTGCTTCTTTTATTTCAGCATGATTTGCAGAATTGATTGTGACAGAGCAGCTCATTTCTAATTTCACAGATTGGTGGTCTATTTTCTGAAATTCATTTTATATTGGAAATTTAAGTGGGTGCAAATTTTGTTATTTTTCCATTCTAATTATATTCCTGGACAGCAAGGTGTAATTTTTAAATTTTTTTCATCTGGATTGTAGAGTTGGCATGATGGTTTTGATGAGGAAGATCCATCTTCAAGTAGCGGCCCCTCATGGTTTAGACAACAATACTCTAAGGGATCAAGAAAGGACATGAATGACAATCGGAGAACCACGAGTTGGGGTAAAAGTACGTACCATGAAGTATTTACACTTTGGTGTAGGGGTTAGGGGAGAGATTGACTGCCTCAGTTATTATTCTCCTTGTTTGATTGAGTTTTTTGGGAGGAAGAGTTATTTAGGGTAACATCAACTCCCTATGCCACAAGGGGAATGATTGTTACCTGGGAGGCAGGGGTGTTCTTTCACCCCCGCACTCCTCACTACAGTATTATGAAATTTTATTCTCTCTCCTTCTTATGATTAACAATTTATTCTTGCGTTTGCCAACACCTTTAACGCTAACTTTAGCTTTCTTGTGACAATTTACCGCTATTTCTTAATCTTGAAACAGGCATCCCCTAATTTAACATGCCTATCCTTTTGACTTACATATCCCATTGAATGTTTTTCTCCATGAAGCATTTGCATTTCAGTGTTGGACTGTTAAATGGTCGCTGTATTTGTGATCTACTAGCTTGAAATTGTCTGCACGGGGGTATTTTTTTGTGTATTGTTTTGCATGCACTCCTCAAAATACCATACTTCATTTATAACTAATTTTATATATTCTTGTGTTCTTATTCATGCATCAAATGGGAAAATTTAGATATTTTATCAATTTACTCGTGCTATATGTGGTTTTTAAATTCCTCATCACCCTTCTAGAGTTGCATGAGAAATTATACAATTTTCAACTCTTTTCAGAAGGTTTTCACTTTTGTGAAGAAGATAATGCTGATGTTGACAACATCTTCCGATCTACATTTGGTGGGAATCGATACTTTTACTGGTCCTTCGTCAGTGATGAGAATCCCCAATGGAAGAACTCATCTGACTACCACTCTTATAGCTATGGGAAGAATTGGAGATATCGGGTTGAAGAGGATTATGATTACTCATCAGAATCTGATTCCAACGATTTGGAGTCAAATTTTGCCTCAGATAGGCTTGCTCTTGGACTGAGAGCTTATGGTCCCCTAAAACTTGAAGATGTCAAAAATGCGTGAGTTCTCACTAGACTGGTTGCTATTTTTCTAGAGCATAACAATTGCCAAACGAATGGAAGTTTCTTTTATTCTTTATTTACACATGATTTTCCATTTCAGATATCGGTCATGTGCATTGAAATGGCATCCAGATCGTCACCAGGGCTCCTCAAAGGTACTCTCTCCCACCATAGTTTAGGCCCTGGCATATATATCTAGTTTTTGCACAGCATGGGGTCAAATCTCTTAAAGCTTTATATATATATATATATACATGTTCTTAGAATGTCATGATACACCCCTAATAAAAGGCAGCTTGTACATTTCAATTCCAGTGGCTTCATAACAGAACTTATGTCTTGGAGTACAAAAAATTTCTTTTCCTGAAGGAACACTGATCATGCATCACAACTTCTCTAATCAGATCTAATTAAGTGCTATTGACAACACAATTAATCAACATATGTGAACAGGCTGTTGCAGAGGAAAAGTTCAAACTGTGCAGTGCAGCATATCAATCTTTATGTGATAAGTTGACTGCAGCTTGAAGATTGTTCTGAGCTTCTGTAGCCCAAACTACATCCAATCAAGTGGCTGCAGTTTCCAAGGGAATGCCGATAGATAGTGTTATGTAGTTTTGAACAATTTTTTATTGAATTTTGCGACCGATAAAATTGCATGAGATGGTAATGGATTTTATGTAATTGGACCCGTGTAGGTGCACAATGCAATGACCGTCTAGTGATGGCAACAAATTGTTCAATGTATTATTATAAATTCCCAATTTTTAAATTTAGATTTTAGAACACCGATTCGCCAGTTTGACGGAACGGATAGTGATGAAAAAAAACTAGGGTTCTTCAAGCTTTAAAGTTACGGTTAAACTTCAAGGAATGTGGAATTAGTCGAGGTATGCGCAAACTGGCCCGAACACTCACGTTAAATTAAAAAAAAAATTACAGTTAAACAAAAATTTGATCAATAAATCTTGAGTGTCAATAAACATGCAAAATTTTTTAATTAATAGCCAAAACTGATTTAATTAATGAAAATCTAAATCAAATAAAATTATAAAACCTCACCAGGAAAGCAGTATGAAAACAAGAAAATATATTTTTTTAAAACAACTTGGCAATGCCCTCGGTTGGAACCTTGGAGGTGACTGTTGTGTCTAATATTGTCATTTCTTAATATTTTTTAAAAATATATTAAAATAATTTTTTAAATTTATTTTATTTTTAATATCAACTTATCAAAACTATAAAAATAATATTAAAAAAACCAATCAATTTGATATTCTTACATGTGAAATGTATTTTTAAATTACATACAAAAACAAAAACTACTTAAGATATTTAAGAATATAATAACGATTAATTTTTAAATTTTTTATTTAATAATATATCAAGATAATAATTTAATTAGTCCTTGTAGTTTTTGGAATTAATATTTAATCCAATGTTTTTTAACCAAACTTAAGAATTGAATTGACAAGTAGGAATTTAATTGAAAAAGAATTTATTTAAAAACTAAATAATATTTAATATAAAGTAAAAGGATAAAAAATATCATTTAAATAAAATAGAAGGATAAAAATAAAAATCTTAAAGATCAAGATATGTATTAATTAATAAAATACTATATACAGTGAGCGTGTCAAAGAACTTAACAATGGCGATAACTATAATGATGATATAAAATATAGAAAGTAGTATGAGGAATTTTTAAATTCAAAAACTATCATTAACCGATTGTGTAACCCAAACGAAATTTATTCCCCATGAGAAAAATGAAATCAATATTTGGAGGATCAAAATGAAATTTCTTATCTTTCATTCTGTGTATTGTAGTAACTGTACTGTACTCAGAAACACACCAGACCGAAGTTAACCGTGGCAACGCGGGTTCGCCTTGGAACACCTACCAAACACAATCATTCATACTTGCTAAACAATTCTCACCATACCTCAAGATTTTTGTTACAAAGACAAGAAATTGGTGAGATTTTCAATGCTAAAAGCAATACAGAATCTTGGTTCTGTGGCTTATTATTATAGACTGAAACCACCACATGCCGCTAAAACTAATGCTTTTGTCTCAACCTCCGCCAAACCATTATCCTGTTCTTCTCCAATAACCAGACCCACAAATCCTTTCATGTTTTTGACTCGAAAGACTCGGTCTTTGGGACCTGTTCGTGCTCACTCAACTCCGTCTGAGTCTAAGATGGATGGAACCTCTTCTTCATCTGTTGCTGTTCAGTCATCTGTGAGTTTCTCCGAGTTTTTTTTCCTTCTTGTTGAAATCCTGATACTCTTATCGAATTCGTAGATAAATTGGATAATTATTGGGATTCGTGATTGACATTTTTTCTTGATTATGCGCTTAAAGTCCGTCTCTTGCATCTGTTTTTGTTAGTTTGCCTTCAGTGTTCTGGAATTCGATTATGTTTTGTTTGTTTTTATCGGTGGTAAATGTTGAGTTGCTTATTTGTTTAAATCACATGGCAAAAAAGGAACAATCAAATAACTTGGCTCATATGGTATTGTATCCTTCTTTGAACATCACTTGTATTGTATTCTTATTCAAGTTTCTTAACAAGATTTTAGAAAGAGATGTTGTGACTTAGATCAATTTGATCAGGTTATCAGTGATTGTTGATGCGAGTGGGTTTTTTTTTTTTTCCCAGTCTTATTCAAGGCACTTGCATTCACATAATCCTATACCTTTCTAATGAAATCTGTTTTCAGGGAAGTGCTCGCAAGATCAATTTCTGTCAGTGGTGTGGTGGCCAGACAAAACATGATATACCTGATGGCGAGGAAAAGATGAGAGCCATTTGCACACTTTGTGAGAAAATTTCCTATCAAAACCCTAAAATGGTACGGTCATTCATTATTATAACTAAAATTGTCATGTATGTTTCTGTTGTTTTGTATGATTGAATGTGTCTGCTGAAATTGCTGAGGAAAATTTACTCATTTGCATATCATGATATTTCTTCTAAAATTAATTTTAGCATCCTGGTTTGCACCACAGCTGGTCAGGTATCTCCATTTAATGTAACGTACATGTGCTAGCTAGCTTCAATTATTCTTTCAGCAACAATTTAAATATTCAATCATATATCAGCATTGTGATTATCAATCAAAAACATGTGACACTACAAAAGGATTCATGTGACGTGGATGCTAGACAAAGTGACAATGCAATCTTCAGAGAACTTTTGGTGGACTAGAGATTATATGCAAAAAGGTTTCCAGGGAGAATAAATTGTTGAACCCTGACTCCCTGAGTCATAAAATAGTGGAATTGTGTGTGGATTATTTTAACTCTGCTGGTTGCTTTAACAAGCACTGAAAACAAGGAAAAACATTGTAGGCATGAATCTGAAAACCTTGCGATGTTTGTATCCCATTTGATTCTTGGTAAAGCATAATTTAAACATGTTTTGTTAACGCGGTATATGTTCTTAGTTTTCTCTCCAGTTTGTTTGGCATTGCACTTTCAATGAATAATTACTTTGTTTTAAAGGTAATGGAATTATTGTTTTCTTTTGTAAACTGGTTTGAATAGGTGGTGGGATGCCTCATTGAGCATGATAACAAGGTCCTACTCTGCAAGCGAAACATCCAACCATCACATGGCCTCTGGTATGCAACTGAAATTGTAATTTTGGTACAGAATGGAACCACTGCATGCTCTCTCTAAACAGAAACTCTCAAGTAGTTAAAAAGAAAAAAAAAAGAATTTTCTCCATATGTTACTTGGTCCCTTCTGCTTTGCATTTTAACTAGCTTCTATACTTTTGTTATCCATAATGGGTAACCCAGATAATTGGATTGTGCTGAAATAGGACCCTTCCAGCTGGTTACCTGGAAATTGGTGAGTCTGCTGCAGAAGGGGCAATCAGGGAAACCTGGGAGGAAGCACGTGCAGAAGTGGAAGTCGTGTCACCTTTTGCTCAATTGGACATCCCTCGTATTGGCCAAGTAAGGGAGAGATGCCCCTCATTTCTCATATTGATTTTTCTATGACCTTGCTTAAGGTTTCTAAGTTTGTTGTCGTTGTTGTTGTTTGGAGCAGACTTACATAATTTTCTTGGCAAAGTTGAAGAAGCCCCACTTTTCACCTGGTCCAGAGTCATTGGAGTGCCGACTTTTTTCAATTGATGATTTACCTTTGGATTCCTTGGCATTTTCATCAATGGTGGTTACTTTAAAGTTGGTAAGAGCCTTGTTTTAGCAATACACAGTTTTTTCATGCACTTGCTTTTGTCACTCGTATATCTAATTTCCTATCGTTGCAGTACATTGAAGATGTTAAAGCTGGAAGCCGAAAATTTCACTATGGCACGATTAACAAGAGGTACTTTATTATGCATTTTTGCATCAGAAGCTTAAGTGAACTGTGAAAATGGATTCTAATCTCAAAGCCAGACAGCCATGGGTTGTGCCCGGGGGGTGGGGATTGTCCATTGTCTCAACCACATGTGCGGCTTGACCTGTTTTTTGCTGTTCTGCTCTGTTGTAAATGCTATGGCAGAAGGCAACAATGATTTGATAAAACAGTGTTCATGTAAGTTTCAGAGGTGTTTGTTGTGGATTATTATGATGGTGGTGGTGGTATTGGAGGCAGGTAGGCACTTGTAGGCACTTTTAGGTGTTGTCAGTACTCCCATTTTTTCTAATTTTTATGGAAGAACAGAAAATATTGAATAACAGAACAAGGCTGAGTTTTTAGCCGGGGAACAAGGCTGAGTTTGATTATTCGTGAATGACAGACACCTTTTCTTTCTTTCTTCATAAATCTTTTGATTATTCTTTCAGCTGACATGACAAAATTTGCGTGCCAATCTTTAGCTGGGGAACAAGGCTGAATTTTTACGTGAACAACCTCTGTTTTTTTTTTGCAAAATGAGTTAGCGCCAGAAGTGTCCTTTTCTTTTCAGTTTGCTTTAATTCATATTATTCGTTCACTACACCTTTTCTGGCTCCTCATATTTGAATGTGGCTTTTGCGAGGTGGAATTTACAATGTGTAGGTTCTATTAAGTTCTTTTCCATAGCATTCTTTATTGTTCAGTGGTGTTAATATTCTAGATAGTGTTTGTT
>Ga0307517_10013419_pt1 | contig 11124 bp, 4 predicted proteins | sample 23_EM_MG_FD_194515 | JGI IMG/M metagenome (GOLD analysis project Ga0307517, IMG submission 194515) | Populus trichocarpa ectomycorrhiza microbial communities from riparian zone in the Pacific Northwest, United States - 23_EM | ecosystem: Host-associated > Plants > Roots > Unclassified | place... | reverse complement strand
TAAGTAAAAGTTATTTAAACTTGAAACTTGTATAAAATTATATTACCTTGTGATTTGTTTAATTTTATTAATTAAAATAAAAGTAGTGAGATTTAAATTCATAATTATTTGGTTATTAAAGCTCTAGCTCTGTATAAAAGAATTATTTCAACAAAATATTTTAAGCGGTAAAGACTCGAGTACTGTATATATACACACATACACAAACTATTCTCTAACAACAACTTATGCACACAGATGCATGGGTGTGACAGGAGATAAAAAGATTGTAAATTAGATAAATTACTGCAATATTATTTAACGTGCATGGAAACTCGTAGGATTTTCCAATTTAGACATTAATATAGTAATATTATTAATTTGCATGCATCGTGAACCCAGCAGCTTATTAATTTTATCTCAAATATGGACGATTGCATTTATTTGTTTAATAGTGAAAGGTCATAAAGAAGGCATCTTAGAGGTGCTGGAATCTAATTCCTTATTTTCATTGGAAAAGAAAACTCCTAATTAATATCTGGAAATTTCTAGTTGTAAAGGAAGCAAACTTGCAGCCTTAACACGTTCCCTTGTCTCCTTCCCATCCAGCCCCCTCTCCCTCTCCCTCTCATTTACAGGCCATTTGGGCACTATTTACAACAGATCAATGTGTCCTGAGACCCGTTATTGTCGACAAAAGAAGAGCACCAAAATATTATACACTTTTAGCTGATGATCCTAATGCTGTTGGTCCAAAACAATAAAAGAAAGAGAACATTCCCTATTTGTTAGTGTTGTGTACATGAAATAATGGAACTTACTTTGATGCAAGCACGAAGCCTGTTAATTAGAAGAAAATATATTCCGATAACAATGAGTATCCATTGAACATGTTTATTTATATTTATATTTTATTCATTATTTTCTAGACAAAAAATTTAGACACTGAGTATCTATATGGATATATACTGTATAACTATTATTTATTATTCAAAAAAATAAAATATAAAAATAAAATGATAAATAATGAACTACCTGAATCTGACATAAATTAGATGCTGCAAGGAAAAAGACAACTACCTCAACCTTTATGCCTTTAAAGGCATGGACGAGACAGAAGCAACAATATGATTTCGCGAACGCCTATGGCATGCATCCTCGTATTCTCGTCAACTAGACAAGCTATCACGCACGTCCAGGCGCATCCAAGACAGAAGATAATTAACTAAGAGAAAGATAATGTTGAGATCGGATGAATCGAAGTAATTCTTCGGTTATTAAAATTTTAATATCAAATTAAAAAAATTATTTAAATTTAATAATTTAAATTTTTAGTTAAATTTCTAAAATATAATTTATATAATTATCTAATCTTACATGCCTTCTTGATACTATGTGTTTTCAAGTATCTTTGATTATATTGAATCTTTTATTATCAGGTTATTTAAAAAATATAAGAGAAGTAATATTAAATTGTAATGTGTGTTTGTTCTGTCAAATCATATTTGTTTTTAATATCATAATTATTGATTCTTTAAATAAAATTTGAAACTCTTTTCAAATCTTATTATATATTACATAAAAATTTAACAATCAATACTATTAAAGAATATATGAGATATTTTTTCTAATTCACCTAGAATAATGAATCCTCTTTTAATTACTCAGATACCTTCATATTACCCAATATATGCCTATTTTGTTACACTTGATCCAACACGTAGTTAAAATAAAAAAATAACATTCTCTATATAAAATAATTTAGTGATTTTAAATTTAAAGATCACTTACATAACTATCATATAAGCCTTTCAATAAATATAAATGATCTTTTCATATAAAATTTTTATGTGGATTAGTTTAGTGTACATGTCAATATTGACAGGCACCTGCATATTAGTTCCAGGTTGACTTAAGTTGTTTTTTTTTTGTCTTTTTTTCCTTAATTTTTTTTTCAATTTCATCATTCAATATTGAGTTGATTGAGAATTGTAATTCATAATTTCATTCAATTTGCTTTTTATGGGATTGTCTTGATTCTATGACCCGGGTAGTAGGTTTAGCATGTTAACTTTGGTGAATTTGGTTCATTTTTTGGGTGTTTTTTTTAATTTCATCATTCAATATTGAGTTGATAAAAAATTGAACTTCATAATTTGTTTTAATTTTTTTTACAGGTCTATCATGACCTTATGACTCGAGTCATGGATTTGACAAGGTAACTCGGGTCGATCCAATATGTTATCATCTAAATATTTTTTTTAAAAAAGATGTCGTCTTAAAAAAAAAAAATTTATGAGTCAAGCTATATTTTTGTTTGTCGTTGTTAGTAACATATAGATATTTTTTTACATTAAAAAAATATTATAACTTACAATATAGCACAAACCAATAATATAGTCTATCGCTAAACCTCTAATGCTTACTAATAAATTGCTAGTCAGCAATGTATTATTCATTAATTTTTTTTCAAGATTTTTATTTTTAGAAAATAACATTAATTTTTTTCAAATTTCATTGGTAATCAAAACTAGAAAAATTAAAATTCCATCAATATTATTACGATAATAAAATGAAACAAGTAAAAGAATAAGAAATTGAAAACAAATTGAATTATAAGAATTGAAATAACATACTTTTATTTTTTAGTATTGTTATTAATAAAATTTATTTTTCTTAAATTAAATTAAATGCAAAAATATTATTTATACAAATCCATTTATCAATACAAATATGCAAAACTATATAGAAATAATAACAAAGAAAAAAACCATATAAGAAAAGGAAAAAAAACAAAAAAAAGAAAAGAGAAAAGAGAAAAGAGAAAAAAAAGATAAGGAAAGGAATCCAAGAAAACAATAATAAAAAAAAGAGTAGAAAAGAATAAAAAGTAAGAAAGAGAAATAAAAAAAAAAGGAAATACCTAGAAATTCTTTACTAAGGCACCGTTTGTTTTTGGGTGCCACCGCAAAGCATTTTTTAATGCTGCGGTTGCACCTCATTAACAAACGGTGTCTTGAAAACACACTCTTTTTTGCACAAGCCAAACACACCCTAGGTTTGGCACATATAGCAAGTATTTTCTTCTACTCCCACGAGAGCCGCCGCACTCTGCCCTCTTCGCCGAACCCCTTTGTCTCTCCATCACAATTCCGACCATCAAACACCACCAGCAGATCCGAAAAAGCGGCTGCAGCGGCCTATACCCGGCAAAACATCACGGCATCGCGCCTCCAGCAGCCACATTCACTCGCCATCGCACACCACCATTGATTGTTTGAAGCAGAGTACAGAATAATGGGTCGAAAAATTGGTGGATTATTTTTTAACACAAAGAAACGTAGAATTGCCGCGAAACCTTGCATGCAGGAGATGATATCATTTCTGAGTTGCTTGTCACAAAACCAGATGAATGATGAAAGATGTCTTCACAGCAAGGAACTTTTGAAAACCTGTTTGGATGATGAGGTAAGTGACGATGCAATATTTGTATATTATTATTGTATAATAGGCTTATAGTTAATTTTTCTGCAGAATGTTTTCTATGCTTTTAATGAGAAATCATTTTCTGATAGTGTGGTTTTTCTATTTTCAAAAGATTGAATTTAAAATCTTATGGATTTTGACCACCACTGTGCAGACCGCGAAAAGCAAAAAGAAAGGGGGGAGCATGAATTACCACTTACAGAGGCTTAACAAGAAAATGAAGTAAGTTTTTAGATTGACATTTCAAACTTGAGATTCTTCCCTTGAGACGATTAGCATTTGAAGAAAATCGTTTCGGTGTTGAGCAAGACAATTGTTTTATGCATTAAGCTTTGTGGCTGGGGATTTTTCAATAAATTTTCTATCAATAGGGAAGCAGAGAATCAAGATGACATTTACTGTGCAATGTAAAACTTTTGATGTATTGCTTGCCCATAGAAATCAGAGTTTGAAATGTTTTCTGATACTTCAATTTGAACCCTTGATGATATAGTTACGGTAACGAGAATCTTTCTCAGTCGTTACAGATGATCACCATGCATAAGTAGGATTTACTGTGAATGTAGCAATAACATTTAAAATGGCGATCTAAAGAGTTTTCTGAGATCTTAAATGATGGATCGCTTTCACACTTGTTAACCTGAATTGACCTTATTTTGTCACTTCCAGATTCTTCCCATAGTTTTCTTAAGGCCATTGCAGCATCACTTCAATTGAATTTTAGATGTTGTAGTTGTTACCTTTTAAGCTTGCACAATGTACTAACTTTCCTTCGTATACTCTTAGACACGAATTTCCATTTCTTAGGCTTTCTCTGAGAACCTAAGCTACTTGCTACATCAACATTCACAGAATTAGAACTCTTGATTTTAGAGAGATTAATTGGTATGATTGAGAAATTTGTAGATGCCAAGTTTTGGGTTGGTCTATGTCCAAACTGGGGAGTATATTAGTTACTGTATTGTGCTGCTTTGGAAGATAAAAAGCTGGAAAGTCGAATCACAATAGTCAGCTGTAATTCTAGGAAAGTTGGTTAAAACACACCATCAGGTTTCAATTGGAGCCTTAAAATATATTTATCGCTGCCCTAAGTTACATAATACACACAGGTTCCTTGCTATTGTAACCAGGATTGTATTCCCATCAGCTGCCAGAGATTAAGCCTTCCTAGAAAATTGTTTTTGGCTGTTTGCTGATATGATTCTCATAGAACTGTTGGATACAGCTCAGCTGTTTATCCAAATTTTTACTTTGAGAATGCATTTCTTGAGATAGTAGTGCTTTAGTTAGAGGCAGATAATATCAGGATACCAGTTAATATTGATGCTACAGTGACATCATACGCATATCCTCATCTTCAGTCTTTTGGCACTAACATCATTCTGCCGATTTAAACCAACATGCTTCCCGTATACCATGTCATTTCACTCTAAATGTTTCATTGGAGTTAGGCTCATGTGCAGTTCACATGCCCAAGGTTTTAGTATGAATGGAAAATTTGGACGGGGGCTTTTTGGTTTACAATTAGAGATTGGGCGACTTATAGAGACTCCTTCCATTATTAGAGGACAGATTGAGCCATTAATAAAAGATCAATATTTTATGATGGAGAATGAAGCCTCTTTGATTATACTATCAAATCCAACAAATAGGCCTATAAAAGAGATGGATTAAGAGCGATTAAGAGCCTGTGTGGATGTCCATTTTTAGTATATACCTCGAGGAAAGAATTTCAAATCCAAAACCATGTGAATCGATCAGCTCTTGGCCACAATATGTTTATAGAGTTTAGAGTTTAAGTTTTATATAAAAAATAAACACACAATAGTTGGATTGATTGAATAGGAAGAATCTTGATCGACCAGTAGAGTTAAAGGTGTAGTGTAGTCGACCAGGTGATCAGGAGTCATGAGATAATTAGAAGGTTTAATTTTATTAAAAGCAGGAGTTCTTAAAAAAATAACTTCACAAAATAGCTAATCAGAGCAACCAAGCAACAAATTAGCTTAGTATTCAATTGGAAGTTAGCAGAGATAAAAAGGATTAGCTTAGGATTCGCATTGAAGTAAGTAAAAGAGAAGGTTAGTTTGTAAACAATGTACAACTCTACATATGTAATTTTGCACCTTTAATAAATCTATTTCTACTATAATTTTAAACAATTTCTACTCTTAAAATAGAAAATAGAAAGTACAAGGAGATTTAATAAATTTGTTTATGTGATAGATTTAGAGAATTTTTTTACTCTTAAATAGAAAAGTACAATAGACATGACTTTTTTTTTTCTATTGCCCGTCACTTTTGTTTCTGGTTAGCAACCAAATATTACTTATAAGATTGGAGTTATGTTTATAAACAATTTCTTTAATTCCTTTAGTTTATCTTTCTTTCTAGTACACTACTATTGTTGTTTGTATATTTATTTGCTTTATTTACAAGTTTTCTTTAATAATTCCCTGCAATTCCCTTTTCTTTCTTTTAATTTTAAAAAATAAAAAAATATTATTTAAATATATTTTTAAATAAAAAAATATTTTAAAAAACAACTACCAAAACCACCACTGGGGACAGCCTGGCCACATCGTGTTTGAAAGTGTTATTATGGTTGTTTTTTAAAATGTTTTTTATTCAAAAATGTATTAAAATAATTTTTTTTATTTTTTAAAAATTATTTTTGATATTAACACATCAAAATGACTTGAAAATACTAAAAAAATATTAATTTAAAATAAATAAAAAATTTTAAAGTTTTTTTAAAATATTTTTAAAACACAAAAACAAAACAAATAAATAATCTCGATAAATCAACCATCACATCCAAAACCCGGCAGCAAATCACAGCCTCTCAAGCTCTCTTATACGCTTCATTTCAAAATTTGAACGCTGCGAATTTACAGTATACAAATATTTTATTCATAACACGCAAGGCTAGGCTAGGCCCGCTAGTTTGTCCGGAAGGGTGAAAGCACTTCCCTAATCTTTGGATGCCTGAAGTGAAATCAATGGACTCGGAATAGGAGAGAGAGTGGTTAAAGCGAGGTCCAGGGAGGGAAAAATCTTTCCTCTCCCTCACTTTCCGGCAGTCATTTTACTTTACCTCTTTTTTTCAAACACATTGGAAATGACACGAGTATTTCTCCAAGTGATACGAAAATTACAAGTGGTCACATCAAACCTATCATTCTTCACTTTTCCACCCTAAATTAAGTAGCATTTCACATCTTAGATTGACATTGTAATGGAAAAATAATTCAGAAAATACTTTTTTTTAGTATTTGATTATATTATAACAAAATAAACTGGAATAATAATTTATTATTGTTTTATTTTTTTTTAAAATTTATTAAAAGAATGATTATTAAATTCGTAGGTAAAAAAATTAAAGAGAAAATTAAAAAAAATCTAATTTTATAAATTATTTTAAATAAAATAAATTGTAATTAAAAAAATGAAAACTAACAAATAAAAAAAATTGAAAGATGATGAAAAAAATCAATTTTATAAATAACTCAAATAATATAAATAGTAATAAAAAAATAGGGATGAAATTTGATATATAAAAAAGTTCAATTAAAAAAAACAATCTAAATTTTGACAACTTTTAAAAAATATTTTTATTTAGAGTAAAAGTAATATTTTTTTGGAAATAAAATCAAATTTATTTTAATTGGAAAATATGTTTTTATTAATTTTTTTTAATAACAAACAAACCTATAAGAATTTAAAAATAATTTTTCAAAAATGGTACCAATAACTAAGAGATATGAATCTAATGCAATAGCGACAAAAGCAGTTGTCATGCAGGACCTGTAAGAAGGCAAAGATTTGCTTGATTCCTTTTTTTTTTTTTTTTTTTTTTTTTTTAATGTTGTGGTCACATGCCTACGCTATGCTGCAGGCGGAATGTGAAAGATTGATTGACGCCTTTTCAACTCAAGTTCCTTTTGTTTTCCAGGTGAAAGAGGAAACCAAGATTGGAGCGAAGAAGTATTCACAACGACTCATTTGCCGTGGTTAGAGTTTAGAATTAAAAAATTTATTTTTCATGTGTTATTAGATTTCAGCTCTGTAATTAATTGCTAATATCGATATCAGCGAAGGTTTACATGATCGTTAATTTTAGGATCCGTAAAGACTAATAGAGATACACGCAAGCTAACCTGGACATTCCATATAAAAAAAATATTCACAACGCAAAAGAAAAATTCCATATGCTTGAGCGATGCAAATGCTAATGAAAGTTTATCTATCAGCATTCAGAAAAAAGAAACTGGAGGCTGAAGTTAATTCATTATACATTAGGCATAAGTGTAATAGCACAATCGGTTTACATCTAAGCTAATCCAAGCAAAAAGGTAATAAATCAAACAAAAAAAAAAAGGCTTTTTTTTTACTAAGGTAGCCATGTTTGAGCACCAGTGCAGGAAGGGCGTAACAACGTGTGGTGACTGTAAAAAAGAAATAGAAATAGTTCATCCCAAGGTTCCAAAAATTGTGCCATCATTGGAGAGTCACTTCCCTGTAGTAACTCGAGGAAGCTAACATCCATAACAATGAAAGGCAGGTAGTTTGCAAAAGCAAGATAGCATTGATGCTATTTAAGTACGAAAAACATGTTCACGGAGAAGAAATCTAACCAAAACTGATTTTTTTTAATTAATATAAGTGTTTGGACTAAAAATAGTTTGTGCGCACCTCGACTAATCAGTTTAAAAAGGATGAGTGGATGTTGCATGTCTCAACTAAAAAAATAAGTTTTGGATTGGTATTAAAACAACATAACCTTGTGGGTGCCTAAGACATAACTGGCTATGTTTTGTCGTTGTAAGGGAGGTGTGTTTGAGATGAATGGATAATGCAAATGCATTTGAAAATACGAGGGAAATGCAAAGAATTCTAGGTGTTGTGTAGTAAAAAAAGCAGTACAATAAGAAAGAGACAAAATGAGATTGCATGTAGATATTTATAATTTAAAGCTTCTTAAGATTTGAACCAGTAAATAAAAATGAAAAGAAATAGTAAAAAAATAAGTATCAGAATGAACCGAGCCGAGTCAAACCGAAACAGCAAATACACCATCTGCGTAGGAGAAAAAAAATGGTTGATACACAAATCAAGCAAAACAGGAAAAAGGTGCGTGTGTGCTTAAACAAAGACGACAATCAAACAAAAAAATGTAATAAGTTCAATAGCACATAAGATCCATAAACAATCTATAGGTGCAAGAAACTTCGAAGGATCAGCATAAAGTAATGCAAAGAATGGAAAAGACAAACATCGGATTAAAAGCACAAAAATCCTCAGTCAAGAATCCAAAAGAATACATTAATTAAAAGTAGAAAAGTAAATGAAAAAAATATCAAGGAACGAACTAATCACGCAGAAACAATAGTGAACAGAAATGGGAAAAAAATATCAAGGAACAACACGTGTAAATAGCCACACCATAAACGAAGGGCTCAAGGGGAAAAAAATGAAGGAACATTCCAGCAAAAAAGCAATGGAACGAAAACCTAATAACAAATAAAATCAAGCAACAAAAAAAAAAAAGAAGATGGTTGTCCCATCATAGGAAAAAAGAAAACCAAACCTGGAAGGAAGAAGAGTCTAACAAGTAGCAGAAGAGTTCAGAGAACACCCAGCAACCAAAACCAAGAGAAGAACCAATAAGTGAAAAGGAAGCATGCATATTCCAGCAAACATAAACAGAAATTAAGCACATAGAGGACAAAGGAAAACCAACACATAAAATCTACATAGGAAAAACACTAAGCCTAAAAGGACATTGTCCTTTATTCGAAGAGCAATTCAGCTATTTAAAGTTAGGTTTGTTTGCTTACAAAGTCCATAAAAACCAAAAAAAAAAACTAAAAAAGGAGAAGAAAAGGCAAGAGCGAAGAACACAATCGACAAAAAAGCCACAAACCAATTCCTGGGAATTCAATTTAAAGTCAGTATATGTAGCTTAAAATTATCTTGCTATAGGCACACGTGGTTCTAGATAATTTGTTCTACTCATTTAGAGAAAGATTGATCCTCCCATCGACTTCAAAAACAGGAAAAACTAACTAAAATTAATCGGCATTACACATCAATGTTAAATACTTCTCCATCATTTATTGAACTGACAAATCATCTTGCCTGCGAGTATCCTAACACTGATATATAATAACTCACTCGTAATAGAAACCAAAAGGACAGGGCCAGCCCAACCTACCGGCGCGCCAATCCCAGCCACAAATACAGATTAGAGAGCCAAACCATAGTAGCTCATGTCCCAGAAGAACAACACAGAGAGCTAAACCACACCAGCTCCTATCCCAGAGAAACCTAAACAACCATTGCTTTGAAAACAAAAACAAAAGTGGAAGAGCAGAAGACAACTCCACGAATTCACAATGATTACTCTCATAGTGTACGGTAAATTAAAATGCCATACCTTTTAGTTTTTTTTTTTTTTTTGGTGAATGATCATCCTAATTCCAAGTAACTTTGTTCAAAATTCTAAGAAACATTATCTACGATTGCTCTCGAATTGCAGTATAAAAATCTCAAGTTAGCAAGGTTTTGTGTTGCCCCTTGTGGCATTTATTGCTTTGTTGTAAATTAGCCTAGGTTTTTGGCTAAACTCATACAGTCACCTTTGTGTTTTCCTCAATCCATCGGTCCAGTCCTTGTATATCTGATTTAATCCATTGAACGCCATGTTGTTGTATTTTTTTTTTTATTGCAGTCAATTGAGTCCACCATGTAATTCCATCCAATTAGTCTGTGGAGGGAGCTAAGGTAACATTTTCGGTACAAATACAGGCTACATAAGAACAAAAGGTTAAAAATAGTTAAAATTAAAAAAAAGAAAGAGATAATTTCTTGTTGAGATATTATATATATACTAAAATAAAACGTGTTTTCCTATAGAAATGGCAAAATTATAGATTTTGTCAACTGTTTATTGTAGCAGTGGCAAAATCATAGTTTTCTCTTTCTTTTTTTTTTGAAAACAAGTTTTCCTTATTTTTTTCTTTTTATACTTAATTTTTTTTCTTTTTATACTTCACCTATTTATCACTATTTTTTTCTTATTATTTTTTTGTAATATATTTTTATTTTTTCCTTTTTTTTCTTTACATTTTTTTTGAAAAAAAAATATTATTTTTTATTTTTTACACTTTGAATATTTATGACTCTACAGTTGACTTATTTATACCATTTTTTTTTCTTATCTTTATTATTTTGTAATTTGTTTTTATTTTTTTCTTTACACTTTTTTTTGAAAAATTATTATAGAAAGACTAAGAAAATGATATTTCAATGTAGCAATTACAACATTGTTTTATTCTTCTACTACGTTGAAATTAGCTTAAGATCTTACATATTTTTATTAATATATATGATTTTTATTATATTTTATTATATATAAGTATCGACTTACATTTGTCACTCGATGTCAAAAAAACACATTAATTCTTTTAGGTTAAAAAAAAATTATTCAACCTACAATGAGACAAGTTGAATAAACACGTTAACACTTTGTTTTTTTTTTATATTTATTGGCACAAATGATTCTCGACATATTTAATTAAAAGCATGCATAGGTCTATTGGTTTATAATTAGATTTTAAAAAAATACATTTGAAAAACTTGTATATTTATTTGTTT
>Ga0307517_10013418_pt1 | contig 11125 bp, 10 predicted proteins | sample 23_EM_MG_FD_194515 | JGI IMG/M metagenome (GOLD analysis project Ga0307517, IMG submission 194515) | Populus trichocarpa ectomycorrhiza microbial communities from riparian zone in the Pacific Northwest, United States - 23_EM | ecosystem: Host-associated > Plants > Roots > Unclassified | place... | reverse complement strand
GTGGAAGTCGAAGTGCGAACCGGAGCACGATCCTTTGGGAAGATTGGCTGATTCACCGAGGTCGGTATAAAGGCGCGACCACCTCGAAGCGACGTCACTGAGCGACGGGTGGATCGCCCCCCTCACTTCCGGACCATGTCTCCTATGTTTGCGGCCCAACCTCAACTGACCGAGCTGGTCGAACTGCTGTACGTGTGCGCACCGCGACCTTGCTTGGCTGCGCTCGACCAACGCAACACTCTCCAGATCACCGCCTCGTTGGTCGCCTTGCAGAGAGCATCACCGCAAGCATGTGAACGGGACCGATCACCAGCAGTGCCAGGAGTGCCATGGCTCCAAACCCCGAGATCAATGACAGCCAACCCGCAAGGCGGAAGAGCGCTTCCGACAACCACCCGCTCGTACTAATCGAAAAGACAAGGGACAGCACACACACGATCAGCATAATCACTGCCGATCCTGCTGCTCTTCCCAGACCGGAGTAGATGCGCGACATACGCGAACTGGGAACGCGTGCAAACGCCCAGGTCAGGGCGGCGAACGACATTGACAGATAGACGGTGTAGAACAGAAGAAAGAGAATCAAGGTTGGAGATCGCATACCCGACGTCATTGGAATCAATCCCAGGGCCGCGAAGTGCATGGCATTTACTTCGCTGACTTGTGCCGCGTCAACGACACTCGCCAAGATGACGAGGCCAAGTAGACAGAGAGCCCATGTGCGTCTTCGTCGATGACTCCAGACCCAATCGTCCATGGGCCGTCCCGCTGTACCGTGAAGCACACGCTCGCTGAATTCACCGGTCGTTGGCTTGATGTAGCTGCGATTTGACATGCCGGAGATTCCCCATAGGAAGTTGGCATGCAACTCGTCATGCTTGACCCGCCGCGCCTTTTGCGCGACAGCGTCAAACGGATCACAGACAAGCCCGCACATCCTGGCCTCGGTCACCATCCATTCCAGGGTTTCGTTGGACAGACCCGACTCGCGCAGCGGGTAGCCGCCGCCGACGTCGCAGTGCGCTCCCGGAAACCAGATCTGATGAAGCGATTGCTCGTCCTCTGCACGGCCGAAGTTCTTTTCTGCAAAGAGCCAGGGCCGATACTTGTCTCGGTATTCGTCGAGAGCAAGCGCGTGACGGACGTGCCGAATGCGGCGTCCGGTAACTAGCGGAGAACCAGGAGCAACCAGTTTCGCTCCCGGTATGCCTACCGTGACGACGGTGTCCCACACGCCGAGGAAATCAATGGCGACTTCGCGACTGAAGGCTGGTGTGAGCAGTTGGCGCATCTGTACAACAATCGCACGGCGGGCATCCACTTGACGAGAGAAGTAGACGCACAGCAACCGGGCAACCAGGCCCTCGTGCTCCGGACGAATCAAGCCGTACAGGTTGATCAGACTGGCCACGCACCTGGCGGTGAACGCTCCTCGCGAAAAGCCGAAGATGAAGATCTGATCATCAGGTTGGTAGGTCCTGACGACAAAGGCATAGGCCTGCGCAATGTCGGCAAGGACTCCGTCACCTGCGGCCAACCCTGGAAGTCGACGGACGATATCGAATGCCCAGCCTATTGGGCCCGAGGCCCGAACCTTCTCCGGAGCTCCAACACCGGGGCTGTAGTACAAGACGTGCCGCCCGCTGCCTGTTCCTACCAGCAGGGTGAACAGCTTCGAAATGTTCGTGTCGTTGGCATCACCGGTCAGCGTGTTGCCAGTACCGTCGAGAAGCAGCACCAGCTGCCTGGATTTGTTCATCGCGTTCTCCTCCGAGCACTTTCGAAGGGCACGGTTAGCGACCGGACCATTGAAACGCAACTGGTCTAGCATTTCAAGAAGGCGTGTCCGTTGGATTAGGGATGACTGCGGACACCGAGTTGGCAGACACTGCCAAAAGTCGGCTCACCAACCGTAAGCACTCTCTCGGCGAGACCATACGCTGACCTGCCTTACAGGTGTGCAGCGGTCGAAATGCTGGCCACCAAGGCGACCGCCGATGGACAAGTTCTGGCCCGTCTACGAGATGAGTCTCGATGCGCTTCGGGCGACGAGACTCACAACAGGCCGATTGAAATCCACGGCACCGCCGCGACGACGATGGTTCCGACCAGCATCGCGATCATGTAGGCAACGATCGGGCGCATGCCCTTGTCCGGGTCGACTCTGCCGATGGCGCAGGCAGCGTAGTAGCCGACACCGAGCGGCGGCGCAAACAGCCCGAGGCCCATCGCGAGCACGACGACCATCGCGTAGTGGACCTCGTGAATTCCGAGCTGGCGGGCGATCGGGAATAGCAATGGCCCGAACAGCACGATCGCCGGGATGCCTTCCAGCAGCGATCCGAGGACCACGAACGCAACGAGCGAGACCGCCAGAAACGTCGAGGCACCACCCGGCATGCCGGTCATTGCCTGTGCCAGCGACTGTGAGAAACCGGATTGAGTCAGGCCCCATGCCATGGCCGTCGCGCTGCCGATGATGAACAGGATTGCTCCCGAGAGCGAGGCCGTGGCCACCAGCATGGGACCCAGGTGCTTCCAGTCGAACTGCCGGTGGAAGGCGAGTCCTACAACGGCGGCGTAGACGATGCCGATCGTGGAGACCTCAGTCGCCGTCGCAACTCCCTCGACGACCGCTGCGCGGATGATGAAGGGTAGCGCCAACGCCGGCAAAGCGGTTGCGGCCAGCTTGGCCACCGCTGCCCACGGCTGCCGCACTCCCTGGCGCAGCTTGTCACCGCGTGATCGGAGCCAGACCACGACGCACAGCGTGGAACCCAGCACCGCAGCCGGCAAAAGACCTCCGGTGAACAGTGCACCGATCGAGACACCAGTCACCGAACCGATCGTGATCAACACAAGGCTGGGCGGAACAGTTTCCGTCTGGGCCCCCGTCGCCGATAGCAGCGCGACCAGGTCACCTTCGTCGGCTCCGCGCTTCTTCATCTCCGGAAACAATGCTGGTGCAATCGCCGCCATGTCGGCTGCCTTGGACCCGGAGATGCCGGACACGAGGTACATCGCGCCGACCAGCACGTACGACAAGCCCCCGCGCACGTGCCCTACCAAACCCGCGAGGAAGGCCACCATCGCCTTGGCCATCCCGGTCATCTCGATCAGCAGGCCGAGGAACACGAAGAGCGGCACAGCCAGCAGGATCAGGTGCGACATGCCCTCGTCCATGCGGCCGACGATCACTGCCAGCGCGGTTTCCGTTCCCAGGGCCATGTAGCCGAGCGTGCCGAGCCCGAACGCGAACGCGATCGGAATCCCGCTGAGCACACCGGCGCCCACGATGCCCACGAAGAAGATCAGAAGGTTCAGTTTGCCCAGATCCTGGAATGCGCTGCGGCCGAGTGCGAACGCGGCGACGATTCCCAGCACGATCACGAGCGCCCTCGTGCCTGCCGACCGGTCCGACTCCTTCAACAACCGCAGGATCGAGAACAGAAGCATCAGCCCGACTCCGATCGGAAGTGCGGCGGCGCGCCACGCATTCGAGATCTCGAGCGCCGGGGTGGTGATGAATTGTTCCTGGGCGGCGTACTCCCAGGCGGGCCAGGCGATCATCGCGAGGAACGCGAGCGGCGCGCAGACGGCTATCGATTCGAACAGGCGTTGTCGCCCGGCGGGCTGCCTGGAGACAAGCGCCGTCATCCGCATGTGCTCGCTGCGCCGCAGCGCGACCACTGCGCCGAGCATCGCGAGCCAGATGAAGAAGATCGACGCCAGTTCGTCCGACCAGACGAGCGGCCTGTGGAAGACGAACCTCGCCACGACCCCCGCCAGCAGCACGACTATGTCGGCGGCGACGAGCGCCGCTGCGCATCCTTCCACGACGAACCCGAGGCAGTGGTCCAGACGCGCGATCGGCGACGAGCGAACCGGTGGCGGCGCGGGTCCGAGATCCGAATGGTTCCCGGGTACAACGCCGTCTATCGGCGGCCCGACGCTCATCCCAGTTTTCCGACCGCGCGTTCGAGAACGGCCCAGGCTCCGTCGCCGAACTTGACCTTCCAATCGCGGTAGAAGTTGGCCCTGCGAAGCTGCTCGCGAAAGGCGGCCGTGTCCGGCTGATTGAACACCATGCCCTTCGCGGCAAGGTCCTTCTGCAAACCGGCGTTCAGCAGTGCGACGTCGGCACGCTCCTTCAGACCGGCCGCGTTGATGTGCTTGGCGACAATGCCCCGCAAGTCGGCCGGCAACCTTTCCCATGCGCGGCCATTGGCCAGGAACCAGAAACCGTCCCACATGTGATTCGTCAATGAGCAGTATTTCTGCACCTCGAACAACTTGGCCGTCAAGACGATGGCCAGCGGGTTCTCCTGCCCGTCCACGACCTTCGTCTGCAGCGCCGAATAGACCTCTGCGAAATTGATCGAGGCCGGTGCGGCATCGAACGCCTTGAACATCGAGATCCACAACGGCGATACCGGCACCCGGATCCTGAAACCCTTCAGATCCGCGGGCGTCGCGATGGCCTTTGTCGATGACGTGATCTGACGAAAGCCGTTATCCCAGATTGTCTCCATCGGTACGAGGCCGGCCTTGGCAATCTCGCCGCGGATGAAGCTGCCCAGCTCGCCATCCATGGCCTTCCAGACACTGGCGTAGTCGTTGAAGGCAAAGCCGATGCCGCTGATCGACGTGGACGGGATCAACGTCGACAGGATCAGGCCGGACAGGGTGAAGAACTCGACGCCGCCCAAACGCAATTGGCCGAGCACGTCGGTGTCGGAGCCGAGTTGACTGTTCGGAAAGATCTGGACGTCTACGCGACCCTGCGTGTCGGCCCGGATCGCGTCGGCCATCTCCTTGGCACGGACATTGATCGGGTGGCTCAGCGGGACATTGTTCGCATACTTGTAGGAGTACACGGCCCTCTGGGCGGACATCGCCTCCCACATCGGCATCGCGAGAGTCGCGACAGCCGCGGCGCTGCGCAGGACGTGACGACGGGGAAGATGCATCGGCTGTCTCTCTCGTGTTGTTGTCTCGCCGAATGAACCGATGCCCATCGACCAGTGAGACGCCTTGGCTCGCTCCGATCCTCGCACGGTACGACAGTGGCCATCGATCTCCCCAGACATCAGTCTATCTGGGTAGTTCAGTCCCGAGCGTGTCGTTGGCGCCGTTGAGGGTTGTTCCTATTCGTTCAAACGCGAACCGCGTCGCGACGCGGCACGCTCTCTCTCCAAAGGGGCAGGGACGAGACGGGCCCTTGGTCGAGACTGTGCGCATGCGTCGGCCCCGGTCGCCGTGAAACGAAACGACAACAGTTCAACTTCGAAAGGAACACATGAGCAACGAGAAGAATCCGAAGGCAGGCTTGGGTGCATTGCTGACGCCGGACAACTGCGCGCTGATGCTGATCGATCATCAGCCCTTCCAGTTCGCCGGCCTGCGCAGCCACGATACCCAGACGATCATCAACAATGTCGTCGGGCTTGCGAAGTCCGCCAAGGTCTTCGGTGTACCGACGCTGCTGACCACGGTGGTCGAGCGCCAGGGCGGCTTTCTGATCAAGGCGCTCCAGGATGTATTTCCGGAGCAGACGCCCATCGATCGCACGTCGATCAATACATGGGAAGACGCGCGGTGCGTCGACTGGATGAAGAAGACCGGTCGCAAGAAAGTCGTGATGGCTGCGCTCTGGACCGAGATCTGCCTCGCGATGCCGGCGATCCAGGCACTCGGAGAGGGCTACGAGGTCTACATCGTGACCGACGCATCCGGCGGTGTTTCGCTCGAGGCGCACGAGATGGCAGTTCGTCGAATGATTCAAGCTGGCGCCATTCCACTCACGTGGTCTGTGTTCGCATCGGAGTTGCAACGCGACTGGGCGCGCACTGCAACCGTGCCGGCGCTGGCAGAGATGCTGGTGCAACACATGGGCGTGGTCGGAACCAGTTTTGTCTGGGAGCAGCAGCTGCTGGCCACCACGCCACCGAAGGCCGGTTGATCGGCTCCGCTGCCGTAGGGCACGGGCGCCAGCGTGAACCGTCGCTCGGTCCGGTCGCAAGTCGAGTTGGGTCGTTCGTTGGAACAGGCTGGCGCGGCGTGACCCGGCCCAGCGGGACGATCGGTGATGAAACATCCATGAAGCGAGGAACACCCATGAACGATCGGATTCGCGTCGCTGCGAACACCAAGACCGCCCTTTGCGCGATGGCTGTCGGCATGATCTTCTCGGTGCCCGCGCTCGCCCAGCAAGCGCCTTCTCAGCTGGAGGCGAACAAGGCGGTCGTGCGCCAGTACTTCGACACGTTCAACAGCAATCAGCTGGATCGTCTGCCGGAGGTCATCTCTCCGGAATACGGCGATCGACTCGAGGGTCAGGCCGCGGGCATCGAGGTCCTACGTACCTATCTGAAGGGCTTGAAGGCGAGCTTTCCGGACTTCACGTGGACGATCGAACAGATCGTCGCGGAAGGCGATCGCGTGGCCGTCATGAACCGGATCACCGGGACGCAGGTTCGTGACTTCGGAGGCGTGAAAGCCGGCGGCAGGAAGGTCGACTTCAAGGCGTTCCAGATCTACAAGGTGGTCGACGGCAAGCTCGTGGAGCACTGGGAAGTTGCTGACTTCGCGAAGTTCCAGGAACAGTTGTCCGGCAAGGCGAAGTCCAGCGCGTTCAGGGACTTCCAGAAGAAATCGAAAAGCTGAGCGAGTCGGCATCGATGCTCTAGCGATGCTTCGACGCGAGTCCATTCCGACAAGGATCATCTCGCCATGAGCGGCATTCTCGCGGGCAAGGTTGTCATCGTCACGGGTGCGTCAGGCCCCATTGGCCGGGCCATCGCGATCGAGGCCGGTCGGCACGGTGCGAGCCTCGTCATCGCGGCGGACGCCACCGAAGCGGCAACGGATGGTGGCCCGTCCACGGTGTACGCGATCGAGTCGCTGGGTGGTGCTGCGCACTTCGTGCGGACCGACGTCTGCGATCACCGACAGGTGGAAGCGCTTGTTGCTACGGCCGTCAGATTCGGCGGTGTCGACCTCATGGTCGCGAATGCAGGCGATACGCCTTCATTGCGGGTTGCGAACCTTGCCGATTGGGGTGGCGGTCGAATCCTGTCACTCACGCTCGACGCCACGCTGTCCTGCGCTCAGGCCGCTGCGCAACAGATGAGTGCCAGGGGAAAGGGTGGCAGCATTGTCCTGGTGGCAGGTCCGGGCGAGGTGCGTGACGAAGTCCACTTCGTTCGCGCGACACTGACAGACAGCATCGTTCTAATGGGCAGGCACCTCGCGGCTGTCGTGGGTTCGGAGGGCATCCGCGTGAATACGGTTTGCCGAGGGACTCACGGCCTGGCCGAATTGCGCGACTACCGCAGCGATGGGGAGACGCTCGACCGCAGTAGCAGCCGGGGGGTACAGCCTCACCCTGGCAGTGCGACCGAGATCGCCGATGCAGTCGTCTGGCTCGGTTCGGACATGTCGAGCGACATGTCGGGAAGCGCGTTGCTGGTCGATGGCGGGCGCCTGTCGTTCGAAGGGACGACGCCCACCTACCACTAGCCGCGGGGAAGTCCCGCGGCCGCGTGATTCAGGCCTCGGGTCTCGCCGCGTTCAGTCGTGCGCGTGCATGAAGAAGCGTTCCGGGACGGCTGCTCCCCATGGGCCGTTGGCGCTGTCGATCGTTCCGTCGACCACGCCCTGGAACCGGGCATTGACGCGATCGGTGTCGGTCCAGTGTTCGTACATGAAGTCCCAGGCATCCATCCAGTAGTCGAAGATCTGGCCTCCGTAGACATGCCTGCCGATGCCCCAGACGTTCTCGTAGCCCTTGGCGCGAAGGTGCTCGTGCCCGAGCATCAGGTCGTCGATGTCGTGAATCTCGTAGGCCACGTGATTCAGTCCCTTCTTCGGTCCCGCCTCGATGAGAAGCACGTGGTGATCGACGTACTCGTCGCCTCGGTCGACACGGTTGAACGACAACGCGAGGTGGTTGTCGGGAGCGAGGACTTCGTCACTGCAGAGAAGTCCAAGGTGTTCGCGGTACCAGCGAACCATCGTGTCCGACTGGCCGGTCATGAGCACGGCGTGGCCGATGCGAAGGACTTTGGCGGCACGCCTCGTGTGACGCGACAGGACCCCGGCACGCCGCAGACCGTCGTTCGCGTCGTTCAGCGGAAGCACATCATGCGGCACCGGTTGGACTGTGGTCATTCCGTGGATGACTTCGACCTGGTTGCCGTCCGGATCGGTGAGCCGGACACGATTGCCGCCGCCGGGCTCCTGCATCTCCTCGACCCCGGACGCGCCCGGCAGTCGGCTCAACGCTTCGAGGTCGTCGCGCTGCGCGGCAGTGAACGCCAAGGACAGGACTTTGGGCTCACCAAGTTCGGTGACGTGAACGTGGTGAGCGCTTCCCGTCCCGCGCATGTACAAGGCGCTGGCAGTCCGCTCGGCGCGCACGAGGCCGAAGTCCTTGAGGAACTCTTCGGCTCGGTCAAGGTCTGGCACACGAACCCGCACGAAGGCCATGTCCGTGACTTTGATGATTGGCATGATTCTCTCGACTCCAATATCGCGTCGGTCTCGACGCCGCTGTTGAACTGATTCGACTCGAACCTGGCAGCTACGCCGCAGCGTTGGTCACTCGGCTGCCAGGACGCGCTGGCGCTGTGTTCCCAGCTGTGGCGAGCTGATGTCGATGACGTCGCCGGCCTTCAGAAACAACGGGGGCTTCATGCCCAACCCGACACCAGCGGGAGTGCCCGTCACGATCACATCGCCCGGGAGCAGCGTGAGGACTTGCGAGACGTGAGCGACGATCTCTTGGACGCTGAAGATCATCTTCGCCGTCGTGCCGTTCTGTCTGGTGGTTCCGTTGACATCGAGGCGCAGATCGATCCGTTGCGGGTCGGGAATCTCGTCGGTGGTGACAAGGTAGGGGCCGATCGGTCCGAAGGTCGGCGCGCTCTTTCCCTTGACGAACTGACCGCCTCGCTTCGATTGCCAGTCGCGTTCGGACAGGTCGTTCGCAACGGCATAACCGGCGACATAGTCGAGCGCGTTCGCCTCGTCGACGTTGCTCGCCTGCGTGCCGATGAACACGGCGAGTTCGACCTCCCAATCGCTGGCCACGGAGCCGCGCGGCAGGCGCACATCGTCGTCCGGACCGGCCAGGCTCGTGAGCGCCTTGTTGAACAGCATCGGCTCCGTCGGCGTCGGCAGACCCGACTCTTCAACGTGATCCTTGTAGTTGAGCCCGATGGCGAAGAACTGGCGGATCCCGGCGACGGGTACGCCCAGACGAGGCTTGCCCTCGACCAACGGCAGCTTCTCCGTGTCCAGCGCCGCGATGACCTTCAGTCCCGCGGGAGAGATGACGTCGGGCGTGAGGTCGGTGATCGCGGGCCAGAGCGAGCGCAGCTTGCCATTCGAGTCGAGCAGACCGGGGCGCTCTTCGCCGGCGGGTCCGTATCTGAGAAGTTTCATGAGGGTCCTTGAAGAGATGGAGAGGGGTTCGCCTCGACGAGGCGAGGGACGAGTTACTTGAGGGCCTTGTCGACTGCTCGCGACGCCATGACGCTGACGAGCGCCGCGCGGTACGCGGCGCCGGCATGCATGTCGGAAACCATGTCCGTCGGATCGAGCTGGACGGCGGCCGCGGACGCCGCGCTGAAATCGCGCCGCAGCGCAGTCTCGATCTCCACGGCCCGAAAGACCGAGGCCTTCGCGCCGTTGACGGCAACCCGCACGTTCGAGCCAGACTTCGACACGAACGCGCCGACGATGGCGAACCGCGACGCCGGGTGGCGAAACTTGACGTAGCCGGCCCGGTCCGCGCGCGGGAAGGTCACCGAGACGATGAGTTCGCCGGGCTGCAAGGCCGTCTCGTACAGGCCGAGGAAGAAGTCGTCGGCGGCGATCGTCCTGCGGTCTGTCTTGATCGTGGCGCCGAGTCCGAGGGTCGCGGCCGGGTAGCACGCGGCCGGATCGGCATTGGCCAGCGATCCGCCCAGCGTTCCCATGTTGCGCACCATCTGGTCCGCAATATCTGCCGCGAGGTCGGCCAGCGCAGGGATCACCTGCCGGACCTCGGCCGATCGGCCGACTTCCGCGTGGCGCGCCATCGCACCGATCGTCACGGCGTCGCGGGTGGCGGTGATGCGGCGCAGTTCGGGCACGCCGGACAGGTCGATCAGCAGCGGCGCGTTGGCCAGGCGTAGGCGCATGGCCTGGATCAGGCTCTGACCACCTGCGAGGTACTTCGCCTCTCCCGTCGCGGCCTCGATCGATGACGCGACGGACGCCGGGCGTTGATAGTCGAATTCGTACATGGCTGGCTCCGCTCAGGTGGCCATCGACTTGGCGGCTTGCTGGATCGAACGCACGATGTTTTCGTAGCCCGTGCATCGACAGATGTTTCCGTCGAGTCCTTCGCGAATCTCCTGCTCCGTAGGATTGGGATGGAACTTGAGGATCTGGATTCCCGACATCACCATGCCGGGCGTGCAGTAGCCGCACTGAAGGCCGTGGCAGTCCTGAAATGCCTGCTGCATCGGATGAAGCGTCTTGCCGTCGCCGATCCCCTCGATGGTTGTCACCGAGCCGCCCTGTGCCTGGAGTGCCAGCATGGAGCAGGACTTGACGGCACGCCCGTCGAGATGAACGGTGCAGCATCCGCATTGCGCCGTGTCGCAGCCGACGTGCGTCCCGGTCAGCCCGAGGTGGTCCCTGATCAACTGGACCAGGAGTGTTCGCTTGTCGACGTCTACCGTCTTCTGCTGACCGTTGACCGTGATCGATATCGTGGTGGTGCTCATTTGGGACTTGCCTTGTGCATCTGGATCTGCGCCGCCTTGATGGCGTCGGGGAGGCGCTCGTCATTTCCGAGCGCGACGCGGCGTGCCTCGGCGCTGTCGACCGCCTGATGCCCGACGGTTGCGCGAGGCGCCGGAGCGCCGACGACACGATTCGAAAGGCGCCCGAGGCCGGTCACCTCGACCTCGATGACGTCGCCCACGTCCATCGGCCGGGAGTTGGCGGGTGTTCCCGTCAGGATCAGGTCGCCCGGCATCAGCGTGATGTAGCGGGCGAGATCGGCAATCAGGTAGTCGATGCCGAAGATCATCTCGGCCACCGTTCCTTCTTGCACCAGGGTTCCGTTGCG
>Ga0307517_10013417_pt1 | contig 11128 bp, 3 predicted proteins | sample 23_EM_MG_FD_194515 | JGI IMG/M metagenome (GOLD analysis project Ga0307517, IMG submission 194515) | Populus trichocarpa ectomycorrhiza microbial communities from riparian zone in the Pacific Northwest, United States - 23_EM | ecosystem: Host-associated > Plants > Roots > Unclassified | place... | reverse complement strand
TTAGTATTGCAACTACTCTTTCTTTCATTCTTTTCTGTTGGACTTGGAATTTGAAGCATAAAAGAGTGTGTGTGAGTGCAAGGACTGTGAACTAACCCATATCTAGTCAAAGGCATATGCTTTATTTCATGGACATAAGGATTGTTAAATTGAAAACACAATCTGGATTTTGCTCGTTTGATCAAAAGCAATTAATTGTGTGGTTTTTAGCTCACATGATTTAGTATATTACTGTCATAGTAGTATTACAGAATAATATAGAATAATTCAATACATGTTATATGGAGTTGTGGATAAAAATGCCGACTGCTAGTTTTACAGAATAATATTGTTAGAGTAGTATTAGTTCAAATGAATCCGTGGTGTTCTTTAAGCCGTTTCAATGTCTTTTTCCAGTGATATAGGTGTTTTTTTTTTTGGTTGACCCGAGTCAACTCATCTGACCCGTGACCCGATCACTGGACCGGGTCGATGACCGGGTCGGGTTTTAAAACTATGCTCACTGCTGCTAACTCTCCTATTGGCATACAGATCTGCTTCCCCTTTTACCTTCCTTGATTTGCTTTGTATTTTGCTTTGAATTCCATTCTCAAAGCTGGTTTTTTGTTTTAATTCATTTTCTGTATGTTAATGATGGATTAACTCTCTTTTTTATTCTTTTTTTTTTCATATAATTACATTATTTATCTAATTTGTTTCCATAAATTACAATTTAGGGAAATATCTTTTTTTTGGGTTGACCCGGGTTAACCCGGGTCAACCCATCTGACCCGTGACCCAATTATTAGACCGGGTCGACCACCGGGTCGGGTTTCAAAACTATGGTTTAGAGACAGACAAAAAAAACAAAAATAATTGAGATATTTTTTCTTGTATTTTCCATTTTAAAATGATAAAAATTCATTTTCAAAATATTCTAAAAACATATTTATTTTATTTCTACATGTCTTCCCCACCTAATAAGTTTAAGTCTCTCTTTTGTCTATGTTTTTTGACACCAACCAAATAATTTTTTAGTTTACATGGTATTTAATTATAAATTTGTATAAGTAATATTTTTAAGGACCAATTCTTATTATTTCTCCAATTGAAAACTACTCTTTTAATTGATCTCAATTCTCTTCCACAGGTTAGCACATCTCTCTTTCTTTAATCCGATTCTACAAAAAAAAAAAAAAAAAAAGAGCTTTTTTTAGGTTTTTATACCATAGATATCTCGTGTATCTTGCAATATATATATATATATATTTGTTTGTTTAAAAACATATTAAAATAATTTTTTTCGGTTTTATTTTTATTTTTTACATTAATACATCAAAACCATAAAAAGAACCCTAAAAATATATCACCTTAATATTTTTTAATTAAAATAAACTCTTAAAACACATCTACGAACAAAAACTACCGCATTTCTACACGTACAAAGAGCTTACCTATTTGAAGTAGAGATAAGTGTTTTAAAGAGAAGAATATGATAGAAGAGAGCAATTTCTCAAAGGGTTAAATGGGTAGCCCAACCCAACCAAACCCATGCCCATATAATTTAAGATAGTTTTGGGTCAACCCTTTAATAGCCCATTTAAAATCTGTACTAACCTTCATGGCCCATGGACCTTTAAAAATAGCACGGGAGGCCCACTTCAAACCACACAAGGGAACACTTCTATTTTAATTTATATTTTGATTTAACGAGTTCTCGTTCAACCGACAACTATTTTTTTCTACCTTCGAAGAGGTTTTTTGGTTTGAGCTCTTACTTTAAAATTGAAAAATAGTTGAATGAATTAAATACCGGTTGGTTTGATGCTCAAGAAGGACACAATATACTTTCTTCGTTTTTTTTTTTTTTTTTCAAATCCTAAGATTTATTATCTAAAAGAATTTATTGAATTTATGCCAATATACAAAATGTACTCTTAAAATTATTTGAATAAAACTTAATTTTGATGAAATTACATTGAAATTTTCACATGTTAACGTATAAGATATCTTTTTTTTTCTTGATATTCTTTATGATTTTTACTTTTACTGTTCTTCTTTTTATTTATATTTTAATGTGTTGATATTAAAAATAAAATAAAATAAAAAAATTATTTTAATATATTTTTAAATAAAAAAATACTTTTAAAAATCACTTTATACTTCAATACCAAACCCGCGATTACAATTTTCCCTTCTTGATTCTGGATAAGAAGGAATGATTCATGTTTATCTGTGAATATCTTGGAAGTTACTTGTACACATAACTTCCAAGGTGCGAGTTCATAATAAATCTTGAGCTTCTGTGCCCTAAAGAGAAGACAAGACAAGAAGATTCCATTTAATTTTTACAGGAAATTAAAAAGGGAAAGAACGAGAGCCATTCAAAGAGACTTGTGTTTCGCTTTCTCTCTTGCTTCTCTCTGCCTTTATCCTTTTCTTGAGCTAAACGCTTAAGGTATCCATTGGTTCATCCATGTCCTCCAGGCAAAAATAAAGTTTACCATCATTTTCATCATCCCTTTTGCCCTTACTTGCTGCCTTTTTATCCCAAAAAACAGAGATTTTTTTTGGGATTTGTTAAAGTTAAAAGATATGTTTATTAGTTAATTAATCTGAGATGGATCATGATTTTTTAGTCAAAGCAACATGGGTCTCCTTTTCCTTTTCTTTTTTTTTCTTTTTTTTTTTATATATAATTTTATCAAAGGAAAGCAATATGATCGTGCCCGGTTTTTGAATCATCAACAACATTTTATATGATGCTCGTGAGGCTGATAGGTTAACTTGAATAAAACGAGCAAGTGCTTTGCATAAGGAATAGACGAATTGGAATTTTGTTTTCATGCAAGATAAAAGCTATTGAGCTAGCAGAAAAATTAAGTCCACAAAGTTTATAGAATTCTCATTCTCATTATCATTTTTGTTAGATACTCCATCTAAAAACTTGCTTGGAAAATACCTCTGGTTACCGAGTCAATCATTTCTATTAAAATAATATCATAATATTTTTTTAATCATTTTTATCTGATAGAATTTATCTAAATCAATCAAGTAAAAAAATATTAACCAAATCAATCAAAATTTACTAATTTTAATATCTTTTTCAGTTTAATTAAAGACCTTAATCAAATCAAGTTCGGGTCGAGCCTATTATTTCCTTGGAATTTCAGCATGCAGCAGCAGTCCATTCAAGTTAATTGTGAAATAACCATTAAAAGCGACAGATCAACAAGAAAATGAAACCAACAATTAACATTAATGTAAATTTCCATGAAAGCAATAATATTATGAGGGTGATGGTCACATGCAGAATAGGTACCGTCCATGGACGGCCTTTCGATGGCTCGGTGACGGGAGCTCTGAGACCTCATCCATCCTTGTACAAGGACGTTTGTGGGTCTCCCTTTTGTTTTCCTGTGCTCAACAGGCTTTGTTGGCGAGTCATCTGGGTTCCGAGTTCCAACCATGACCAGGTGCATTGCAAGTTTCTAGCCATGCCAAGCGCATTAACTATGACATCTCACTATCTCATTAAACTTCGAATTATTATTATTATTATTAATTATCAGGTGTGGATTTATAGAAAGATATTATGCATGGAAATAGATCATATCAAGATTTCTTGTAATAGATGGCAAGTAATAGGTAATGGATTTTGATTCTATATTATTACATAATTAATTAAGAACGAAAAAAGAACACTGTATGATTCTATTGAACAATTCTCCAGCCTGCAGCCTCTTTTTATGTTCTAAATCAATTAATTTTATTTATAAATATATATATATATATATATAATGGTTTTATAATGTTTTGATATGTTAATATTAAAAATAAATTTTAAAAGATAAAAAAATTATTTTAATATATTTATAAATAAAAAATAATAATTTTTATCACTGTTTTAAATAGCCTTATGAGATATTTGACATAGCTTTTGTTTATGTTGTTACGTCGTTCTTAAGAGTAATTTTAGTTTTTAAAATTTATTTTTTAAATAATTTTAATGCATTAATATAAAAATAAAAGAATATTTTTAAAAAAATAATCCGCAAAACAATCATAAAGAACCGTTTTAAGCTCGGATGTGATATTGTAGAATTGATGGTTGGTGAATCGATTGATGAAGGCACCGGTGATTGACACCCATCATATCATCAATAACTCTAGCTCTAGATATAGGTAGGGGACCACTATGTAGATTTCACTTTGTATTTTTTTTCTAAATTAAAAAAAAAAAACAAAAACAAAGAAAGAAAGAAATGCAGAGATAAAAAGGGACCAAATATTCGAGGAGAAAACTGAAAGGTGTCCGGACTTAACACCCCCACTGTGAGGCCTCAACCGAGCGCTCGACGAGAGGCGTGAGGCAAGGTTCAGCCTCAGACTCGGTAGGTCGTGCATCCTATACTCGGAAAGGAGCATATCTCTGGGCTCGGGACAGTCTCGAAGGCATAGACCGAGGGTCTTTTTCTTTGCCCATGAGATCTCGCGTTCGGGACTGTATACCCATATGATAGTTGTCTGCTTGTGTGACACGGCCTTTTCTCCGTTTTACTCCTCCATCCATTGTCTAAGCATTGAAGGATCCTTGCATCTCTACTCAATTTTTTAAAAAAATTTGTTTTGCAGGTGTTCCTGATCTCCAAGCCCAGGAGTTCATCTTCACCGTTTCAACTTGGTTATCGATAAGAAAAGGTCTTGATTCGTTGAGATCTTTCTTAAGGCTAAACTTCATTCTTGCTCCTGCAATTTCAAGATGTATCATCTTCACTCTGGCATTTCTGATCTTTCCAATACTATCCTTGAAGTTACAATATATTTCAAGGTTACCCCTAACAATTGATTGGCTAAAGGGATGATTGGGATCTTACCGCTAACCCACTTTTGAAACACTTTTTTCTAAAGTATTTAAGTAAATAGTGAGAAATTTGCTTTTTATGAGTGAATTAATTCATTGATCAATATGAGCTATTTAGCTATCAGGATAATATTAAGAGACTCGACCATGGAAAAAAAAATTAGTTAACTAAATAGTTTTTACCTTTTGTATTGGACTTTACGTGGAAGTTAAAACAGTTTATCTTACATATAAAAATCATTTTATAATAGTTTTAATCAAATATATGTTTTTTAACACAATTAAATATTTTTTAAAACCATAAAAGTTATTATAATGTTAAAAAAAACACAAAATCTTTTTGGAAATTACGAGGGTTACATTGAAAACTTTTAAACACCTAAGGGTAGATGTGAAATATTAATGAATATATATATACAAGGGAAAATGAAGTTTATCGAAATTGAAAAGGGACATTGGTAAATGTAGATTTTGAAACAAATTCAATAATAAACAATTACAACAAATTAACTTCAAGGATGATTACTACAATTAATTAACTTGAATATTTAGTGCAATACCATTTTAAATGAGAATTGTTCGAGGAATAACTAGATACATTCTATTTGTTATTTTTTAAATTTTATTTAAAATAAAAAAACAAATAAAAAATTTATGATTTATTAAAATAATAAAAATATCTTTACCTATAAATTTTTTTCAAGGTTATATCTTTTTTATTTTTTTAAAATGAATCCCGGATAATAACTAATATGACATCAATAAATTAATATCTTGACACCTTGAAATTACTATTTTTTATACTTCTTCATGTAAAATCTAATCAAACGAAGGGAAGTTAATTCTTTTCCTTCCATGCCACGTTAGCAATTAATAACCCATGATTATCCTTCCTTGGTCGTCACCATTCTCACGACCAAACACCATCTTACAAGGATTGATGTGTGCCTTCAGATCAAGCCAAAAAAAGTTTGGTGAAAGCTTGCCATCCCAAATTAAAACACATCCACCACCATTGATAATTGACGGGAGAGCAATCCACATCAAGATTGACATGGTACCGCATATCAAAACAAAGAACAAGTGCAACAATTTTATACGTGGCTCGATCGATTGTTGTGTCTCGCTAGGGGAAGCCTCACCAAGCAAGGTTGCCCTCGCAAAAGTCTCCATGCAAGTATTGTTAATGTCATGGTGGCCATGTTTTACCCTCCATCTTTTTCATTGTTTGTGTTGTTTTTGTATTGTTGGAGTCAAAGCATGACCCACAGAGATTTTGCTTGCATGAGATAAGTAGGATCATGTTTTGTTGATCGCCCATTTGCTTGCTTTCTTGCTTGCTGCCTGCCTAGTTAATTGGTTGTTGAATTGTTCCTCAAATGATTTAATACTAATGCTTGATTTTTTCAAACTTCACCCCGTGTTTCATTCTTTCAAGCCATTGCAATAAACAATAGAATTTGAACTTATTATGTTGTCTTTGATGATTATATAAATAGTAGTTGTTAGATGTGGAATTGATTTAGAAAATGACCTAGATTATTATTAGGTTGCTGAATTAATCCAATTAATCCAGGTTATTCGATCTTTACTGTTATTTTGCTTTTTCATGTTAAACTTGATTGTATTTGGATTGTGCTTTGAAATGTTAACAAGTTTTAATGGTTCAATATCTTTTTTTATTCAACTTAAAACTTGATCTAAATCAGATTTCAATCTCAAATTTCTCAAATCAACTTGTTAAACCTAACAATGTTTAATAACTATGATACAAATATGATCATAAACTCCGAACAAGTATTTAATGTCAATAAATTTTACTAAAATCTCAACAAATTTTACTGGCTTAATATCTTTTTTTATTCAACTTAAAACTTGATCTAAGTCAGATTTCAGTTTCAAATGTATCAAATCAACTTGTTAAACCTAACCATGTTTAATAACTATGGTACAAATATGATCATAAACTCCGAACAAGTATTTAATGTCAACAAGTTTTACTGAAATCTCAACAAGTTTTACTTGCTCAATATCTTTTTTTATTCAACTTAAAACTTGATTTAAGTCAAATTTCAGCTTTAAATGTATCAAATCAACTTGTTAAACCTAACCATGTTTAATAACTATGATACAAATATGATCATAAACTCCGAATAAGTATTTAATGATGTGGAACATGAACAATAATTTTTCCTAAATTAGGCTAGCATGGCATGAAAGGTAAATTATATATGCAGCATGATTTGAGAGGCAAAAGGCATGGACCTAGCTAGAATGTCATTTGCTTGCCACTTTTTAAGAGGTTATTTTGGGCTAAATTTAGTGAAACAAATCCCCAAGTATCCCACTAGCTAGATCCTTACTTCTTCCCTTCTACCTAATTTATCAAACGCTGTCGGTTGTTGTGATAGCTAATGGGAAGTTCCACGCATTAGAAAACAGGCAGAATTAAGTCCAAGAACACCATTGCATCTGAGACTCCACGGTCTCTACCCTTGACTTTTCTTTTCTTGTTTACGTATGGTATGTTAGTGAATTAAGTAATCTTTGTTAATTTTTAAGATATTTTTTATTTTAATATATTAAAATAATTTTTAAAAAATAATTTAATATTTTTTTTGAAAAAAAACACGTATAACCGTGTATTTGAAAGTGTGGTTGCGGTTATTTTTTAAAGTGTTTTTATTTAGAAATGTATCAAAATAATATTTTTTTTAAAAAAAAATAATTTTTAACATCAGCACATTAAAATGATTTAAAAACATTAAATAAAATATTAATTAGAAGTAAAAAAATAAATAAAATAAATTTAAATTTTTTTAAAAATACAAAAATAAACAAGATTATACAATTAAATGATTTCATGTACTAGATTCTTCATCTGCTACTCATATATATCCACAACATTCAAACGCTAATTATAGTGATTTGTGGAAAGTTTTCATATCAACACTGATTACTTGGAAACTTGTTTTCTTATATTAATTATAGAAGTCGACTCTATATGCATTAATTGGTGAAATTTTTCAATAACAAAAGTGTTCATCATAAAGTTGAAACTTTTCCCAGGAAAAAGGAAGGAAAAAATTTTATTTTCTAATTTATGTATTTCACATTTCATTTTAAATATAAAGGAAAGAATTTTCTCATCAATCCATCCGTTTACTTGTGGGCAACCAAATTTAGTCTTAAAATGAAGAAAATCTGTCTTAAAATATTTTTAATAAATTATGCTATTGTTTTCTTAAAATGAAGAAAATCTGTCTTAAAATATTTTTAATAAATTATGCTATTGTTTTAAATTTAAATGAAAATGAAGAAGACGTTTTTATGAATTCACCTTTTTTACAGAAAAAAAGTTCCTGGAAACCCTTAAAAGAAAGAAATAATTATAATATATCTTTTGTGTTTGCTTGCTAAAAACTCCTATAACGCCGTTATAACAGAATCTCTAAAAATCCCAAGCCGAATAAAGCCAAGCCATGCTGAAGTTGACAGGAGAAGCTAAAGAGTACGGGAGCATAGGTGATAGCACTATCTCCTATTACCACTGTTATTTTTTAAAGTTTTTTTAAATAAATTTTTTATTATAAAAAAATATATTTTTAACATTAATATATCAAAATAATCTAAAAAAATTTAAAATAAATTTAAAATAAAAAAATCAAACTTACAAAACATTTTACAACCAAGAAAAACCCAAAAGCTTTCGTCATATGCAACAAGAAAACCGGGGAAAAAAATATTATTTAAAATATGGAAAAGACAAATCGCATGGTTGCAAAGGATATGAATTGTTGGGTTAATAAGTTAATATGTGAATCGTTGGATTGCTCCAAGTTAATATTTTTATTATTTTTTAAAAATATTCTTATTATTAACCCCACAAGATCCAAACTGAATTTAACTAGATCAAGTGTTAATCCGATCTGGTTAAATAAATTTTGGTAAATTAATATATTATTTTAATTTAACTTGGAATTTAAATCGTAAATTTCTCGAATAAACAACCAGTCAGATTTGTTTTCGACAAAAAATATCAAATCAGACCTTCTACTTTGAATTTATCTTTCTTTCTTTCTTTTTAATTTTTTAAAATAATATTATTAAAAAATTGTACACGTCACCCATTTCGTCATGCCACGCCAATGTGTTACATCACCGCTCGCGCCATTTGTGCCCTTTTTGTTTGAAATTTACTTTTAAATTTTGATTTCTATCAGTCTAGAAAGTCTCCACCTTTGTCTTCTTCCTTGTCCAAAAACCACCTAGGCGTCATTGTGGGCCATTGATCAAGAAACACCATGATTGATTTGATTTTTATCGATTAACACAAACGCATTCTCTCTCTCTCTCTCTAAAAAAAATTGGAAATTTAAGTAAATTCGGACATCTCTCGTGCATATCTAAGTAATAAAACTTCCTCTAAATTTAGAGGATCACTGTGATTGTTTTTTAAATAATTTTTCATGTTAAAATATATATTAATAATATTTTTTTATTTTTTTAAAATTATTTTGAACATTAGTATATTAAAATGATTTAAAAACACTAAAAATATATTAATTTAAAATTAATAAAAAAATAAAAAAAATTTAAATTATTTCAAAAATACTTTTAAAACGCAAAAACAAACATGCCCTTACTTAGTTCAACTTGTTAAAATTTAAAGTTATTTTTTAGAAATTATTAATTTAAATCCTGTAAATTTAAGGACCACTAAAAACTTATATGGTCATTAATTTCAAGATCCGTAGAATTAGTCGAAGTACATACAAATTGACTCGGACATCAATATTAATAAAAAAATATATATTCATATTCTCCATGAGATTTTTAATTTTAAAAGGAAGGTTCCAATCTTTTGCGTGATAATTTTCTTGGTGTAATTGTCTACCCGTAAAAGATGCATAGATTGTCGATTATGGAATTACTTATATCTAATGGTTATGAAAACCAAACCTTAAATATGCATTTGATTTTCACAACTCGAACAAGCTCTTGATATTCAGTGAAAGCAGGGGCGATTATATCTACTATTTATTGTCATTATATCTATTATTTGTCATTATTTTAGAATAATATTTAGTTATTATATCCAGATAAATAAAAAATATCGTGCTGGATCTATTTTTGCCATTTGATAAAGATCCAATAAACTTGTGTGGTTAAATTCACTCGATGCATGGAACTTCGAATTCAATTGATTGTGCCGAGCATCGAGATGATCTGATAAAGGTCAAATCTGTAGATAAATGGAGAGAATGGACGAACCCTCCACGGCTGTTCCTTGATTAATTGAACTTTGCCCACTTGGACTAATCCACAAAGTCTATTAAATTGGTCCAGTTTCATTGCAGTCTCGAGTGCCCGAACAAGTCTTTAATTGATGTGCCATGAAATTTCTTTGATTATGCGGAGGAAAGCACATGATTCACTGAGAAATGTCTCCAAACGTCATGTCAAGGGACTTCAAATTCTTAACTTGAGAGCTAGTTATCAGAAAATTAATAAATATAAAAAAAATATTGATAAAATAAATTTTATTAGTAAAATAAAATAAAGTTTATCAACAAAATAATTTCTCATTATGTCACTCGATAATGAAAGTTTTTATCAGTGTATATTGGTAGAATTACATTGAAAAAACAAATGACATGTTCCGATCTTTAGTAGCTTATGCTTTTATAAACATTTTAAAAATATATTTTACTTAAAAAAATATTAAATTTATAGTTTTTTTTAATTGTATTGGTAGGTTGACATTAAAAATAAAAATAAATCTAAAAAATATAATTTTAAATAAAAAATAATTTTAAAAAGTAACTAGTAATACCAAACAAAAAAAAAAACTGTTTAAAAAAAAAGGACAAGGAACAATTGATTTGATATTACGATGTCCATAGCTCGTGGATGAAATAAGTCCATGAATTTGTATATGGTGGATAACATGCCAAGTTTAGAATCCGAGGATTAAATCAGCTTATTAAATCGAGATTAAATCTCTTCCTAATCGATCTTAATACCGCACCATTCAAAACATTGACCCATTTCAAAAAAAATGATATAAATTTTATAACAAAAACGTCTATTTAGTAATGAAGTATTCATCAATTTTCCTCAATAAAATAAGTTTTTTTTCCATCGATTATTATATTTTTCTTAGTCATATTCCAAGAGAATTATCTTTATCATATTAGATATTTGAATGTCTAAATACAAGCAAATCATTAAGTGAAATAATCTTAATATAAAAATTAAATATCACTTAGTAAAATATAAATC
>Ga0307517_10013416_pt1 | contig 11128 bp, 8 predicted proteins | sample 23_EM_MG_FD_194515 | JGI IMG/M metagenome (GOLD analysis project Ga0307517, IMG submission 194515) | Populus trichocarpa ectomycorrhiza microbial communities from riparian zone in the Pacific Northwest, United States - 23_EM | ecosystem: Host-associated > Plants > Roots > Unclassified | place... | reverse complement strand
GGAAAGGACGGGATATATCGCACGATTTGTCTTGGACTTTCAGCGTCTCTTCTTCGACAGGCGAGCCAAGGATGATGCACCACACTAGGAGGCGGTTGAATATCGCATCCGGGGGGAGGGTGGTATTTTGTGCATCGCAAATGAGTTGCTGGATATACTCGAAATCTAGTGTGGTACGGCCGGCCCAAGCCAGATGCAACAGTACATTCGAAATCCATTGCAAGTGCGAGAGGGTGTTTCTCGAGTAGATGTCGAACAAGGATGCGAAACGAGCATCGGCAGACCGACGCGAATTCATCCAGAGAAGATGTTGGAGGTCAGGGTCAGAAGCTGAGGCTGTGTATCCTGTGACTGAGAGAGGGAACATCCTCACAAACTCCTCAGATTTGCACATCGCAAGAGTGTGGATCCACCACATCGCCCGTCCAGAGTAATATGCCCTGTCCCTTGACCCGGGATACAGCCTCCCAGTGGAATCGAAACACGCCTCGAACGTGGAGACAATCAGATCGTAGGGTGGGTCGACATTGGTCCCGTCCTCAAACCATCGAATTGTTCCAGCCAGTCGGATAGCGGCGTCGAGTGCCTCTGGGTCGGTGATGCTTCTGAGGATCCATGAAACACATCGTACGTCATTGGCGTTGGTTCTACGAATGATGGCAAGATCCTTTGGCCCCAACCATGGTTCAGATCGTTGAACCTGCACGCTCTCGAACGGGATTGTCGGTGGAGGTTGGCGACGGAAGAGTGACCGGACTCGCTGTTTCCACATCCTGCGGGTCCATGAAATCGCCGACACAATTCTACCCCGAACCTTCTTCCACGGACTGCGGAGAGCGATAGATACCGGTGTTTGGAATGGACATGCATACGACGACGTCCCAGCGATCACAATTGCGAGGTAAAACACAACACCGAGGCTGGTGAGGGTGATGAGGGTGTACGCGACGGAGGTGCTTATGGACCACATGTGTCGGCAGAGTCCGCAGGCGAGGAGGAGGAGGGCGGCCTGGAGCATCATTGGGAGACTCTCGACGAAGAAGTGCAATGGCCATTTCTTGAGTCCATCGCATTTGCGCTGACGGTCTCCGCAACGCTCGATCATCGACCCGCCCGAATTCCGCAAGTACCGGTTCAGCCATTGCTTTCCCAGCATGGCGACAAATGCCGCGAGCAGGGAGATCAGGAGGCTCGCATACATGAGCCCAGTGACGGTGACGATCTCGCTCGGTGGATCTTCCTGAGCGGGTGGGACGGTGGGGGCCTCGCCTGGGATGGCGGACTGATTGAGAGTGAGGAGGATCGCACGGAGAAGGGCCACGGATTGCTCGTTGGGGTCGGGTTGAAGTTTTGAGTGGACATCGATGACGAAAGCCGAGCTGACGGCAGAGAAAAGACCCGCCTGCGAGGACAAGTGAGATAATTGATGAGAGCGCGGCATGATGAGCGACGCACGAATATCAAGGTGGTATTGAGGTCCTCGTCATACTTCTTGACGTAGTCCGTATCGTACTCGGTCGCCTCCCTCTTGTACATGGTGTAGAAGTCGAGGCGGGGATCGTCGGTCTTGATGGGTTGGAAGAACACTCTGAGAGCATCTTGAATACTATGTGGGCTCAGCGGTCAGCGACCCAGCCATCATGGCATTGAACGTACCACTTCGGATCGATTTGCAGGGGTGGGGAATCCTTTTCGCTCTTTTCACCGCTTTCAGCGCCCTCCATGAGTTGTCGCACGGTTGGTGGATAGGGAGGACAGACGGGTTGAGTAGAGATCGATGCCAACGTCGCGCCTTGATCACGGTTCTGGGTCAACCAAAAGTTGATCTGAACTTGAGGTCGGATCCCAGCCTTCCAACTTCTTCGCCCGTTTCCGTCTCTCAAAATCGCGACACTTCCAACTCTCAGCGGGCTGCAGCTCATCGTGGGACGAGTCGCTGGTGCTCCCTCCCTCAAGGTCGACGAATGCTCCAGAACCCGACCGCGCCCCAATTGCTTTCGGTCCTTCATCCGATCCCGGTTTCTAACACCCTGAACTGTCTCCCAATGCCGACGGATTCTACGACCCGGCTTCGATGGCGTCTGTTTCCCAGCCATATTCCCCGCTATTTCCATCATATAACTTCTGGCGCTGTTGCGGGGGCGTTGTAGGTTTCAACAGCGGTCACTTGTGTTGACGCTCTACCCGCCTGCATGTTTATGCGTTGCGCCTTGTCGACATGCTCCAGGCGGTCCGGGTGTTAGCCCGTCTACATCACGGTGTTCTCTCGTATGGTTTTCAGAACCGATCGTGACCCAGCCTGGTCAATCCTCGCGTTGTCTACCGCTCACAATTCGAGTTCATGGCATTCGACGAACTGAGTTCGCGGCCACGCTGAGCGCTGCTACTGACTGCGGGGGGCACTGACCCGAGTTCAGGTTCGGGATCTATGTCACGGTGGGGGGAGTCGATCATCCATTCCTCGTGCCCGAGCCTCGATCTGCAGGGTTTACACGATTGGTTGGGATGTTCAAGGAGGGCCTGGGTGTGGGAGATAGTGCCCGTCGCGTTGGAGGTAATGAATAGAGATACGGGGAAGCGTGGAACCGGCAACAACTAGGTTAGACAAAGGACACATCGTAGTTGCGTCGTATCTACGATTGAAAAATGACCACAGGAACGGAAGTTCATACAATGGTGGGATCGAAGATGAAATGAATGAACGCAAACATTTATACCATTCGAACGTTGGGGAACTTAATACGGCAGCGACTCCCAGAACTCATCGCCTCCGGGCGGCGGGGAAGGGGTGGGCGGTGATGAACAGACAGGTTCCTCAGCTCCCTCATCGGTGGATGAAATCGGCCTAAAACAAAGCAAAAACTCGCGTGGGACTTGGAACATACCCGATGGGTGTGAAGGAGACTTACGGTGCATCCAGTTGTGCTGCTTCGTGCGCTTGTTTGCAGATTTGTTGAAATGACTCGGGCACGTCCTCGCCGTATTTTTGGCTCCATCGCTCCATCCATTGTTCGAGCTTCCGGACAGCTCCAGGTCGTTGACGGAATAGCAACAGCATCGTACAGCTAATGTCCTCTTCTAACATTCCACCATCCCCCGGCGGCCACATCACCCAGACAGTTCCCATCCAGCACTCCAATTTACTCCATTCCTGGGCTTCGGTGAGGAATGTCGTGACCCCCGTACTGTAAGCAAGGTCATCTCTCAGCCACGGTGGCTCCGAAACTGCGAGTTCCACCAGTAACTCCCAGTACCAAAGGGATAAGTGTTGAGCTCCCCCGGAGGATTGGAGGGTATCCAGGAGGAGTTTTGCCCATTCGTACTTCTCGTCCATGTCCTCAACTGTGACATGGAGATGGTTCAGCAATTCAACAAATCTCTCCACCCCCACCCCTTCAAACACCTTGAAACCGATGACCCCGACGGAGCGTATGACAAGTCGCCGCAACCTTGAGGAGAATGGCACCAGGTCGTGAAGGCCAACGAGGTGCCTAACACAGATGTCGAAAAACTCCCGCCCGACGGACCTACCGCCAGCTATCGCGGTCCAGGCGTGGAGAAGATCCGCAATCACCTCGCTTTTCTTACTTTTGAAAGCCGTGTCAACTAATACTTGGTAGTGTTCGGTGTAAGTGAGCTCGGCTTGGATGTGGTGATGCCGTGGGTCAAGGTGACGGAAACCAATTTCCAAAGAGTCAAAGAGAAGACTCTCCCAATCCTCAAAACATTGGCGGTTCTTGCATATGGCAGAGCACCATTCATGCGCCATCGCTGTCAAGAAGAAAGGGGGATTTTTCAACCGGATCAGGTCGCGGAGCACGTGCGGGATGAATTTGCGTTGAGGGGAGGCGGTATCGATGGCCGAAACGATTGCTTCGGATAATCGATGTAGGATGTTTTCCAGACGATCACTAGTGAAGAGCAATGTGAGGAACGTGAAAGGAAAGAACGGGAGATGCCGCACGACTTGTCTTGGACTTTCAGCGCCTCTTCTTCGACAGGCGAGCCAAGGGAGATGCACCACGCTAGGAGGCGGTTGAGTATCGCGTCCAGAGGGAGGGTGGTCCTGTCTGTGCTGGGAATGTGATGCCAGAAATGCTCGAAGTCTGGTGTGGTCCGGTTGGCCCAGGCCAGATGCAACAGTACATTTGAAATCCATTGCAAGTGCGAGGGGGTGTTTCCCGGGTGGACAATGAGGAAGTATGCGAAACGAGCACCGGCAGACCAGTCCATGCTCACCAAGAGAAGATGGTGGAGGTCAAAATCAATGCCTGTAGGTGTGCCTCCTGCGGTTGGGAGAGGAAACGTCCTCGCAAACTCCTCGGATTGACACATCGCAAGAGTGTGGATCCACGTGATTGCACGTCCAGAGTAGTATGCCCTGTCCCTTGACCCGGGATACAACCTCCCAATGGAATCGAAACACGCCTCGAACGTGGAGACAATCAGATCATAGGGAGGTCCGACATTGGTCCCGTCCTCAAACCATCGAATTGTTCCAGCCAGTCGGATAGCGGCGTCGAGTGCCTCTGGGTCGGTGATGTTTCTGAGGATCCATGAAACACACCGTACGTCATTGACGTTGGTTCTACGAATGATGGCAAGATCCTTTGGCCCCAACCATGGTTCAGATCCCTGAACCTGTACGTTCTCCAGCGGGATCATCCGCAGAGATTGGCGACGGAGGAGTGGCCGGGCACTCCGCTTCCACATCTGGCGTGTCCGTGAAACCGCCGACACAATTCCACGCCGAACCTTCTTCCACGGACTGCGAAGGGCGATGGATACTGGGGTTTGGAATGGACATGCATACGATGATGTCCCAGCGATTAAAATTGCGAGGTAAAATACAACTCCAACGCCAGTGAGACTGATGAGGGTGCACGCGACGGAGGAGTTTATGGACCACATGTGCCGGCAGAGTCCGCAGGTGAGGAGGAGCAGGGCGACCTGGAGCATCATTGGGAGACTCTCGACGAAGAAGTGCAATGGCCATTTCTCGAGTCCATCACATTTGCGCTGACGGTCCCCGCAACGCTCGATTATCGACCCGCCTGAATTCCGCAAGTACCGGTTCAGCCATTGCTTCCCTAGCATGGCGACGAATGCCGCGAGCAGGGAGATCAGGAGACTCGCATACATGAGCCCAATGACAGTGACGATCTCGCTCGGTGGATCTCCCTGAGCAGGTGGGGCAGCGGGTGTCTCGCCCGGGATAGCGGACTGATTGAGGGTGAGGAGGATCGCGCGGAGGAGGGCCACGGATTGCTCGTTGGGGTCGGGTTGAAGTTTTGAATGGACATCGATGACGAAAGCCGAGCTGACAGCAGAGAACAGACCCGCCTGCGAGGACAAGTGAGATAATTGATGAGAGCGCAGCATGATGAGCGACGCACGAATATCAAGGTGGTATTGAGGTCCTCGTCATACTTCTTGACATAGTCCGTATCGTACTCGGTCGCCTCCCTCTTGTACATTGTGTAGAAGTCGAGGCGGGGATCGTCGGTCTTGATGGGTTGGAAGAACGCTCTAAGGGCATCTTGAAAACTATGTGGGCTCAACGGCGACCCGGTCAACGTAGTAGGGTGTCGAACGTACCACTTCGGATCAATTTGCAGTGGCGGGGAATCCTTTTCGCTCTTTTCACCGTTTTCAGCGCCTTCCATGAGTCGTCGCGCGTGCTTGGGTGTAGTTGGCCGATATGAAGGACGGTATCGGTCGAAGGGACGTTGATACTATGACGATTGGGTGGGAGGGGAGTAGAGTCTGGAAAGAAGTGAGATAGTCCGCAAACTGTCGTTGCCGGCGTAACCCAAGGAAGGCGTGCGCATGTTCCCATTGATTGCGATCTGCATGTTTAGTTGATACCCAGGTATGCTGTGGCCAGTGTCAGGGATTCAAATATTCATTTCCCAGCGCTAGAATGTCCCGAATCAATCCCCCGCAAGACCACTGGGCGATGGCGCCATAGTCTGCGCAGAGACCAATGAGATTGGTCTCAAACCACAGGCACCGCAAGAAAGCGCTCTGGATTCATGGTACGGGACGGGGGAATGGTGGGAAATGCAGAAAGTTCCAGACCCACCACGATCCGATCGTGACCAAAGTCGCTTGAAATCCTTACTCGAGCCATCAGATTGTCCTCGTTAACTGTAGGAACCAAGTCAATAGATATTTCGGTCCTCTCCTGTAGTCTTACATGAGCCCGGGCAGGACAAGTTTTACAGTGATATAATGATAATGAAAGGCGCTATCCTGCAACCTGGTCGGCACACGCCCTGTCCCGCCAGACAGTGGGCACGACCAACGGGGCTACACTAGATCCAACTCCTCATGCTCGACTCTTGAGGTAAATGGTATTCCCACTGAGAGGTGGTTAGCAATGGTCCGTTGAACCCATTGAAACGGGACGCACCCATTGCATTGGCTCGTCCGGTACATTGGTAATTTGAAGCTCTTCCACCGAGTGACTCAGCTCCTCAACCAACCCATCATCCGCTTTCCGCAACCTGAGGTGTCTGAGCCCATACCCCGCAATTTTTCGATTTAGAAGGCAGTTTAGTAGGGGCGTGGACGCCCGCTCTTTGACAAGTGAGATCGACTCGAGTTTTGGACATGGAGCGATTGCATACGGTCCGGCGGGTGACAGGGCGTCCCACAACGACTCAGACACGGGTTCCTGCTCCCTCGACTCAATCGAACGCACTTCAGGATGTGACCAGAAAAAATCCGTCCACTCCTCTACGTCCAAATCCGAATAGTCGAGTATGAGAGTGGTGACAGAGGATGGAACCAATGGGAGGATACAGGCCATGATGGTGTCAGAAGCTGCTTTTTTCTCGTCCATGTCAAAGTCGAAGTGTATATGAGAGCTGCCGATCCTGACTTTGAGCGAATCATAGATCCCATCACCGTAGTCGGGACAAACCTCGAATATTGGAGGGTTCGGGAAGAGCCGGTCCGGGAGGTGGTTATCGGGGAAGAAGTCATCGAGAGCGGACTCAATTTCCCAGAGGTCAAACTCCGCATGAACCTTGAGAGAAGTGATGGCAGGGGTGTCCATGTGGGCCAAAATATACCCAACATGCGATGGGAAGCAGTCTAAGTCGAGGCAAGCAAGGCTCGCGAATTTTATGATTCGGGTGGGGGTGGATTGTGGTTGGTTGTCCACGACTCGGTACTTTGGAATAAGTTGCAGCAACGACAAACTCTCCAATCGAGGGGAAGCGTCAAAAATCCCGAGCAGTTCCTCCTCTGAAATCTCCACAAAGGAATCGCATTCAGTGAAGTCCAGGTGTAATTCGCGTAGCCCGGTGAAAACATAGGACGACCAGGGAAGAGTGGCGTTACAAAGATCGAGTACCCGCAACGGCAGGTCCGCCGAAAGATGTAAAACTACCGGGTCTCGCATGAAGGAACCACCCCTCTCCTCCGGAGGAGAAAAGTGGATCCTCACGTGTTCGAGACGAGGGAGGGGCCGTTCGAGGATCCAGAGGAAGTTGGTGACATCAGAAGGGTACCCGCAGAAGTCCAGCGTGTGGAACCTGTGGCCACGAAGTACCAGGTTGTCCCTGCAAAAGCCCAGGGCGATTCGGGTATATTCGTTCCACAGGCGGTCTTCTGTCAGAAGGTTCGCGATTATCACCTCGAGGTTCCCCTGTGATCTCGCAAATGCAAGCTGGGCTAGCCTATCCGACGTGAAATCCGCCTTCCGCCATAGCTCGGTTGTGGTGGACATGATATTGTGAATGCGGTAACATGTGCTGAAAATCGGTCGCCAAACGGAGGGGCGCTCCGCATCTTCCATGATATACGATATAATGTGGACGATCGTTTCGGTGGGAAGTCGTAGAAGAGGGGAACGTAGCCAGTTCTTGAGGTGGAGAAGCTTCTTCAGGTGAACGAGCGTGGCTGCGACCTCGTTCTCGGTCCTCTCCAGTGTGGCGTCATCGGTCATAACGAAAGTGGGTGCCATGAACTGACGTGGGGATTAGGTGAACGATAACGTGGGTAATCAGGGAATGCGGCGAACGGTCGCAGTGGAGAGTTGATGGTGAAGGTTGTGTTCAATTGTTCCAAGGGCCGATCAGACAACGCGTGGCTCCGCTGCTGGTCTCTTGCTGACGCACTCGGTGGCACTCGGTGGGCACTCTCACTCTGAGGCTGGACTCCGGCCTAGGTACTCTGCAAAGGCGGGAATCCGTCTTCTTATCCGTCAGATCATGACTACGGTTGGTATACTTTGCGGGTGACCGAAAAGTTACCGAGCTCCTGGAGAAAAACCTGGCGCATGCATCTGTCCCCGGTATCAAAGGGTGGGGCAGGTCAGTAAACAACCTGATTGCATCCAGATGTCTCAGCTCAATTTTTGACACCCTCTCCTTCTCCAGGTTAACCGTGGCCCCCATAATTTCACCCAGGATTTGTCTTCCATCAAACGCCAAATCGACCTCTTTGCTGCAGGGTTGGAAGATAGTCCATACACGAACTTAACCCTTGCCGATGGGCAGAAGGCCTTCGACGAACATCGCAAGAAATGGGAGGTATACGAACCCACCAGGAAGCAAAAACGGATAGTTGGTAGCTTCGGCACTCGCAATCGAGTCAATGTGCTCGGTGTTTACGCTCTCATCGAGGACCCCAAAGAGTTCACCCAGTTCCTTACCCTGGAGTCGGTTTCGCGAGGGAAACCGTGGAAAGAGTGGAGGCTCCCACTGCCCGACGTCTCGATCAACCCTCACGCAGATGTATTTGCTGTTGTTCAAAAGAAGAAAGGGTAAATTTCCAACGCTGCAACCTCACATCCCGAGCTGACTGGTCAGTTGCAGCAAGTATTTTTACACCTCTTGTGCGTGACAAGTGGCCAGCCTCACCCTGCTGCTTAAATCCAATCATCGCTCGCCTGCGATATGTGAACCAATGGACGGGGATGAAACCTAAAATACATCCATCACGAATTATAGGCTTGCTATCCTGATAAAGCCCTCAGAATACAATGGCAGGATGGAGATGGTTGTGTGGGATTGGAGGACGGAAAGGATTTTGCTTGTAAGTGAACCCATGCTTCGGTAACGACCTTCGATCCGACGAACATTCGCATTGCTGCATAGGACCTGGCAGACTGGTATTATCCACAATTGGATTACGTGCGTCATAGCGCCGGACCGAGCTCACTTCTGGCGTAAGCAGCATTCGTGTCATCCACGCCGCCGGATAATTCGTGATGGGGTAGGGAAACTGAGCACCAAAACCGAGTTTCACCCTCCCAACTTCAGCCGTACGCTTACAGCGTGGAGCTTGTCCCACGCGTTGGGGCGTTGTTATAAGAAATCTATGAAAGAAAGTGAGACAGGGTGGCTTTGCTGTGCTAAGTACGTCCTCGATCAATTGGAGGATCCGGTCCACGATATTCGCCTCGTCACCTCTCTATCTCTGGCCTTCGGCGGGTCGTTTACTCGGCAGGAACTTCGCGTTGCAGAAATACTGGATGTGATGGGGGGACCTTATCGCCTGGAGGTCCTCGACGTTCGAACCACACCGTATTTTTTTGCAATGCTTGCGGAGAGGTCACAGCCCCGGCTCGAGGACCTCATGTATGAATCTCCTCTCTTCGATACCCCCCTCCGCTTTCTCTCCACCCAACGACATCTGCTCGAATTTACACCCAGACCACCACCCGGGTCCGTGAACAGGAAGTTTTGTATACCGTCCAGACCCTATCGACAACGGCAGGTGGCCAGAGTTCAAGAGAAGAGGTTCGAGCGATCGAGAAGATTTATAGACTCAGACTATTATCTGACGCGATCGGGGCAGGTCACCGAAAAGGCAATCCACCGCTTCCTCCTGACATTCAACGACGTCAGTCGCCTCCTGTTCCGCCCATTCATTCCTCGGTTGGCCATGGCTGCACTCATATTGCACGCGTCTGGACGTGGATTGCAACTTCGTCGTGCTTATACAAGATGGTGTTTGTTGTATATCGTTACTCATACATGTTTCATCCTCCCGCTTCACCCCGGAAAGTTGAACCGACAAAATTCAAACTCCTTGCGCAACGCATTGAGAATGTGCTACAGGATAGGGTTAGCTCAGAACCATCAAGTTTCCGTTTGGACTTACCGGACCAGGAACCTCAATTTCAGACCAGATATTGAAAATCTCGTTCCCCATTCCCCACTTCAAGATCTCGGTGGGATACCCAATGTGCAGGTCGCCCACGAGCTCTCCTAGCTTAGTGTAGTCCTCCAGATGGTTGTGCCCAAATCCCGTGGGTCCTCGTCCGACTACAAGAGTTTTGAGCGGCACGCCGCCGTCCCTCCTTGCCTTTACTATCCCTCTCAACCCTGGTTCTGGTCCAAGGACCATGATACGTTCGAGGTGCGAGAATGGAGGCGACAGGGGGTTGGCTTGGGTGGGCACTCCCAACAAGTTAGCACCCTTGCAATGGAAGAGGGAGATGGAAACGAGGTTTGGCATGGCGACATTGATGTGATCAAACCCTTGACCATCTTCCAAGGAAGAGCCGACGAGATGTAGCTCCCTCACGTTCCCGATGCGGGGCGAATGGGAGAATAGCACCCCCCTTGAGCCGAAGAGAACGTTCTGAAGTTCTGTGTTGGTGTATAAGCTGCTGGTGGATATTTCGAGAGAACCCCGCAACCCGTCAAAACGGACGAGGAACTTCGCGATCCCATTGTTATATGAGGACACAGCAAGCGTGACGCAGCGGATATCCATCCTTCCCAGTACGTGTTGCATTGCGGCCACAACTACCAACGAAACATCACCCCACACATCCTTCAGGAACATTCCCCGGAAGCCCGCTGTGACATCTGGGGAGAACTGAAGGTAAGGTATCAGTCCACAGCGGACTTCATTCGAATCCAGCTCTATGCTGCGGAGCTTCGGAAGGCAAACGGGGGACTGATCGTGAGTTGGGTCCTGGGAGACACCCAAGTCGACGATGAGGAGGGTTTCCAAAAGAGGAAAGCCGCGAAGCGTATCCAAGATGCCTTGGACTGTGATGGCCCGCTCACACGCTGTGTTTTCAAGAGCTAGGTGCACGAGGTTCGGGGCAGTAAGCTGATCGATGGGGATGGAGTATCGGCAAACCAACAGTTCGCGAAGC
>Ga0307517_10013414_pt1 | contig 11130 bp, 7 predicted proteins | sample 23_EM_MG_FD_194515 | JGI IMG/M metagenome (GOLD analysis project Ga0307517, IMG submission 194515) | Populus trichocarpa ectomycorrhiza microbial communities from riparian zone in the Pacific Northwest, United States - 23_EM | ecosystem: Host-associated > Plants > Roots > Unclassified | place... | reverse complement strand
TCATACCGTCACTACCATCTACACTAGAAATAAAACAATGCACGATATTCCATGCATTAAGCATATAATCTCTTGCATAATCTGACCTCCATCATATTCATTACATGCCTTAATACAACTGAATTAGTTTTTATACTCAACTAATCAATAACAGAAGTTACATTGATAATCCAAACTTTATAAGAGTGATAAGGGGACCAAACCAGTCATTAAAGTATGGAAAAGATCATGCATTGCTTTTGTGTGTGTTTGGCATTGCAATAGATTTTACGGTTGTGGTTTGAAAAACGTAGGTTCAAGAAAATCTTGGTTGGGTAAAAATATGTGTTTGGTTAAAACTGCGAATGAAATTATTGTTGAATAAAAAGCAATTAAAAGGTGTTTGGTTAAAACTACTGTTGAAAGTATTGTTAATAATAAATTGACTAAAAATGACATGTAGTTTCGTAGTTTTGAATTATATTATTGAGCATTGGATTATTAATACATCAAATACAACAATGCAACATTAAGGTCCTACTTTTATTGTTCCATTAAATTAGCTGCAATCTCAACATGAACATAATCCATTCGAAAAGGCCTTTAGTATCCATGGCTTGGCAAGCATGTAACGACATCGGTTAAAAAATCTTCTCCTCTTGAGCTAACATTCAGGTCATTAGAGACTTGAAAGTTGGTTGGTTGTGTTTGTCCAAAATAAAAGAAACGAATAACACTGATATGCTTAGGGTATTTTTGTTAGTACCAGAAAAAAATAATCCAAGAGTTACTTAGAATTTTGAAAAAAGATACTATCCAAAGATTGCAATTCAAGAAGTTTGTTTAACTATGAAACTTGACAAACATCTTCATTCATGTATACTGGCATGCTTTCCTAGCTATACTTCTTACTACTTTTCTAGCATCCATCAATTTCTCTTTAATTACCTCCCATTTTCTGTTTTCAACAAAGCATGAAACAGGCAATCTCAAAACAGAGTAGCCCCAAAACAAAATCACATCCTCTAAAGTAATAGTAGCTTCTTCCCATGGAAAAACAAATGTATTGGTGTTAGATCACCATTTTTTCTGATAAAACAATAATTAACTTGAGCCAATAATAGCATTGAAGGTTTGAACTTTAAAAATATTCAACCAAGCAAAGTTCAATAAGGTAGAATGCTAAATGCTCAAGCTGGCAACAAAAGTGAATATTAGATTAATAGATTTAAATTTCTATTGACAATAGTACATACAAGAATGCATGAATTTATCACTTAAGAATCTAAGATCATTTGTTGTTGACTATCCATTATCCAACCTTACTATGACTGGACAACCTGGAAAATGATAGTCAATAGATACAAGCAACATAAAGAAAATTATATTAACAACTAGTGGGTTGCCAGTAGAAGAAGTGAACAAGGAATCGGAACGAGATCAATAAGGTAAAAGTCAAACCACCATTCAAGTGCCTAGTTTCATCAGCTCCGGGTCCCAAAACAAACTAAGAAAGGAACTTACAGTGGAAGAACATCAATCAAGTAAGAAGAGATTTGACTTTTATCTTTCTTGTTGTGTTTATTATTTCTCTTCATATGATTTGAGAAGAGCTAAAGGGTGCTTGAGCGAAAACTTTAGCAAAAGGATAGTGAGGGTTGTTTTGGGTATGTGTATTGTCAATGGTCCTCTCTCTCTCTTTGTCGACAAGGTCTCGCTGTATTTTCAACAGTTCTCTCTCTGTTTTGGAAAAATAAACTTGACAAGAGAAACTAGTAAATGAGGTCGGACCTCAGTAAAAGCAAGTTAAAGTTGCTTCACAATAACTGGGGCAGACCTCAGTTATTGGTGGGACCCACTAGTTAAACCACAACTTCTTATAATTAACCAAACACTATGTTTTTGTGGTTTAGAGGAAAAGCAAACACTAACTCACTCTCAAACAGGCTGACGTCAAACAAAAATGACAAACATACCTAGCTTACTTTTCAAAATAGTTAGCAAAGGCAGTGTAGGAATTTCTGCCAATAATAGATGTCTTTAGAATCATCAGCATCGAGTTGTTTTCTCTAATCTCCCAAAAACAATTAGCTCTCCCAGCTCTCAGAATATCATAATGAGAAGGTAAAATAAAACAGTACAAATAGATCAATGCAGCTCAATCGAAGCATTAAGCATAGAGACCACATTTCGTTCACTTTGGATTGGGACTGGAATGGGAATCACTCAGCAACTTTGTTTAGTCCAACCAATAATGATTCAGATAATAACAAAACGTACTTCTATCTGGAACAGAATCGGGAAGAATCCTATTTCCCATTTCATTCCCAATTCCTTAGTGGAAAAAAATGAGCCATAATCAGTGAAAACCAGTAAATAAGCTCAGCAAGGATATCCTTTCCTACACCCTTTATCAGTTGCTCCAACACCAAGAAGATTGATTCCCAATGTCTGCATTTCGGAACACTGAACTGAATGTCAGCCATAATGTCTCAAATTAATTGGATTACAATCTTATTAGTGACTTGCCTTGCTACAACCAAATCAAATTTTACACTCAGATGATCAAGAAAAAGTGCATTGCTACTCCTAACCCTTATTCATTCAAGTAATAAAAATCATATATCTTTAAAAAAAATCTATAATATAAGCATTTTCTTGTTCAACTTTATGCCATAATCAAGAGTTTCGATCACCTAATTTCTTCAAACACAAGGAGAGACTGACACCCATCAAACCCCTCAAATTTTGAAACCAATCACACTTCTCTAAACACCACGAAATAAAATAAAAACCCAAATTTGATTCCTATAAGCCTTCCAAAAAAAACCCACCTTCCCTTTTCTCTCATTCTTTTCAAGAACCCAAAAAAAAAAAATATTCCACACCTAACCTTCCCTTTCCCTCAATAATTCACAGATTCAATAGAAAAGAAAACATTGAAACTCCAACAAGTCGACAAAACATAAAACAAACTTAAATAAAGAATGGTAACTGTAAATGAAAATACTAACTTTGAGGGAGAGAACGAGGGATTCCAATACAGCGAGGATTGATGCCGTTTGATTTGAGTGTTGAAGAGTAATAAAGATACCCTTTGCATGATTTCCCTTTCAAATTAGAACCTCCTCCTCCTTCGTTTTGGATTTGTTTTCGTTTCTCAGTTTGCTTTTTCTCTTCTTCTCCCCCTTCTCGTTTACTACTTTCCATAACGATGCCGATGCCGATGCCGATGCCGATCTCTCTTCTCTGTGTTGTTCTTTTGTCTGTTCTCTCTCTTATTTGTTCGGCCAAATTGTAAAAACTCTCAAACAAATACCCTTAAATAACAAATCTTTGGTTTTCCACCCTAAACATCATGATTGTTTCAATGTGCTCTTTTTCTACCCTGAATAATATGATTCTTTTCAATTTGCTCCTCCATTGGAATTACGTTGAGAAATTGAAGGAAAAAACCCATTTATATCATCTCTGTTATTTGTCCCATTATCTGTATAAGCACGTTTTCCCATTACCTGCATGGCAAGGAGCATTCTCGAACCCACTTGTCCTAATTAAAGGTTGGTTAATTAGAAAATATTTTACAAAACAAATAATTCATCTTCAAATTATTTCGAGAGTGCATCCCTCGTATTAATTGGATTGATACATGTAAGAAAATTTAACATTTTTTCTTAAAATTATCCATAAGAGTTAAATCTATAAAATTAAGAAGAAAGCATACCTCCTCAATCACCAAACCAACCCAACATAATGGCCTTTGGAATCTTTGACTTTTTTGTGTTTTTCGGTCAAAATGAAAAAAAAAAAAACATTAATTTTTTCCAAATATTAATTAAGTCTCGATGGAGTTTTTTAAACTATAGTACTATTTATAATAATAGTCCTTGTATTTTGTATTAATATGCCTTTATGTATAGCTACGAATTACTAAGATTATCATAACTCCTTTTCCTTTTTATTTCTTTTACAAAATTCCACAAGAAAATACTCCATATTTAAAATAGGAATTTTCTTGACAAAGTCTTCATCCATTCAATCAGAGTGTAATATATAATTTACTGTTTTTACTTTTATGTTTTTTTTTATGGTGAAGAGTTATATCTCACAACAAACACAAAAACAAAAGCAAAAATAAACATTTTATATACCTAATATTTTTATTTTTTTTAAGTTACATTTGAAATAATTATACTATATGTCATAATAAACAATGATCGTTTTCTTAACATTAATTCCTCCGGTCCGGTGGAAAAGTCACTCTCTCCGTTCACGAGGACGATCGAGGGCTCCTGAAAACAGGATAATAAGCATCCAGTTCAAGCTGTTCCAAAATCTGTTGTGTTGTTGCTCATAGATATGAAGAGAGGCCTCCAGTGAGATAAAGATTGTAATGAAAAGCAAAATTGCGATGGAAGGGAAGGAGAAAAGTAAATAAAACCTTTCATTCTCAATCCTTTCTTGGCCAAAAATTTTCAATATTTATAGGCCAAGTATTTTTTTTTAATTGATTGGACCTTTAGTAACTTGGTTTCATTTGGTCCTTTATTTTTTTCTTTGTGCTTTGTGCTTTGATTCTTTTGTTTATTTTTTCCTTTGTTTATTTTTTTTTTCAATATGACACGTACTTCACCTAAAATATCATCATCAGCCACCACCTTTAGGGATTTATTTAATTATATTATGCATTCATGCAAATAAAAAGCCAAAATGCAACAGCATGAACCCCATCACTTTAAATATTGCACGATGTATTAAAAATAATTCTAAATAAGGTGTAAAATATATAAAAGGGTTGGAAACACCCTCGGAAAGATGCTGAAACTCGGTTGGAATAGTGGTGGTGCGTGGAACCACGCGTCTAAAGTCGGTGGAGTGTGTCGGTTTTGGAATCGGTACGCCCCATCTCTTCTACTTATTGATGATGGCGGTATTTCTCATCACTATCCTACGAGGGAGAGCGTGCCTCTTTTTAGTCTGGTCATCCTCCTCTATTCTCGATCAAAGAGCCACCGTCAAGGCTGTTGTTGCTGCCACTATTAATGTTGTTATCGTGCTACTATTCATTGTTGATGTGCTGCTATGTGTTCATGCTAGCTATCTTGGTGTGGTAGCGTTGTGGTGGTGATATGGTGGCTGCATTTGTGGGTTTGAGGTGAGACAAAGGCATTTAAAGGGTGATGTTGTTGACGCTTCCATGGCTTATTAGGTTGGCATGCTGCTGCTGGATGTGGGATTACCAGTGGTGCTAGTGCCAGCAAGGTTTGGGAGCTGTTTAGTGGTGGTTAAGGTGGCCTTTTGGTGACTGAAACTGGCGAGGTCTAGGGGGCTGTTTTAGGGTTGACACATTGCTACGTTTTAGTTTCAAATGTTGGCGATTGGGAAATGGTTGTCAATTGTGGTTGTTGGAGCTTGGAGTGGGAGAGAGGAAGAGGACCGGATAATGGTATTTTTTATGGTGGCCGTTGGTTCTATGATGATGGTGGTCAGCATACTGGAGAAAAGGAGGTTGGCTGCTGGTGAAATGGGTCAACGGAGTTGCAGAGTTTCTTTTTCTTTTTTACGGTTTTTTTTTTCTTTTTTCTTTTGTATATTTGGTTTTCTGGCCCACTTTAGTCCCTTGTTTTCCTGTTCTAGATGTTCGCTCCCTTTTCTTTTCTTTTTTTCTTTCTTTGCTCAAGCTCATCATTTTTTGCTTTCTATTTTTTCAACTAGCATGATTTTTCTTCGCTTATTTTCCTTTTTTTCTTTATGTTTTACTCTTTTTTCTCTTTATATTTTTTTTTCTTTTTTTTTTTTGCTTGTCAATTTTTTTCATCATTTTCTTGAAAGCTTCGCATGAAATACTAAGAATAATGAAATGGTCAAAAGTTTTAAAAACAATCAACCAAAATGGCACTGAAATACATTTTTTAGAGTTTTTGTATTTCTTTGAAAAAAAGTTTGAGGAAAATAAGGGTAAAAAACAGTTTATGACATTAATTAATAATTAATATGTTATTATTAAATATAATAGTAAATAATATAATATAACAATAATTAAATTAATAAATTCCCTTGAATGATCGTTATAATACGTATCATAAATTGTCTTAGACGCCACAATTAGCCATGTTTAGAGATAAAGAAGATTAGATAAATCTATTATTTTCACCCTATGTTTTAACCAATTAAAAAAAAGCACCTAATCGATTAGTAATTCAATCGATTAAATATCTATATTTTAAACTTCAATCAATTGAGTATAATATTTCTAAATTAAAAAAAAAAAGGCTTAAAAGAGAGAGAGGGATGGGAGATGATATTATATAATAAATAAAATGATAATAATAACTCATGTAGTAAAGAAAAGCAGTCAATCAATTAAGATAATTTTTTGTAATTTCAAAAACTATACTCAATTAGCTGAAATTATATATATATTCAATTAACCGAATTGATAATTTAAAAAAAGAAAAAAGTTGGGATGCACTGTTGAAGTTGAGAGGATGCAAGTAGTGAGCTTGGCCTAGAAAACATTAAATCGTGATTTTGAGTTCTAACAGTGCCCCAAGATAATCATAGAAATGAGAAAATTACTAGTCCGTTGAACATGCAGCTCTAAGCTGGAGTATCCAAAGAACAAATATGCATTTATGCCAGCTGAATTCTCCAAGTACAAGTTAAATTAGGACAATGGCAAGGGGGCAGGCAGGGGTTGCTGATACAAATTGTGATTGCAGAATTAAATGCACGCAATTTCCTATGGAAAAGTGGAGGTGTGGATCCAAAATATCATGGGTGCCAATAACTACATGATGCTCCCTTCTTGCAGTATCCGCTTTCATAAAATTTACAAACTCGCTGCCCTTTGGGCGGGGGTCTATATGTACTAGCTCCATTTCCATCACCACATAATGGCTGCTTGTTCCATGAAGACCTATCCCTACCAAAACCTGAATCTCTCTCTCTGCTTTGGAAATGATTACGGTGGTCTCTTGGACCAGAAAATCTGTCCCCACCATACCTTGGTTGGCTTCCCCAACTGCCTGATTTGCCTGTAGAATTGGCTGCACTCGTCTTGGCATGTTGCTGAATTGTGCCATGACCATTTCCCCAAACCATGTTCGTATTTCCTTGTGCTACTCTTCCCTTTACTGTTCCCCGACTAGCATCTTTGTTGGATGGTGAAGGTTGTTGAAGATCGGAACCTGCTTCCAATTCACTAACCGTGGATGGAGTAGTAGGTTGGATATCTGAACCTGATTCTCCCTGGTTACCAGCTGATGACGCGGGAGGCTGTGTTTCTGAACCTCTTACCCGTTGGTTAACTGATACATCTTTTGGCTTCATATTACCTTCCACCTCAGGACTTGTAGAAGAATGTTCACTGAAGCTCTTTTGAGGATTCGGAGCATCTGTCTGTGATAAACCAAGTGGTTCATCTGTCAAAGTCGATTGAGAAGGCCTTTGAGATTTCTCTAGTGGTTCATCTGTAATAGTTGACTGAGAAGGCGTGCAAGATATCTGATGTGATTCATTGGCTACTGTCAACTGAGAAGGCATTAGAGATACACCAAGTGGTTTATCTATTACAGTAGGTCGAGAAGGCATGTGACATAACAACAGTGCTTCACTCACTACAGTCAGCTGAGAAGGGATTTGTATATCAGCAGTGGAGCTGAATGCATCACTTTTGCCTGGATCAGGTGCTGGGCTAAACTCCTCAACAGGACTAAAGCAATCATCATCATACCCTCGTGTCAATTCCCCAGCAGAGCACAATTTCGAAGTTGGGGAAGGCAAACCACCAAGAGACTCCATCGCTTCAACTTCTGCCAATAGGTCTGAAACAGATTCATCAACTAAAGAGCAGAACTCAGCAGGTTCAGGAATGATGGGCTGCCAATCAGGTGCATCAATCACTGGGTGGGTGGGGGGAGTGTGTGTCAATTGGCCACTATCTGGAGTCAGTGTAGCAGCATGATCACTGCCCCCATCTGTAGGTTTCAGTGAAGAGGTGGACACATGATTGGAGTCCCATTCCTCAACAGATTTAACAGGAGCTGGCGAATAGCCGCCCCATTCACTGGCTACTCCAGCTAGCTGTGCTCCACCAACCGCTAAACTGGAAGCAGTACTCCAGCAAGGTCCTGAATCTAGAACAGGAAGCTTTGAAGTAGTGTGGTTGTTTTCAACAGCCTGTCCTTGCAAATCCTCAAGTTGCTGCTTCGGTGTTGGACAGGGCAAATCAAAGAACTCCATTTCCTCATTCTTCTGCGATGTTTCAACAGACTTCGTCCCAGAAACCAAAGTAGAGTTGGAATCCCATCCGCTTGAACTTTTTACAGGGGGTCTCCAGTTCTGTCCAGAAGACTGGTTTGAATAACTCTCACTATCAGCCTGTCTATCATCACTTTTGCCAATATTATTTTTACCTTCAGGGGTTTTGAGTGAATTCCCATTTACATCACTCAGATCATAAATCCGTTTTTCATCCTCGTGTTCTTCCTTTACCTGAAGTGATGGAGTTTCACCGAGCTTTCCAGAAGACGGAAACAAGGAAAGTGAATTACACATATTGGATTGATTAGACGAAGCCTTGCAGCCCTTGGACAATTCCAAAAGTTGTAGAGCAAGTTGCGCTTGTCCATTGTTAGGAATGGTGGCATTCATAGATGTAGTCCAACTTGAAGAATGGGCATCCCATGCATTGCTTCCTAGAAACTCATCATCATCATTACAATTGGCACTTGCATTGTTTTGCACTGACTTCCAGTTGTTTATATTTTTATTGTCTAACTGAACAGCATCAATACTCTGATTCATACCAAATTCATGCATTTTATCTTTATCAGAAGAAACTGTTGCTTCTTGAGCCAGTGAGGAGCGGTTATGGGACAATGCTGGCTCTTTATGGAATCGCCCAACCAATGCATTGGTCAAAAGAATTGAGTCATCTGGTTTCTCATTTATCTTCCACACTCTCAAATCATGAGGGAAAAGCCCACTTGTACTCCATTTACGCAGTTGGGCCATAGCAAATGGCCCTTGAGTTTTTCCAGTTGGATCCTGATAGTGCCACAGTTTGTCTGTCTCAATATCAACCAATTGCTCTCTTCCTGTAGAAAGAGGAGGTGGTATATTTCGTGATGCAACCCCAGGATCCGATCCACATTGTACAGCTGCTTCACTATTCCAATCACCAGTCATCAAACCAGTAGAAGCTGCCCTGTTCTTTGATGTATTCTGCCCATTCAGCCCAATATGTTCTCCTCCTTGACTCTGCATGGACTCGCTCAATCTCTCATGAACCAGGGTAGTGCCATCTCTATCCACATGAAATGTTGTGCATATATCTCTACTCTGTTCGGTAGAGAATGCTGAATTCTGTGGACTGTTTCCTATGTCACTAGAGTTGAATTCTGCTCCATTTCTACCAGCACTAGCATTTCTTGTTCTTGCATGGTCACCTGCAAAAATGCCAGTAAAGTCATCACCAACTGAACTCTCTACATAGACAACTTCAAACATAACTGCCAATCACAAATTATTCAACACCAAGAAGTTGTAGCTAGGAACCTTGTATCTTCTTGTGTGAAACTCCAGCATCTTCTTCAGATTCATAACTTGAGTTGATATTTAGATCAGTATGTACATAGGGAATCTCAAGCAACCTGCGCTGACGTTCTTCAGGTGACTTAAGAATCTCTAATTTCTCCACGCATTCTCTAAGCGTGCAACATAGTTAAGGAATGGTACACTGGTAATCAATTGAAACATTCTACAACACTCTCAGTTGCTAATGTCAAAATGCTAATTGAAACATTCTACAACACTCTCAGTTGCTAATGTCAAAATGCTAATTGAAACCTTCTACAACGCTCTCGGTCAGTTGCTAATGTCAATACGCTATTATGTCCTCTGTTTGATTGCCAAGGGCAAAAAAATAGGAATGATAAGTAGGGAAGGCTTTGGTTGATGTCATGCGACAACAGCTGAAATTACAGTTCATATCAAACAAGCATGCCAAGCAATCGACAAGTAATAAACTTCATGAACAAGACAAGAAAAAACTAAGATGTAGAAATGGATGAGCTTGCAAAAAAAACAAAAATAAAACAAAACAAAAAAAAGAGGAAAGGACAAGCCTGTTGAATTTTTCAGGAACATGTGACTAATTATTTGTAGTACCACCTTGACATCAAGTATATGACCACAAATCCAGCTCATCACCCTCACCCTAGTTGCAATTTTCTTATCATCCACGAAATAAATGCAGAAAGTTTTTGCTATAGTAAATTTTTATATGTATCATCGAGGCAGAACATGGTTGATGAAAACCAGTAAATAAGCTGATCAAACATGGTAAAAACCAGAACCCAAAAAGGAACACAATTTCATACAGCAAAGGATATTCTTTCCTATGCCCTTTTTCACTAGCTCGGTCACGAAGATGATTAAGCCTTAATATGTCTGCTTCCAGATGCTGGATCGAAAAAGTATGACCACATACAAGAGAAAATCAGGATCATTAATTGCACTTGATAGTTTAAAGAAAAACAAAAGTGAAACCATGATACCACTGTACAAAACATTAAACCTATCACTGCAATTTGGGTTATATGTATCCACATAAATATCAGGACAAAACTTACATCACAAACTTTGACATCCTGAATCACCATAGCCCTCTTCTGTATCTCACCCTATAACCAGGAAAGTACCTTGTGACAAAGGGGCGCATATATTTAAGCTGAAATATAGAAGTTAACATGACAGAGACACTCACCACTGTAAACGGTTTGATAAGCCCACATTTTATACTCTGACTTAAGCGTTTGCATTCATCCTGGAAACATAGTTAACACATCAAAAATGAATGAAAACTCGTACATTTCTATTCACAAAAACAGCTTCACCTTATAACTCCTTCTAAGTGTCTGGTTGTGGTAGGGTCAACAAAAGCAAGTCTAAAGCCAAAAAAAGCATGTTTGGGTTGTTTGGTTACCTTTTACAATCAAGCTTTTAGCATTAAAGGAACGTCAAAACACATATATTGTTTCTGACCGTGGTTTCCAGAACTCAACTACAAAAACACACTTTATCAACTGATATATATATATATATATATATATATATATATATATATATATATATATATATATGTTT
>Ga0307517_10013412_pt1 | contig 11133 bp, 2 predicted proteins | sample 23_EM_MG_FD_194515 | JGI IMG/M metagenome (GOLD analysis project Ga0307517, IMG submission 194515) | Populus trichocarpa ectomycorrhiza microbial communities from riparian zone in the Pacific Northwest, United States - 23_EM | ecosystem: Host-associated > Plants > Roots > Unclassified | place... | reverse complement strand
ATATTACACATGCATATTTTACTCTAAATTGCTATAATGAAGTTACTATTTTTCTTGTACCACAAAAAAATTATTGGACTGGCTATTAAGGATATAACAATCTTTTCACAAGGTTTATTAATTATTATGAGATTAACTGGGGACATATCAATCTTTTATGTTTTTTTAGCACTATAAATAATTAAATTACCCTTAAAAAAAGACTTAATTAAATAGTGTCGGAGAGTGTTTTAGTATTTTCAGTTAGCTAAAGGAAAATTTAGTATTTTAATAAATATAAATTATTATTAAGAACCAAAAATGGATGGTGTGTGGGATAAATCATGCTTTTTTAGATGATGTATAAGGCGTCGCCTGACTGCCAAATTTCAACTTCCACGGTTGCGTTCGAGTCGTCCCCATAGCCCCTCCATCCTTGGACGAGGCGAGAGGTCAATGGACCTTTGATTTGGTGTTGATATCCTTCTTTTTTTTCCTTCTTTTCTCTCTTCTCATCGATTTTCACACTTGAACTTCCAAATTCTCAAACAACCTTTCAATTTGTTTTTCTTTCAGATATGGTCCATGTTCTTTTTATTACTATTTATTTTATTTAAAATAATTTATAAAATTAGATTTTTTTAATTTCATCCTTTTTTTAATTTTATCATTTGTTAGATTTGGTCTCAATTCTTTTGATTGATATTTATTTTAGTTGAGATAAATTTTAAGATTGATTTTTTTTTATGATTTCATCCTCCTTCAATTATTTTTTCTATCAAATTTGATCCTTAATTTTTTTATTGCTATTTTTTTTGCTTTGATAAATTTTTAAAATTTATATCTTTTTTCTATTTTTATCTTTCAATATTAAGTTGGTTGGGAATTGAGCTTCTTGATTGAGCTCAGGTCTAGAATTTTACGAGTTACGAGTTTAGAATATTAAACTAGGTTTGGAAGATTCGTCCAAGGTTGTTTTTTTTTCTTTTTTTTAAACTCATGTTTTTTTCAATTTCATCTTTTAGCATTTGTTTTTTCAGATTCATCCTTTAGAATTTATTTAATTGGAGTTTTGCCTCTTCTATTTTTTTATTTGCTTTCTATATGATTTTTCACTAATTTTGAAAATGACTCGAGTTATCTCAAATATTTTTATTTGTCATTCTTTGTTAAATTCAGCTTTTTTAAAAGAAGTTTTTTGAATTAAATTAAATTAATTGATTAAATATAAGCATGATATACTCACTTCAAGATATTTTGTTTGGTTTGTTTTTCAGGATCATTACTCTGATTGCATTGCAGCCTCTTTTGGTGTCGTCATAAAGCCTTTCGCAGTGGCGTTAAAACCATCTCGATGAACTCCTTTTAATGATAGGATGATGTCCATGGCGGAGTGATGATGAGTCTCTAATGGGCTTCTTTCTTCTCCTCCCGATTACGATATTGGCAGCTTATTTTTATAGTTAATTATTGCTATTTTTTTGTTCGTTTTATTTACTATCGATGTCTTTTTTTTAATCGTATTATTAAATTAACTGAGTTTATTGAACCCAATCAAGTCGATGACTTAGGTCTTAGATTTTTCTTGTTTCTTTAAAAACATTAGTGTCGCCTGAATATCGTTTTTTATATTAAAAAAATTAACTCAGCCCACGGCATTGCGCAAACCACCTATCTAATGTGCTGCTAAAAAGGGATATTCAAGCATGTCTTATTTAGATTATTCATGACTGATTCAAAAGTGGTTGGATCCACCAAGATATATGAGTAATTAATGGTTGAGATAAAATGGTTATGATAGACATTATCTTTAAGGGTGTGTTTAGTATTATGGTAGTTTATATTTTTTTTGCCCAACCATATAAAAAAAACAGTTAGCAAAATAGCTTCTACTTTTTGCACCAAGCCTCACATATAATTGTTTTTCAAAACTTGATTTTGTAGAATCTAAAATAATTATTTTCATTCATGGAAACATGTTTTTCAATTATTTTGCATGCAAATATTCATCTCACACAGTTTTAACTAAACACATATTTTTTAAAACTTATTATTTTTATATAAAACACAACTCAAAGTGTTTTTTTACCTTAATATTTTTAAATTGTAACCACGGAAACTACCACAATGTCAAACATAATGTTTACGGAGAACTCATAAATCAATAAATAAATGAAATACAATAGGTTTGACTGTAGTTCAATGATTAGAATCTAATTAGATAGGTGGCTCGCGTTACACCACAGGTCGGGTCAAATTTTTCCTAACATAAGAAAAAAATGTTTAGGAGATGATAAATTTTTTAAAGAGTCCGAAAAATTCGAGACTTGGGTTATTGATTCAAATAGTTTCAATAAGTTTGGTTAATTTAATAATATGATTGTATAATAAAAATCCAACGACAATAGAAAAAAACAATGACTAATAAAAAAAGGTGCTTGGCACATTATAAAAGACACCCTATAAATATTTGAAAAGGGTCTCAATGATCTTATTTGATAACAAAGAAAAAATTGATTGAAAACGAGTTAAAGAAAAAAATAAAAAAAAAATTGAAACTCAATCATCAACAAAACAAACACTAAAGAACAAATTGAAAAAAAAATCAATTTTAAAAAAGAAAATAAAAACTTACTCTAGTCAACATGCCAAACACACGATCAACTTATAAGGGTAGGATAACCATTTACAAAAGAAACTGAATAAAATAATGGCGGTCAACTCCCAGGCAAACAAAATAATTAGGCACCGTTTGGCTTCGTGGTTGGTCGCACATTTGCCAAAAAATTAAAAAAAAATTGTTTAAAATTATTTTTTTATGTTTTTGGATTGTTTTCATAAGCTGATGTGAAAAATAAATTTTAAAAAATGAAAAAATATATTATTTCGATGCATTTCCGAACGAAAAACACTTTGAAAAGCAACCATTACCACAATACTAAACACTACCTAAAGGTGAGACTAAAAAAAAAACCCTAGCCAATTTGAGTTCACTCGACCAACCCGCAACAAAGGATATGAGATCAGAACAACCCTATAAAAAGGAAAGTGGAAAAACTCAAAAAGTTGAAGGCCCAATAATATAAAATTGAATGATGAAATTAAATCTTTTTTTTTAAAGAAGTCAAATTGGGCTAATCTTCAAAAGTCGTGTATCGAGTCATAATATTAGGTTACCCTATAAAGGGCGGATCTGAAAAAATCACGAAGTAAGATTTTCAACCCTCCAAAATAAAAAAAAATAAAATAATAAAAAGCAATTAAAATAATAATAACTAAATCTGACACAAGAACTATATGAAATAAAACAATAAAGGATGAAATTGAAAATAAAATAAATCAAGAAAATGAAAAAAAAAGTAGCAATGAAAAGAACGATAACCAAATATGGTCTTAATATTAAATGAAATAAAAGAATGACTTATTAAATTGAAAAAAAAAAGATAAAAAAATAACAGTTAAAAGAATGAGTACCAAGTTTGATAGATAAAAAAAAATAAAGAATGATAAAATTAAAAAAAATTAATTTTATAAATTATTTCGAATAATAAAAAATTATAATTAAAAGAACATGGACAAAATTTAAAGAAAAACCAAGTTGAAGGGCTGGTCTGAAAAATTAGAGGGTTTAACGCGAGAATCGAAAGGAAGAGAGGTAAAAAATAAAAATAAAAAGTCATCAACAACAAACCAGTGGTTCATTGGCTATATGTGTTGCTCAGACCTGGAGGGGACGCTAAGCACTTTCCAACACCACTTTGAATCTGGTATTTAGCCAACGGCTGAAGCCGCACGAGCCGTTTAAAGCTCGCGGACACACCCACGCGTTGGCACATCAACTATTTTTTTAATAATATTTAAAATTGATAAATTATCAAATCACCCCCTAGTCTACATGATACAAACAAAAAAACATAATTAAAAGGAAAAAAAAGCCCTTGACAATAAGTTTAGGAGTTTGTGTTGTAATGCCTAATTTTGGTATCTTACTGTTTAAAAAAAATAAAAAACCAAATGCCCGGCAAATGTTTTTTTTTTTTTTCTAAGAATAATTTGATAATGCTAAATAAACCTAATTCTACCCTGGCTGTACTGTGGAGGGCAAAAAAATCAATAAACTCCACTGATGCTATATATTTGATTAACAACTGAAAAATAAAATAAATAGATTAAAAGGAAGAAAAAGAAGAAGAAGCATCAGACAAAGGAACCAACAAAAGGCAATGTTCGGATAGGGACAGATTCGTCTATGACAACGCCAAGGCACGCTACTTTTTTTCCTTTCCAGACACACAAGGGCAGATACATGTTTATCCACATGAGAAAAGTTGGTCGTTGGATGCTTTTATTTCAGGTGAGATTAGAAGCTTACCTGAAAAACACTATTTAGTTTGTTTGTTTTTCCTTTCTATTCGTCGAAGGAATTTATTTAGCATTATATAGAAAAGCCATACAATTGTCTCAAACGACATATCTCAACGAATGCATCATGTGAAAATCTCTGGAAAGAGTGTTTTTGCATCTTGAAGGCTGCCTGTAAATGGTATGCTATTGTTAGTTGTTTATACCCTATCAAATTTATAACAAGCAAATTGCAAAACCATGGCATAAATTCCAAGGCAGGATTGATCCTATTTCTAAAAAAGATGGACTAAATGAAAATGTGGAGATGTTTGAGCATTCTGATTCCCAAATTTGATGAGGAGTTACTGTAACTCTTTTAACTTACCACTGTTTTTTTCTTCAATGTGGAAACACACAATAAAAAGATGGACTGGAAGAATCTTTTCTAAAGATGGAATGACCTTTTGGGTTCTTGGTCATGAATGCTGACTATGCTTGTATGACTTTCTTTCTCTGTTGTAGCCTCGATAAGGAGCACAATGATAACGAGCTTTTTTAATCAATTTCGGTAAAATTCAGGCCTTGCGTCTGCAAAAATCAGAATGTATTGCTTCTACACACAAGGGACCTTTTTAATTGGCAGACGATCATGTTCCAGTTTGCAGGGGAGTGGCCAGATAGAAGATGTTTGCAGCATCGCCGAAAAGGATGAGAGAGACGAAGGACCTTGTGAGTTGGGATAATAACAATGAATGGCTTACATGAATTTTAATCATCCCGTCATGTTGACAAGTTAAGCAATTGGGAAGCGGGGTGAAGGCTTGCGCTTGAATCTGTCTTGTGCATTTTCTCTCTTTATACAAATGGATTAATCTAATCAAGTTGTAGAGAGAGAGAGAGAGAGAGAGAGAGAGAGATTCCAATCTTGAAGGAGAAGGTGGAAGACATGATATCAGTTCCATTTACATTTGTCTCTTCTATGAATTTCCACTAATTAAGTATTCATCCACCTCTTTTCCTTGCAAAAACTTTGGCAACAAAGGCAAGAGAAAACAAACAAAGAAATGGAGATGATCATGAAATGATTCTTTTCTTCTCTGGCCCGTGTTCCATGTTGAGGAGCAAAGCAAATCTGAAATGGTGAACATACAACAGTGTAGATCAAATTACAAAACCTTAGCCATGGAATTTACAGCATTTTAGAGCAATGCTAGTCCCCTTATTGGGGAGATTTACACCGCGAAAGGAAATTGCAGCAAGGTCATTCCATAAAACCACAAAACCCAGCTGAATTCGAGCTGTTCTTTTGGCCGCCAAGACCAAACATTTGTTCAAAAATCAACATTCCAGCCCTGTAATTTGCCTGCCCTGATAAGAAAACCGAAGGACCAATACATCCATTTCCATAATAAAAAAAAACTGCAATTGCAACTCCTCTAAGAAATACAAAATTAAACCTTGATTAGTGCTATACATTCTTTCAAACAAAACATCCTGTACTCGACACAATAACAATAAAGCCAGGAAAAAAAAGAAGAAAAAACGAGTACATTTCACATTTAGAAATGCATACTAGACCTCTAAACTCGGTGCGTTGAAGCCGTATAATCTCTAGGAAAGAGAAAAGGAAAAGGAAACCCTGTATGAACATCCACTTCGAGGCTCAACATATGCCCATGTTCATCTACCCATGAACAAGTTGAACCTGGAATCATAAAAATGCCTAAAAATTCTCAAACTTCCAAGACCCCATTTTGCACAAAAGTTCAGACGCACATTATATTATAGGTTGAGAAGCTTTCCCATTATCCAACAAATCAAGAATCTCTGTCCTGCTCCTTACAATCCTATGAAACAATTCTCTAATCTGCTGCTGTAAAGGCATCAACCCTTCCTCCATTCTCTGGCAAATCTCCGCCAGCTCCGCCACCCGCGCAGCCACTTCCTCCAACTTCTCAGCCTCCGCAGGAAATTGGAATCCATCAGCAAATTCAATCAAACTCTGCCCCAGCTTCTCCATCCTTTGCATCTCCTCTAGCAATCCAGCTGACCCTTTTTTCTCTTTCTTTTTCCATTCCTCTCCAATCTTCTCCTGCATCCCAATTATGCTATGTGCCCACACAAATTGCTTTGGAATCTGAAAATGCGTTGACAATCCACTCCTTTCTTGACATGGAATTGCGGCCACAAGAGCCCACATCACAAAAACCATAACATTACTCATTATATAAACAGGCTGAGCCAATCCCGTTGATTCTCCACCTCTTGGTACCGCCAAATTAGAACACATAGCCTGAATTTGTTTTGCAGCAGACCAGTTTTTAGCCAAAACCATTGATGAAGATCGAAAAGAACCGTGAGTAGCTCGGTCCTTATGATTACCCCCACTGTTACTTCCTCTCCTTCCAAAAGACCAAGTTCTCTCTGCATACCTTGAATGATTATTTTCTTTATCATCAATTGTCAAAGCAGACATCAAAGCGCTGAGAGCCTTTCTAGCTCGCTTAACTTGACCATCACCAATTGGTTTCTGCTCTAAAGCAGAAACAACAATCTCAGCCAATTTTTGACATTGACGAATAGAATCAACCCCGCTAGAAACGGCATTACAAATATCAAGAACTTTAACAGCACGTTCCATAAAATCAATAAGTAAACGATCCAATGGCGGTTTAAGTATTTGAGAAGGGTCACGACCCATAATTAAAACAGCTTTGAATTCTGCCTCGCAGCACAACAAAACATCAACTAGTTTTCTTAGCCAAGAAATTGAGAGAAATGGCTCACCGGAGAAAGGATAATCTTCAGGATGCGATAGTAAATCAGCAAAACGATCGCCTGTATGTCTTTGAAAAAGCTCCAGGACTTCTAGTTCTTGTTCATGGTTACCATCCATAGCAATTACTTGGTTTCTTCTAATGCTGATTCTGCCAAGAAATGATTGCTGGTGTTCTGTAGCAGGCATCTTTAATGTTTTTTTAATGATGATTTGAAAAAAAAAAAAAAAACACAAGACAAGTGACGATCTTTTTGTTCTTGTTTTTATGGTTTTCAGATTTGAAACTGAGGATTGGTGGCTAAGGGGTAGTGTTTGTGTGTGTGTTTTTTTGTTGTAGGAGGGGAAAATGGAGGAAAAGAGGGACAGGTCAAAGAAGCAAGAGGCCTTTTTTTGTGAGATAGAGAGACGGTTGCGCAGTTATATACGAGGGAGTGTAGATGGTTTTACGGCTTTTGTCTTGGACTAGACCATTTCTTCTTCTTCTTACGGAGGCTGACTCGGTTGGGGCTTTTTGTAAGGATCCTTTTTTTTTCGCCTACGTTGCCCCCAATTGTTGGCTCATATAAAATGGATATATTTTAAAGTGGAAATAATTGGTATACAAGGAAAAGGAAATGAATGGCTACAGCGCTGTTGTTTGTTTTATGAAAATTTATTTATTTTTGTTTTAAATTATTTTAATATGTTATTGTGATGCTAAAGATATTTTTTTAAAAAAATAAAAATAAATATTATTTTAATATATTTAATAAAAAAATATTTTGAAAAGTAACTGTTACAACATTTTTAATTATTATTTGTGTTGTCTCAGCGACAACAATGCATGTAAATTGAATTTGTACTATTTATATTTTGAGAAATTTAATTTAAAATTCGAGGTGTTTGAGAAAACTAGTAAAAATAATTGAAAAATTAATGAGGGGTATGTTGGGCATTATTTTCTTATTAAATATTTCTAAATTTGAGTTATTGTCACCTTGTTAACATTGGCAAACATAATAAAAGTAAGGATTTTTTTATTAATAAAAGTTTGTTATTTACAATGCGGAGAAATGGTTTAATTTTAGTAAAATATTGATATATTCAACAAAAACATAAACAAGATCTTTATCGTGTTGTTATCCCTAAGCACCACAAATCTGAACTTTTTAGATACTCCCATTTTGTTGTTGCTACCGATCATAAATAGTTATATCAAATATTCCATAATTCAACAAATTAATACTAATGATGGATCAAGGAAAACATCTAGAAGGGGAAGGAAAATATCACCCCATCTATTAAAATAAAAATAATCTGTCTAACATGTCCTGTAAGAGTACACATTAATTTATTTAATTAATTTATTATTTTTATAATCTAGAATTTTCAAGTCAGCTTACACATACCACGATTAATCTCCAAACCCACTGAACACCTTATAAACTGTGTTGCAAGGAATTCCCTGCCAGAGTACACATTAATTGATATCATTGAAAGCATCCACTTACATGTCTGATTGATTTATTTTCATAATGGATCCAGATTCTGATTTTAATTCAGTATTTATTAATATGAAAATTAAATTATCCTAACTTGTATCAACCGTCGCATGTCTGAACTCTTAAGATATATGATGGAAAAACCTTTAAAAAAAAAACACCCACTCAGGTGGACAAAGTGGGTAGATGCATCTACCCAAACGGAAAGGAACCTTTACAAATATTCCAAAAAGGAAAAACAAATTGAGAAAAAACGAAAGAAAATCTTCGGTGTCACAAAAGGCTAACGAGATGGTATTCTCGTTGTTTAAATAAACAAATAAGGGCATTCTGGTAAAAACAGTGGAGAGTTCCTGCGTCATCTGCAAATAACAAGTTGATCGATCGCAGCGAGGAACGCGTCTTCGCGCGACGCATAGGCAAATTAGTCTGGTCGAATCGTCAGAGAAATAAAGATAAATTAAGAAACAAAGGATAAATCATTTTCTAGTCCCTAATCCTTTCCTCGCCTTAACTTTAGTCCGTCAAGTTCCTCTCACCTTTATTCACTCTTGTTCGATCAACGGGGCAATTGAATTGCCTCAATAAAACGTGGTCGTTCCAAACACTCAAGTTTAAACATTTACTCAGCGTTTTCTGAATCAGAGTAAATTAATATATCAAATTGAAAAAACATTCAAACAAGATTTGATCTTCTATGTTTATTAAATTAGACCATTTTTTTAAGAAAAGAGAATTAAATTCATTCGTTGAGATGATTATTTGGATAATTAACTTGATTTTCTCTCTTTTTTTTCCATAACCACGATTAATTAAATTGCAAAATCAAACAAAATAGTATCATAATTTAATTTTATTCAAAAGCTCAATATGACATGACAGCTTAGAAGATAACTATAGGTATGTGTTATATGCACAATTTGTTTTTAAAAAATGATTCATCAAATAATTGACTCTATGTCAGTAAATTGTAACTCAATTGATATTTTTATCCCTTCATCTCTTAATAGGTTTTGAAGGTTGAACATCTTTTTTATAATAAAAACTAATTTATTAAATGATTTAAATTATTAAAATAATTATAAAACTACTGATTAAACCATCGAATTGCTAAACTCAAACACCATTTAATTTATTCTATAATTCATATATGAAAATAATTTTTTTAAAAAAAAACAAGAAGAAAACAAAATAACACTGACCACATAATAACAATGAGAGATTGTGGCGTAGATTTTTTGAACCTAAGAGACTGGAGTCTCAATACATCTAGACTTTGGGGACTAAGAATGATTTATCCGAAAATAATTACAACCACCAATAAATAAATGAAAAGGTCTATTGACCGGGTCATAGGCTTTTTTCTCTTGATTCCCCGCTACGCGACCGCACGATCAACTTTGCTCGCCCTCCCGCCATCGAGCGTTATTTCTTATTAGTAATTTCCGGCCGTCCACCTCATCTGTCAGCTCATCAACTAATCTAATAATTTATTTTTATGATCATGATGATGATATATATTTCTTTATATATAATAAATGATGATGATGAATCCAAGTGGGTCCCGTTGTTCTGGTTTTGATTTGATTATTTTTTTTAATGGGTCAGTCACGTCATCATCACCGTGTTGCTTAAAGTGATACATGTTGACTCGAGGTGAGTTGCAACAAAGAAATGTAAATAAGCGCCCATTTCGGATTGCAAACCAAACGGAACTTGTGGGCTACTATTTAATTTTTTTTGAAAAATTATTTTTTTAATATTTTTTATTATTTTAATATATTGATTTTAAAAATAAATTTTAAAAAATAAAATAAATTTTATTTTAATATACTTTTAAATAAACAAGGTTAGATACTGTCATTCAGGTAGGGATTAATTTTGTGGGATTCGTGGATGCTTGTGTTTGTTTTTTCAAATTCCCCTTGACTTCGAAAGTTTTGTTAGTTTGAACTAGCAATGTTGGTCGCGCTTTTTTGCAGAAATAAATTGTTTTTGATAAAAAAATATGTTTAGATATTATAATGAGATAAAAGAAATAATATAAAAAAATTAGTAATGATAAACTTATAATCATAATAATCAGGGTTAAATCAACTTGAGATATCATATCAAATCAATGGTTCAAATTATGAGATTCTAATAATTCAATAAAAAAATAAAAAGTATTATAAATTTTTTATTTTGAAAAAAAAATGTGGCCCAATTTGTTAGACTTGAAGTACAAAATTTAAAAAAACCACGAAGTCAAATTCTTAATCAATAAAATGTTGAAAGATAAAATTAAAAAAAACATAATTATAAAAAAAAGATTTTAAAAATATAAATTAAAGGAGCAGAAACATTCAGTGAACAGTAACAATGAATTTGAAGTTACAGTTCTTTCCCGACAGGTTTTAGTTCTTTACTGTTCCAGGTGACAGCAATAGAAAATTCAATGTATGTATTTATACAAACTTTATAGTACGTGTATCCACTTTATTTTTTACTTATTACTTGTAATTTTTTTCAACTTAATGTCTTTACTTTTATTTTTATATTCTAAGTATC
>Ga0307517_10013411_pt1 | contig 11134 bp, 8 predicted proteins | sample 23_EM_MG_FD_194515 | JGI IMG/M metagenome (GOLD analysis project Ga0307517, IMG submission 194515) | Populus trichocarpa ectomycorrhiza microbial communities from riparian zone in the Pacific Northwest, United States - 23_EM | ecosystem: Host-associated > Plants > Roots > Unclassified | place... | reverse complement strand
AAAATAAGATAGTTTTGATTTAAAAACATTAATTAATCTAGGTAATCTAAATTTTATATCGACGTTTAATAATTATATATATAAGAAAGAGAGAATGTAAAATAAATAAAAGAAATAAAATGAGGGTTTTTTTGTCAATTTGACAGGGCAGGGAGAGTTTGGTAAAATACAGGTTTTGGCGCTCAACGTGTAAGAGAAATCTTTCAAGAGAGGTGGAAGGGAGGGATTTCCATTTTCCAAGTTGTTGTGATTAAAATACAATAACTTTACCCAAAGTATTGGAATTTGACAGAGGGTTCAAGGCTTAAAGTGGATTCGGCTGGGCTATCATGTACTCTAGCCCATGACAAAACCTTATACTGATCCTGAAAGGCTGATCTGAAAGGTAAGACTTAAGAGTGAGTAAAAAAACTAAATAATCAATTAAATTAAGAAAATTAAAAGAAAAATAATTGAAAAAATTAAATTGTAAAAAAAATTAATTAAACCGATTAGAATTTTTAAAAAACCAACCGGTTCAGTTTCGGTTTTATAAGTCTGAAACTGAAAAAACTGAACATAACCCAAATCGAAAAAAACTGAAAAAAAACCTAGTCAAATTGAAAAAATCAAGCCAAATTGAAAAACAAAAAAAAACTTAGCCAAACCGTAAAAAAATGAGCCAAACCAAAAAAACCAAGATAAACTGAAAGAACCGGTTTTTGTTCTAAAATAACCGAATCAAAACTGGTCGGTTTGAATCTGTTTTGGTTTTTTTTGAAAAAAACTGGTTTAATTACTTCTTTTTTATATATAAAAACTGAAGAAAAAATGATCATTCCTATTAAAAGATACAAGAATTTTTAAAAATATATATATTTTTTCAAGTAGAAATTATTTTAAAAATTAAATCATCATTTTATTTTATTTTATTTATTTATTTATTTTTGACAGGAGTTAGTTTTGGGTGGAGGAGGAATCTGTGTATCCTGGAGTCCGCTTTCACCTGATCTGTTTTGCTTTGAGTTTGGTTTGCTGATTTACTACTCTAAATTGTGGCCCAAAGGAAGAAAAGCCGAGGAGAATTGCCGAAGAATGATGTGATCCATGTGAGTTGTGGACTTCGAGACAGGAAAGGATGGCTTACCTTTTTCTCTGTGTTCTATTTACCTGCTCCTATTCTTTGTAGTTTCATGGGCTAATCCTATTCCATGGTTTTTAAAAATAAAAAATGAGTTTCTTTCTTCTTCTCAGCATATAAGTGACGTCACCCTCGTGTGTTTAATAGGATGTTAGAGATTAATTGTTTTTTAAAATATTTTTTATTTTAAAATATATTAAAATATTTTTTTTAAAAAAAAAATATGTTTAATATTAGTATATCTAAATGATAAAAAATATTAAAAAAATTAATTTATATTAAGAAATTAAAATTTTCATGAAAAGCTGGTTGAATCGCAACCCCAAACGAGAACTAAAAAGGTGTTTGAGAGCAAGGTAATTATTGTTTTTTAAAGTGTTTCTCATTTAGAAATATATCAAAATAATATTTTATTTATTTAAAAAAATTATTTTTGATATTAATATATTAATTTTAAAAAAATAAAATAAAAATTATTTTTTTATAAAATCTTATCTGGAATGGAATTTTAAATAATGTTCATGTATGCAAGATATTCTTAAAAGTAATTTTTAATTAAAAATATATTAAAATAATTTTAAAAGAGAAGCATATTTGCTAGAGTAGGCTTGGGTTTGTAGGTTGATTAGAAATATCTAGGATTTCAAGCTTGACTTGATATAATACGGTGGACCTAGTGGATTTTGTAGGGACATGATTAACCCATCGGTTCGAAAAAAAAAGAGAAATGGAATAAAAAACATAGCTAATAGTTGATACAACTTTACGTGCATGTGGGAGAGTGTGTGTTGTGTATTAACTATTCACGGGTACAATTTTCAAATTAATTTTTACATGTATATATAATTATATATATAAAATAATAATTTATAATCAAGTTTTAAATAGGCTATTAACGTCTAAAGTTGAATAAATTACTTTCAAAATCTTGCTAATGATGGCGAGAGATTAATTCACTTAACAAGCGTGCAAAAAACTCAAAAAGGATAATAGTAGATCTCCCACAGCCAGCCACCGATCTCATCGCACCGCTAAAACTTTTGTCCTCTCACCTCTTACGACGCCGTTCCTTCCCCTCCCCGCTCCTCTTTCTGTAAAAAAGAATCACTTGGATCGACAGAGGAATTAATTAAAGCTTTGATTGATTGATCGATCGATCGAGTGTGAGAGATGTCGAAGAAGAAAACGGCGTCGACCATGTCGTTGAAGGACTTTCATGGCGGCTCTATTCCTTCTGATCTCCCTCTACCTTCAGCTCCTGGCGTGTAATCTCTCGCTCTCTTCATTTCTTTCTTCTTTTTTTTGCTTACTTGTTTGTGATTTTGATCTAAATTATTTGTATTTTACTTAATTAATTTTCAAATTTTAGATCGTAAATTCTTAAGCTAATTAGATTTGTTTGTTTGTTTGGTTTGTCAGTATGATGAAGCCTGGTTCGGACCGAAATGCGTCGGCAAATTGGGGAAATAATTTGATGCGGCCGAAGTCGTCAGGAGCTGCTCGTGGTTTTGATGAGAAAGCTTCGTTTTTATCTCACCAGGCGCCTATAGGTAGAAACTTTGATGAGGATGAGCGTAAGCCGTTAGATGGTTCATCTGCTCCTCGTCGTACTATTAGTGATGAAAATGTTCGTGCTTCGGCTTTGGTTCCTCAAGAGTTGAAGCCGGAGTATGTTTCTGGTTCGTCTGTTAGGGTGCCGGATAGACCGGTGACAAGTCCGGTACCACAGTCTATGAGTTTGGGAGCGAGTTTGTCTCCGTTGAGACCGGGAGGGGGTTCGGTTGTAGTTAGTTCGCAGAATTCGGGTGGTTGGGGGGGTAATTCAGCGATAACAAGTGGTGGTAATGGTCAGGGTGTGAATAATAATCCTCCGAATGCTTGGGGGATGAGGAGGGATGTGATGGGTGTTAATGCCTCGAGGGTTTCATCTGTGTCGCCGGGGTCGAATCCGGTGTCAAAGTTTGCTCAAGCAAGTGCGCTTGAAAAGGTATCTTCAGGAATGTGGCAGTCAAAGAGTCCTGGTGAACTTTTACCACATTTGATTTATTCACAGGAGAGTAATGCAAGTCATAGTGTGGATGTGAGTAGGGAGAAGGGTGATTATGATAATTCAAGGGGAGGTCAAGCTGAAAGTGGTAGGGTCGCAGGAGATAGGAATCAGGGTGGGGGGAGGACATTGCCGAATCATAGGAGGGATCAACCTCAAATGCACTCAGAAGAGTTTCATAGTGGAGGTATTGTCAGCTCGCAAACTCGACCAGCAATGCCCCCAGAAGTATCAGAACGACCTAAGCTGAATGTTATTGCAAGAACTAAAGCATTAGAGAGACCAGAAAATGACTTCAGACAGGTATAACATTGTTTTTCAGGAGATGTTTTAATGCTTTCTTCAAGTTGATTGTTTGTTGATTATGATGGTCTCTCTATTTTTTTTTATTGGTTAATAAAGGGGTACCAGCAACCTGTAGTATCTGGGAAGATTGAAATCGCCCATGAATTGTATGGAAATGGAAATCCTTCAAAGCCAGGGTTGGCTGATACCAAGAGTGGTAGTCAGCCAGCTGAGAGACCACTTGAACGTCCCAAATTGAATTTGAAGCCTCGCTCACAACCTGTTGAACAATCTGATGGAAGCCTTGAAAGAGAAAGGTTTGTGGGATTTGTTTTTTCTTTTTAATCAGATGTAGATGCATGTTTCTTATTTCTTGATATATTTTACATTGGAATTTTCTTATTCTTTTGTCGAGTACAAAGTCATTACTGAAAATAGCATGATGCTTGGTTTGAAGGAAAATGTATTTTCTCAAAACAAACTAATATCTAAGCAAGCTTCTGACTTTTGCTAAGTAACTGCACCTAGCTGAGGATTAGCGCCTGGGTGTTGGTCCTTGTCTTAGTTCAAGATGAGAACTTGGAATATATTTAGACTGAAATGAGTTTTTTGAGCATATAGTACTAATTAATACTTGTATTTTTCTTTCTTTTTTCCTGGTCTGTTCCCGTGACAAATTATTTTCATGCTCCAGTCTCCACAGTACACATGCATCCCTTGTGTCAAATAGCTAGTCTAATAAGTAAATGTCTTGGAAGCTTGTTGACAAAGATTTGTTCAACTTGTTTTGCTTATCTTTTTCTTTTCATGGCTGATATATATTCTTTTCGTTGCTCAGAAGTTGATGTCCAAATTGATCACCTATATGAGTTTTAGCAGCTGGTCTACCTTCTCTTTGTGAATACATTTGTTTTAAAGATGTGGCCTAATTTTGGTTGATGCCTGATTAATTCCTCCTTTTTTATGTGAAATTAAGTTATCCTTATAGAATTAACAGGTGAGATACTCGCTATTGATCTGTAGTCAAACGTCAAAAAGATAAATGTGGCTCTGAAACTTCATTCACTTTTAGTAGTTGCTAGACTTAAAAATTTTCTATTTTTTTTTTAAAACTTTGTTAAAACATGAGTGGATTGTCTGAATTTATAATCCTCCCTAACTCTAATAGCCCATGCTATGGTCTTAGCCGCCGTTATCCAGCTTGCCTGAATGGAGTGCCATCCTTAACTGTTGTCAACTTTGCTTGTTATTGTTGTGTCTGCTTTCAGTCTGTTGATTCTGTTCAATGATCAACTGTTATTGCTAACCTAGTTATAAGTTCCTGAGGAAGCGGTGGCAGAGCTAGGATTTTTTCTAAGAATGGGCAAGGCAAAGAAAAGGGGATAAAGGTTGTTTGATTAATGTAGAGAGAGGGTCTGTGGGTATTGAACCAAAGGGGTATTTGGAACTTTTTGAAGCACGGTGGCCCTGGTCCTCACTGCCATAGGGAGGAAGTGGTGCATGGCTGTGGTTGGCATTGTGCTTAATATGGACTGTTTTTACCCTTATCCTGACAGAAACAATAATTTATGTTTATGTTTTACCACTCCAAATATGTCACGCCTCCCCTAGTGTGGTGGGATAATACATGCATGCTTTATTTTCTAAGAGACAAATGGATCGGTTATGTAGCTTCATTTTATTTTATTTTTACTTCGGGAAAAGTTATTTTCATACTAAAGTGAGGGGATTGGAAGATTGGTTGGAATTGGCAGGTTGGTGGATCGTTTGTTAGTTGACTACAATCTCCCAAAAGCTGCAGGCAGCCCTCAAGTGTTTTTCCTCTTGACGCCCATGGATCTATATAGCTGCCTCAGTTGTATTGAAAAGATAACTAAACCATGCTTTCTGCAAACAGAGGCCTGTTGCCTTGTATTTCTGTAACTGTGCTAGCTGTTCTGGTCTGAGATGCCAGCCTTATGTTTGATCAGTAATTTGACTTTCATCATCAAATCAGCCTTTTGTGTTAGCTGTACGTACTGTTTTAGGGTTTGTACGCTGCTAAGTGCACTTCAGCGTCTTGTATCAGGCACTTTCTGCCATGTTTCTTTCGCATATTGCAATATACACCAACTCTGCCCTTTTGCTGGGTAGGTGTTGGGTAGTTATCTGCCAAGTATCATTTATACATCTGATTTCTTCTTTGACTGATGCAGGAGTTCATTGTTTGGCGGTGCTCGTCCACGGGAATTGGTATGAATTCTGTTATTTATCATATGATTATTCTAGAGTTATGAATATTTGTTTTTCATGAATTTTTTTATGCATTTATGCCTTTCTTTTTCAATTTTTATGTTTTTCATATCCGCACTGATGCTTCCCCTCCCATTATTTTCATTTATCTTTTTAAGATGAGCTTATAGATTTTAATTCATCTTCATTATCAGCTTGGTTCTCTAAATTGGCCCCATGTATTTTACCCTTTTAGATGGTGTTGTTCAGTAATATGTATTAAGTTCACGAAATAACCTTGCATATTTCTCTCAGGTTCTCAAGGAACGAGGTGTAGATGACATAGCAATTAATAACCTTGACATGAATCTTTCGCCCAACAGGTGGTCATTCTCTCCAGAGTTTCAGAGACATTGCTATTTTGCTTGGTCAAACTTGCTTTTCTTTTATATTGGATGCATTTCTACTTCCAATTATTGATTATCTGGTGTCATTAATTGAGTTTCATGAACTGATTTTATGTCTAGTTCTCCCTGTTATATTATCTACGTCTTTCATTCCAAGTAATGGCACCATTCCTCATGCATTTTAATCGATTATCTCTTACTCGTGATGTCTATTAATATCTGCATATGTAGGCGTGACTGAAAATAGATCTAAAGATAAGTAATTGCTAATGATGGTTGAATTCTTGTGCATGAAGGGTGAATTCTCCCAAGAATGAAATCACATCAGAACATGTGGCTGCAACCGCTCATCAGAGTCAGAAAAATGACAACCGTGGGGCTACCAGCCGAAGAAACGGGAGGGATTCTGAGAAGAAAGATCAACAGATGGACCATGAGAAAACTGACATGGAAAGGAAGAACTGGAGGAATGATAAATGGAAAAGCAGCAAGGATGCCAAAGACCAGCGACCTGAACCTGAAACCTGGCGCAAACCTAATGAAGAACCAAAAACAACTTCATCTGACGCCGCAGGAAACCGCCCTGGTAAAGTATCATCTGCCTTGGAGCTAGCTCAGGCTTTCTCAAAGTCGGCCTCAGATCAAAAGAGTCAGAATATACGTTCTTCTCAAAGAGGCGCGCCTGCAGGTAATGATCAGCCCTTTTCACGACTGACAGACACCCCTGAGCATCAGCCAGCACCAACCACAGAGCCAACCACACGACATTGGATAAATGGTTACTGAATGACACAGATTAGATTTTGGTTATTGGGTTGGTTCTAAACAATTGGGGCACTGAATCAGTCGCCTGGTCGTGGTTTCTTGGCCTCAGGCATCGTTTTCATTTGAAGGGCTTTCAAGTGAGCTAGACAGACTATATACCAGGAGCACAACGCCCCTGTAATATTATCAATTGTTGAGTGACAATATTAATGCTGCCCATATTAGCATATGATTAAATTGCAACCAATTTTTAGTTTTCTCTTTAATTTATTTTTATTTCACTGCTTCCTTTTCCCATTTCTCACTTGTGTAACTAAACATCCAAGACCTTTAAACATTTTCTGGATATCAAGAGGGAAAAATGGGTGAATCTGATCCTGAGATTGCTCAACCACATACTGGGTTTGGATTGTGCACCTCTTTAATGAAAACTCACTCGAGAAAAGGCTCAGGTTATAGATGATGAGGTAAAAAACTTAGTTGGGGTCAAGCTCTAATCTTGAGTTTTCTGGGTTATTTGTCGGATCAGGCCGGGTTTAATACTATGCTGTGCTAGAGTTTAAATAAAAAAGAACGAAATTTCCAGCGTGCAAGAACATTGCCTCTACAATAATATACAATTATCCATGGATGATGCAACTTTTCCCAAGATAACTACAACACGAAACTAATTAAAAACTTGATCAAAACATAAACGGTGTCGGAGAGAAACCGGAAAATGACATCTGCGCAGTAAGATTTTGAGCCTCTGGTTTTTTCATCACTTTGCTAGCCAGTGCTTTGACTGCTTTCTTCTCAGTAGTCTCAGCTGGTTTTCTCCGTCTAAATGAGATCCTCCCGTCTTCCGATATAGCCGAAAGGGCCGGACGCCATGATCCACGTCCTCTTGATTTGCTTCTCCTTCCACTTCCCGGCGCTAGCAGTGTAACATCACCATTAATCACGGTGGTAGCTGCTGCTGCCTGCTCCACCACATCCACATCCACATCCTCCACCTCAGGAGCTGCTGCTATTGCCGTGGTTGAGAAGTAACATGAACCCAAGCGTGCTAAGAACTTCATGGTTTCTATCGTATGTTGGTTTCTTGCAAGAGATGAGCTTGGAGATGTCTATAATGGTGCTCAACTACTACAATTTATAGGCAGGATGTGTAGGAGAGCAGTGCTTGTCCTACCCTTGCGTTTTATAGGAGCAATGAATTTCATCAGTGCTGTTACTTTCATCAACCAACGCTTTACGCCTTCTCTTTTTTTTTCTTCCTTAGAACCCATGTTAATTAATATATAATTATTATATTTGTTAGCATCTGTGTGTGTGTACATATTATTGGATCAATTTATACGATGTGGAAATACTTTTAAGAAAATATATTTAAAACTCTTCAATATTGTAAATATCCGGTAATTACAATTTGAGTATCATAAAAAAAAAATTGTTTATTATAAGCTTATGTAATATTTACATACATCTAAATCCAAAAGACATGAGCCCAGTTTTTCTAGCGATAAAAAGATTTTGATAGCATAAAAATAATATTGGTTTTAATATTGAAATGTAAAGGAAGCTTACATGTGAAAATTATTTCTTCAATGCTCGGGTAAAATGATTTAATGAGTAAACTAATCATAAAAATTAATTAATTAATTAATGGTAAACAGTGTGACCACTAGATTACAAAATCTTATTTTATTTATTGTAAAATATATATAAGAAACCCTTAATTATCTGCTCTTTGATCATTAAATTAAATTAAACAATTTCAATAATGTCAATTCATTTACTTAATTAGTGGTTTGGAATTGAAGTTAAACCTCTTTTTTATTAAAATTTAAAAGCTTTTAGTTTTAAATTAGTTATTTTTAGTTTAAAAATAAATTTAAAAAATAAAAAAATATTATTTTAATATATTTTTAGTTTAAAAAAACTTTTAAAATAATCTTTATAACACCACCAAACAAATTCATGCTAAAACCATTATGTAAATTCATCAAATCATACCATGTGATTCATGACTTGAATAGAATCTTTCTTTTATTTATTTTTATTTTTTTTTGGAGGAAAGATCATGATGATACATGACAAAATATCACTTCCATGCTGGCTATTTGGTTTTAAAATGTTGATAGAGACCATATTGATGTATGGTGGTACGTACCTGATATATATATATATATATGTATGTATGTATGTATGGCGTATTGAAGAGGGAAATATATGGCCTGCCGGAGATGAAAGGGAAAGAGATGTACATGCCTTCTTCTTGTGGTGGTTTTGTCACTTGGCTTTACATCATGTGGAGCCTTCATATGCCCTGAATTCGGTGGAATCAATTGTGTCCTGTGGTCAGCCTTAGTTTGGGTAATCAATGAATTTGATTCCCACATTATTATTATGGATGGATGACTTGAATTTTATGAAAGATAGGTAAGAACATACTTATTTATTGGTACTATTCGATTTATTTATATATAATTTGATTTAATTTTGACATGAGAATACTCTTACTATAATTCTTTTATCTTAATTAATATCCTGTAAAAAAAATTAAAACCTAATAGTTTTTTTACCTTAAAACCATACTTTTAAAAAAATAAAAATAAACGGATTGAGAGGAATGTTGTTGTTTCAAAACTTTATAGGTCTAAAAATTATTTTACAGTAAATAAATCAAAATACAAACATAAAAAATTGATCAAAACCCACTTAACTTAAAGCCTCTTCCTTAAAAAAACAAACAAAAATATATATATATAAATAAGAAAATCTTGTATTTTATGAAAGGTTTTTGAATTTATAAAATATTCAAATTAAAAGCTTTTTTAGATCAATTTTTTATTATTCCATAATTTATTTTAAACAAGTCAATGTTTTATGTTAAAATCCTTCTCTTTCCACACCGAGAACGTAAGATCTTTTGGATTCAATTGAAATTCCTGTACGAGCTCTAAAACCATTATGGTTAGGATCAATGGAAACCGAATGAAAGAAAGACAGCTGCTTGAGTCGAATCTTTGAGCTCAAATATATATATATATATATCCATGTTCTTTAAAAATAAAATTTTAACAGATGTTTTCGCATTTCCCTACCGTCCTTAAATTAGTATTTCATGGGTCCATTTATTACTATGGGACATAAATTCAGTCCAAACATTGAGGAAGAATGTGCAAGGATTGTTGCAGAGGCAAATATCTGTGCATTTAAGTTGCCAGAACTGCAATGATGGAATATCTATTTACTTGTCAATTTTGCGCTACAATCAAAATATGGAATTTGTGGCTTCAATATCTTGTCCACAGAATTCTTTCCGACAATCAAAGCCAGAGGGAGAACTTGCTCTCCCAGCCAGGCAAGCAAAATACCAATGGCATTGGCCCATGAAGAATCCAGAGAATGCATTCTCACAAACTAGAAGATGACAGCAAGTCCATCTCGAAATGTGTGGCAAAACAATGGACGACGAAGACTCTCTGTTGTCTGGTTGCTTTCACTTCATTTATAGTTGTTGGGCTTGAGAGGCATCATACTTGCACATTCAGACAATTTAGCGAAGCCATTGATTAGTAGAATATTCGACAGATTTGGTTATTTTCATAGTCATCAGTCATCACACCTGTATCAAGATTTGATTTGACCTAAAACTAACTTGTATGGTGAATTGGTCGGGTAAACTCACGGGGTAACTTGAATATGTCAAAAAATTGATATTCATTTTAATTTATTTTTAAATAAAACGAAATTGTTTGTATAAAATAATTGATTTTTTCTTAAAAAAACATGTCTTAAACAAAAATTAAAAATAATTTTTTTTAAATTAACCAAATCAGTTTTTATTATGGTTTAATTAGGTCAATTGAATCATCAATAAATCGATCAAGTTATCAAAGTTTATCTGATTTAATTCATAAATTATAAAAATAATTGTATTAGTTCCACCAGAACATAGGAATATATGGATTGGATTAGGGTTACATGGGATATTTACCACCCTTTGCTATTCCTTTTACCATTTCTCTTGGTACAGGTTGGTACTATACAAATATTTTCTACATCAATAAATATCAGCATGATTTAAACTTTTATACAGCATTTGACAGAACTATATATATAAATAATACCTCAAATTAAAGCGTGGATGCATAAGGTGACGTCCATGTCACTAGCTAAAGACATGTAAATTAATTTGGAAGTTGTCAAAGCATAATTAAGAGCATCAAGTCGTCAATCACTAAGAGTTAATACCTCCATTCAAAAAAACCAATTTTATCAAAGTCTAATAATTTTTAATAATGTAATTGC
>Ga0307517_10013410_pt1 | contig 11135 bp, 4 predicted proteins | sample 23_EM_MG_FD_194515 | JGI IMG/M metagenome (GOLD analysis project Ga0307517, IMG submission 194515) | Populus trichocarpa ectomycorrhiza microbial communities from riparian zone in the Pacific Northwest, United States - 23_EM | ecosystem: Host-associated > Plants > Roots > Unclassified | place... | reverse complement strand
AGTAACTTCATAGAGCCTTTCATGTCAAGAGGATGATCCACAGAGAACTAATCTCACAGTTTATAGATAGCAGTGTCACTGCCACCAATAGCCCATTCTCCAGGTAATTTTGTCCCTTAATTTAACTAATTTATCCCACTTTTCTATAGAAAAACATCAATGACAAGCAGACATTTGAAAATACCTTCAAACCAGCTGATCTGGCATGCTCTACAGCTGTGATGAGATCACTATCTGATGCCAGAACAACTTTGTCATGGTCTTCATCTTCATACTTTGGAATGCAACTTCAAGTTAGTATGAAATCAAGAGAAGGAAAATAACTAATTCAGGCTATTGACCATAGTATGAAGTCCATAAAACATACCAGAATTTGAGGTAAGTTGTTACAGTTAATGTCATCCCCTAGCCTCTGAAGGATTGAAGTTATTATATCAGTCAGATTCCGGGTCTCTACCTCAAAAGAAAGCCATAAACAAAGTCAGCTACCTTTTATATGTGAACTGTATTTTCGTTAAGTGAGCCCAGCATTTCACAGCATTCAGCCATTCACGTCTCCTATGCCAAAGAAGCCTAACTTCACGAGAATAACAAATATATGTTTGTACTCTCTAAAGCAAGTCACCTGGCAGTAACTTGCAATGAAATGCAAATTCTATAAGCTACATGCATGCCTGATGCAGTGGGGAAAACCAAATCCATGACCATCTTAAAAAGCCTAGTATAAAAAGCAAAACAAATATCCTACCACAAGTAAATCTGTGCATTCGCCCCCTTTTGTCTTCAATTTTAAAAGAAAATACATTTGGATACACTGATGATGGATAGAGAAGCGATCTCCCAGCCTCTGTTCCTTCGGAAGCCAATTTCAAGGAACCTTCACTGGCATGTCATCAACTACATGTAAGTAAACCAAATAGATGAAATCGAAATGCTAGCATAATATTAACACCAAAACATCTAACCTCCGCGCCTCCTCATCGTCACCATTAGGACTCAAAGCCATGGCAGAGTCCCAAAACTTCTGCATCATTGTGTTTGCAGTCTCATTATTTGCTGCAGCAGCGCTCCCGACCTGATTAATGAAGGGCACATGAATGCTTTTGTTCTTCTCAGAAATAACCATAGCATCATATATTCTCCTCAAGACCAACCAACAATATAAATTTACACTTTATGGGGAAAATAAAATACCACATGCATGCCACCTAATTATTTAAACACAACATACATCGAATACAAGCTGGAAACGGATATATGAGGAATTTTTAAGAATACTTGTTTTTTTAAATCTAACATATTACAGCTATTACTCGTCTATTGTCCTGCACTCCACCATGGGTTGGATAAAAAAAAATCAGCCAAAAAAAAGTGTAGCCATTAGCAACATATTTTATGCAGCAGCAAGAAAATTTTTTATTGTGAACCAAGATTTTTTTTTATTGTGAGTCAAAATCATCGTGAAGAGCTGCAAAAACAATCACCCACTAATGTTATAAAAAATAATGTTGTAAAATTTCATGGAAAAAAAAGATCAAACAATATTTAATCAAACAACAAACAAAAAAAAATATAACGATCAAATAAAATCTAAAAATATCATAAACGAAGGTAAAAAAAAAAACACTCAGTAATATCATTAAAAATAAACTATGATTTCATAAAAAAAATATGGAATTTCAATGGTATCCAATAAAAAAACTTCAAATTATTTTTTATGAATCTATTTAAATGGGAATAAAGATTAAAATTTAGGGGCAAAACACAGGTCATGCACGTGTGGGCCTGCACGCCCAGCCCATTCAAAAGAGGTTTGGTCCACGAGTCAGGCCTCTTATTTTTTTATATTAAAGGGTTAATTAAAAAAACAACGTAGAAGACGCGTCGCTACTAGTCTAGAAACCGACGATTGGGGGGTCAATGAAAAGTCGGGCCATGAGTATTTTATGCTCAGAAATTCATTTTTCAACTTATTTTTTTACCCAAATCACCTAGAAAACACCCTAAAGACCTTGATAAAGCCATGCATGGCCTCAAATAAACCAAAAACTAGTCAAAAAAACATAAAAATCTCAAAATCAACCCAAATTAAAAGATTTCCTAAGGTCAGATCTACCATTTCAAGTAAGGAAAATGACAAATAACAATTAGGTGAAACTCCCCTCATTAAATATAACTCATTAACACCAAGATTAATCTTTTTCGTTGTCGGAATCGGTGTCAACCACGACTTTCTCACTCTTCAATTGAAAACTCTTCAATTGAAATCTGGCGACTCTATCTCTTTTCTCTCAAAACAAAGACTAAAAAATAAAAATAAAAAATAAAGTTTTGAAACAAAATTGAATTTTCAAAAACTAAAAGGATAGAAAGTTCAGAAATTGGAACACAGGACCAAACTAAACTTTTCATACAAACTTTTAAATTGCCACTTATTTTCCCTTTGTCTTTCAATCTTACCCTTTTTTAACAAATCAGAAGCAATCAGCCATTAATTTGGCCACAAAAAGATTCAATCGAGGATAAAAAAATCTTGATGATCAAAACAAAAAAGAAAATTCACTGCAGCAATCCATAGTAAATTGTGAGAGGGGCTATAGTAGCGTGATGTATAGTAAAAACACTGTGTCGTTTAGTGTTTTTTAATCCAAAGAAATCAGAACTCGTTCCAGGTCAATAAAACTTGCAAAGGGAACATTGTAAAGCACTACATAGTCCAAGAAAGAAACAGACTTGGCTTACTGTGGCCACTGCAGCGTGAGTGATATGAATTACATCAATGACAGCAACTATGTTCCCATCTGCATCCAACCATCCAAGGTCATCAGAAACCAAAATGACTGGCTAAAAAGCATTTCACACTTTATCTACGAGGATGGCACCTCTGTCTAGCACAGGAAGGTGCAAAAATTTCCCATCATGCATGGTGTGCAGAGCATCAACAATTGGTGTATCAATCGTTGCACATTCTGGATTGGGAGTCATGACCTGTAGAAAAATTCAAAGATGGCTGACGTAACCACTTTCTTCCATTTATCAGAGAGAAATATTCTTCTATGTTAAGGGTCCAAGTCTAAGTTTTGCTAGTCACTGCTTCATTTAAAATATGCTAAATAGGTAATATCTTTCCTAAATTCTCACTATGAGATCAACTTGAAAACATAATTGGATAATGGCTTTCTTAGAGGGTAGATATACACATTCTCCATGGTGTTAGCAGATTCTATATCATTGCAAATAGGAGGATACAGGACATGTACAATTTTCTTTTGATGAAATCCCTCAAAAGCATGCTACGCTGTCTGAAGGAGAAAGATACCTTCTCCACAAGAGTTGAATTTGGAGAAAGATTTTGTGTTATTACTCGCATCAGGATATCCTTTGAACTGAGAATAAAAAAAAAAGGTGTATCAATAATAACAGCATAACAAAAACTTCCTGCTATAAGATTTAGATGCAAACGCAGATAACCAATGCAGTTTTAACTCTATTCACTTGCTTGTTAGATGCAATTTAAAAATAAACTCACGTAAAAATTCCTCGGGGTTTTCCATCCACTGTCACTACTGCACAGCTTGATGAAGATTCGAGCATCGTCTTTGTAACTTCCAAAACAGTCTCTGTCGGTGATACAGTTACAATCCTGAAAGATGCAACAACATATCAAATTAAACAACTTGCAGTCCGTTTTGTCCACAAATCCTCTAAGCAAACAGTGGTAGAAGTAGAATATCCAAGATAAACACTCAAGAAGACAAATTATTACCTACTTTGAATTCTCTGGAATTATCGTAGATATAGCAGGCCTAAAGATCCGCTCTCGAAGTGTCTCAATGAACGTATTGGTTCCTGTGTGTGAACCAAAAAAATAAAAATAAAAATAAAACAAAAGCATGAAGAAAAGTAAGGAATTAATTCTACACTGCATTATGTAGTAACAAAGTAGCCGGAAGGACAAGTAGTCACAAAAGTTATTCAAAAGAACACTTTCCACTAACCAGATATGGATGTCCCCCAATTTTTTTCAACACCTTCAACAGCTGCAGCAATGGCTTTTCCTTTTTCTGCTGCCCTTTCCATACGAGCTATGGCATCATATAAACACTTTGCTATATCCAGTAAGGCAATAACCTCTCCATTCTCAACAACAGGTAAATGTCTGAATTTTCCTGTTGATTATTAATATCAGGACCATATCCAAATGGTGAGATGTAACAGGGTTGCAGGGTTGACATGCATCTCAATAAACAAACCTTGAACCATCTTCTGGAGAGCTTCCACGGCAAGAGTTTCAGAAAGAACGAAAACAGGGTTCCTGGTCATAACTTTAGAAACGGGTGTTTCCTCAAGATTAAGCTCACAAGCAATTACTCTTGAAACTAAATCCTACAGAAAGAGGAAATAAGACAAAAATAGGTCCACATTATGTTAAAGGCAGCAAGAGGAAAATTCCTTCCACTAGTTTCTTTTGTCCTGACAACATAAAATTTTAGTCATACCTTATCTGTAAGGATTCCACAAAGTAACGAATTAGAGTCAGTTAGCAATAAGGCATCAACTCTATGAGCAGCCATCCGACAGCAAGCTTGATAAATGCTTGTGCTTTCTGGTACTGTCAGGGCCTTTGACAGACGCAAACGTTTTACTGTGCGCTCTCCAGTTAGTCCCCTGTTTCAGATGCAGTTATAAATGGAAGGTTACATTAATGGTGATGTAACAATCATTGTTGCCGGACCCTCCGGTGAATATAGATATTTGTCATGTGAGCAGCATGCCAATCTATCTATCTACATAATCTGATATCACTATTATGTCTTCTAAAATGCATCCAGTGATGAAGTAGCCCGAGAGATTGATTACCTAAACATGAGGCCAAAGCCACGCCCAGAGTTTCGTGATTTACTAAGCTCAAGCATCTCATTACTGTATTCGGGAGAAGTGGGAGAAGCATGAATAATAATGATAGGATATAAAAGAATTCCTCATGATCACATTCTGCAACTCAATCAATCTATTCACTGTCATTGATTCACAAATTTTCTTCTTCCTTTTTATTTGCTGAGAAAGGAATAGATCCATTACCAAACACGGCAACAAGAACGAACCTAAAATCCAAATTCATCCTACTAGGACTCTCCTCTCCACCCTCAAACACAGATTGTTTTCCTCGTTAACCAAACTAATATTCATTGAATCATTTCAATAGCTCACAATTGCAAGCAACAGCCACAATACAATTCAAAGCTCTTCTCTTCGTATCCCACAATTTATTACGGCCAAGTAATCTCTACAAAAATTACATGTAAAAACCGATATTTAAAATACTCCAAACTCATTGATTTTTTCCTTCATTGCTCTAATTATTAAATTAAGAAATAGAAATAAAAGTGGTTTTCAGAATCAAACATATAAATAAATAAAAACAAAAACTCAGAGCGAACATACATAGAGCGGGAAGAGGTGAGAGATCTCCTAGAACCATCAAGACCTCCTCCTCCATTCTCATTAGCCTTTTTTCTTCCCTGGAACGACGAATACGACATACTTTTCCTCGACGAACTTCCTTGACTTGCCATCTTCACCGCCAATAATAACAGTATTCAGAATCAAAATCCGGATATATTTTGATAATTCAGGGAATAATCACGATAAGAGGAAATTAGTTTTCTTTTTTAATATTTTCCGGTAAAGTTCTCGCGATGTCGGGATTTCCCGGGAAAAATGGACCGGCGAGGCGAGGCGAGGGAAAAGGAATGCCTTAAGAATTGGAAATGGAAAGAGAATTGCTAGAGAATGGGGAGGAAGGCCAACGATAATTTTGCACGTTACTGAATTGGCCCCGTTTGTTTTTAGGATCTTACCTTTTCTTTGCTTTAAAGGGGTAAGGTAAGATTTTATTTTAGTTTGGGTAAAACTTGTAAATTTCCTTTCATACCTCCTAAAAAGAAATAAACAATGTCAAATTGATTGTTTGGTACGATGATTCGTCTTTTTCTTTTTTAAATCATTTTTATATATTAAAATTAAAAATAAATTTAAAAATAAAACTTAGTATTTAATTTAAATTATATCATCATTTTAATATTTAAAAATAAACATAAAATCTTGAAATTTTATTTTATGTCAAAATAAGTATTAAGCAATCATCGAGTCTGTTTTAAACCAAATATTTATATTTATATTTGTTTTTTATTTATTAAAATCTCTTTTTACATTTATTTACTTATATAATCGTTAAATTATATTTTATAGGACATATAAATTAAATTTTAAATGCATAATTAAAAAACTTTTCACTTCTACAAAAGCACATTGACAAAGTTAAGACACTAATAAAAATTTCTTGATGGCAACATAATGCTATCAACTAATATAGTTGACAACTATAATGATTTTATGTGTAAAATATATATTAGATAAAGAGTTACACTTCTGTTTTTATTAGATGATACAATATTCTACAATACAAAACATAAAAATAAAAGCATGATTCTCTAAAATTAAAAATAGAGACAAAATAATTTTAAGAGGTTCAACTCAACTAGTCAGGTTTTGAGTTTGCTCTCCAGAAATTATCAGTTTGAGTGTCATAAATCTCATAGTCATTAGAAACTTATCTAGTCGTTAATTTTATAATCTTGAAAATTAGTCGAAGTATATATAAGCTGGTTTAATGTCTACTATTATATATTAAAAAAAAAAAGACAAAATCCCTCCACCAAAGGTCATTGAAAAATGAATCAGTAGTGATTGGTTGACAACATATTTGTTAATTAACAGCATAGTTGTTGGATTTAGTTTGGTTTAGGGTTTGGATTCTTCTATGAATCCAGATCTATTTTTTTATTTTTTAAAAAAAAAACTTTGTTTTGACTCGGTCTAATTTATATTAGAATTTGTCAAATCACGGATCAAACTACCTCGTCGCTCATATTTATATGGAAGACTGTAAAAAAATATCTGAAATAAAACCGAATGCACGGTAAAAAAAAATACTCTCCTTCTCAGTTGATTCATATTTTCATTGAGATGGATTAATTATAAAAAAATTATTTATTTTTATCAATACCCATGATTGCATTAAAAAAAATTAACTTATGCAACCCCAGCACACCAGATCCGAGCATATGCAGCTGCATTAGTTATGTTTGGTCGTGCCGCCGTGATTGATGATGGTTTTTCATGTCGGAGAGAGACTGTTTTGAGTTCGTTTGTTTATGCAGGTGCTATTGGCCACTACAGTGTTTCAGGTGGTTTCGATGGCGCGGCGCGGTGGTGGAGAATTTGGTGGATGGAGGTAAAAGAAACGGGGAGAGAGAGAGAGAGAGACTGCTTAATGTCATTTATAAGTGGAGGGACGAGAGTGGCTGTCCTGATCATTTCTTTTCCGATGACCGCTTTTTGTTTTTATTTTTTTTTTAGTTTAACGTGGGTGTCCGGGTCAGCTTGAGCGCACCTCGACTAATCCCACGGGCCCTGAAGTTAACGACCATGTAAGCCTCCAGTGGCCATCATATGAGCAACCACAGGGCTCGAACCTGAGACTATAGAGGAAGCAAACCTCTTGATCCCAAACTCTTACCATTATGCCACAACCTAGATGGTTCTAGATGGTTGGAGCTGCAGTGGTGGCTGTGACTGTAAAATTAATCCCCATTGAGCGCGTGAAATGCAACATTGATGACCCACACGTCACCATTTTATTTATGACGTGTCAGCCCTCCTGCTCATTTTGCAATCCTTGTTCACTGACAACTTGTTTTCAACTAATCCTTTCTCGTAAACACAATTATTGAACCTTAACCCGGATGGATTGACCTGAAAAATTCATGATTTCAGCCATATTCAACATCGGCTTTATGTTACTAGTTAACTTGATCGTGACTTAATTAACCTAATTAAATATGATTAAGTTAACTTTAAGAATAAAAATAATAATAATATTGTTGGTAAGTTGATTTAATAATCTAATGATTCAGGTCTTTTATGAATAAGTTTTCAGACAATTATATTTCAAGTAAGTAAAAAAAAAAAACAAACCAAAATCAAAGCGCCAAAAGACAACCGAGCTTAGCTTAATTAACTCACAGCGCACGCGAGACAACTCAGCAAAGTGCTTTTTAGGATCTATCACAGTTTGGATAACACACCTATGTTGAGATTAGCATGGTGTTAATTAAATTGAGGAAAATGGTGCTATATTGGGTTGGTTTTTATCGGAGGTAATATAGTTTTTTTTTTCATAGAGTATATTGGTTATTATTTAATTAATAGGAGATAAATTATGTATTTGGTCCTTATTTTTTTAATTTTAATTTTTGTTTTGAATTTTTTTTGTGAATTTAATTTTTCCATTTAATTCAAAATTCTAACTTTTCATCTTATTGATTTTTTATATAAAATTTGATTCTCTTTCTCATCATTGCTATTTCTTTTTGTTTTTTATTCTTTTGTATAATTAAATTTTTCCTTTCAATTCTTTTGTATAGGTGTTTTAGTTTTTTGGACATCTTTTTGTTAACTAATATTTATTTTTTTCGATGTTGTTTGGAATTGCATTCCAAATAGAGTTTTATTAAAAATTTTAAAAAAATTACTTAAAATTATTTTTTTATGTTTGTCATATCGTTTTGATGTGTTGATATCAAAAAATAAAATAAAAATTATTTGAATGTATTTTTGAGCAAAAAACACTTTGAAAAGTAATATTTACCACATTGTCAAACACCACTTTGACATGTTAAACTTAACTTACTAGTCCCATAACGTTTGCTCGATCTCCCAGTATAATTTATTATATTGATTTATCTTAGAATTCAACTACGTGTTTTTTCCCTTTTTGACAAGCATTTCTTTTTTTCTAATTATGGTTACCATCTTTGTTTTTTAAAAATCAATTCATTTATTATCAATGTTTTTCTATTATAAATATAATTTTATTTTATTCTTTAAAACACGCCAGCAAACATTAAAAAAAATTAATCCCGGCTATTGAGAAACACTGGCCACCAATTTAGTGGCCAACTCAATACCATCGACGCCTATCCAAATTATGATTTGGAATTTACAGAATGTTTTGCTCGACACGTAATACACGCACAAATAGTACTATTAAACAATAGCAATCCATTGGCTAAAATGCTCTGCACTAATCTCAGAACCAATTTGTTTCTGGTCATAACTTTATTTTTACAGAATTAATTGTTTGATTGTCTATTTTCTTGATCATTAGAACACAACAATTTATTGATAAAGCCACCGACGAGGACCATTCTAAAGGAGAATATGCCTAACCCCAGCAAGGAGATATCATCCATCTCAGGTCGTGGATGATGCACTGAACTCTCCCCTTTAAAGAAGAAGGAAAAACATATAAAGGATTCTTTGCGTGGGAATCTTCTTCTCTTCGAACCTCACCGTATGGCAGTGGAATATAACATCTATAAAGGGTCTTGCAGTGCTGCAGTACCGAAACCAAGAAGAAAATTCTTGTCTGCATTTCTTCAATTGATCTTGAAGGAGGAGGTCTTTGAGAGAAAGAATCCAACAATGGCAGACTGGGCACCTATATTGCTGGGTTTTGTGCTCTTCATTCTGCTCTCTCCTGGCCTGTTATTCCAAGTACCCGGGAACACACGAAACCTGGAGTTCAGCAGCTTCACAACCAACGGAAAGGCCATTGTTGTCCACACCCTCATATTCTTCGTTGTCTTTACCATCCTCATTTTAGCACTGGGCATTCGCATTTACACTGGTTAATATGCTACAAGCAAAATCATCATCTACAGGATCAGTTGGAAGTAAGATTTGTCTTTAGATTCTTTTTGTGTTCTTATAATTGTTGCATTTTTTTTTATTTTTTGTTTATTTTTGATATCTCCATGTACATGGCAAATTGATTTAGGTAATTTGATTTTTGATATCTCCATGTACATGGCAAATTGATTTACCTGAAACTTTGTGAGTTCTCTGAAGGAATTGTCAACACTAATTCTATTTCTTACTGCTTAGACGATGACTAGATTGTTGGTTAGATTCTTATTTTATAAATCTAAAAAATATATATATAATATTTTTTTAATAAAAAAAATAATTATATGGGATTAGATCTGATGACCCGATCAACTTTCTGGATCAAAAAACAATTTAAATGACCTGTAAAAACATAATTCGATTAAGGGAACAATATATTGAATTAACTTAGATCAACCCAAGTTAACCTGTCAAGTTTGCAACCACTCGAGTAATGAGACTATGGTAAACTCATATAAAAAAAATTGAACAAATTATAAAATCTAATTTCCAATCAACCTAATATTTAAAGATAAAATTAAAAAGAAATCAATTAAAAAAACAAAAAAGAAATGACTTGAGTCATGAGATTAAGATAACTATGTAGAAAGTAAATTGAAATAAATTATAAAGTCTAGTTCCAGATCAACTCAATATTGAATGATGGAATTAAAAAAAATCAATTAAAAAAGAGAACATAAAAGAATGACTAAGGTCAATTCAGATTAATTTGTCAAATCTATGAACAGTAGATTGATATAACCTCATAAAAAGTAAATTGAAAAATAACCCAAGCGAGTTAACCCGCCAAACAGGCGACTTGGGTTATGAGACCATGATAACTAAAAAAATAAAAAAATATAAAGGTTTATTTCCTAATAAATTCATTTTTAAATGATGAAATTGAAAAAAAAATCCAATATAGAAATGAACATATTAAAAAAAACTCAAGTTTACCTAGATAACTTGCAAACCCCGTAACCTAGGACATGATACCGAAATAACTTTTTAGAAAAAAAATCAAAACCAATCATAAAACTTTATTTCTAATTAAACCAACTTTGAATTATAAAATTGGAAAAAATGCCAATAAAAAAAGAGAAAAAAAAACTATAGTCAATCAAGTTAATCCGTCAAACACGCGACACGAGTCATGAGATTGAAATAACCACATGGAAGGTAAACCACAACAAACCATAAAAACTTTATTTTCAATAATCAAATGTTGAATGATAGAATTAAAAAAAAAAGCATAGATTTGAAAAAAAATACAAAGAAAAACTATATTGCGATGAATAGTATTTTGTAAGGTGGTTCATAGTAAAATAACTACCTCTTTTAGT
>Ga0307517_10013409_pt1 | contig 11135 bp, 4 predicted proteins | sample 23_EM_MG_FD_194515 | JGI IMG/M metagenome (GOLD analysis project Ga0307517, IMG submission 194515) | Populus trichocarpa ectomycorrhiza microbial communities from riparian zone in the Pacific Northwest, United States - 23_EM | ecosystem: Host-associated > Plants > Roots > Unclassified | place... | reverse complement strand
TAAGAAACACAAAAAAAATTAAATAAAAACAAAAAAAGCGAAAAAAAATTAAAAAAGAAAAAGAAAAAAAAAGACAACTCATATTATTTTAGTATATGTTATTATTATTATATTATTATAAGTATAATTATAATATATAAGTTATATTATTATAATTATAATTATAATATATAAGTACAGGCGTGGGAAAGTTACAGTACTTTTTCATGTTTTTTAAAGTATTGTTTTTATTATTATTATAAGTATAATTATAATATATAAGTACAGGAGAGGAGAAAGCCAAAGCTAAAGTATTTTTTCAATGCCTTTTAAAGTATTGTTAATATAAAAAATATAGTGGCAGCAAAGCTACTAATATATACTGCATGTGATGATGAGTTGAGAGCTGAGGTAAAGGTGGAGTATTGGGATGATGTGACGATAAAGATGGTGGTGTAGATTATGACGGCCAGGTAATAATAGAAAGATGATAGTAATTGTGGTTGAAAATTTTTGATGATATTTTGAATAGATTAATACGTATGCAATATCTAAAGAAAATGAATTAAGCTTAAATATTGAACATAAAATATTTTATTATTTTATTTTAACTGATCATCGTGTAAATATTTTATAAAAAACAAACATATGAAAATTCAGAAAAAATTACAAACATCCCCTGAACAATGTATGATCCTTCTTGCTTGAAATTTTTTTTTTTTGAAGATCTATTTATTCACTTATTTTGCAGTTTTTTTTCCATCAACTATTTTCAAATTTTTCCCTATCTTGGTTCAAATATTTTTGGTTGGCGAGGCAACATGCCGGCGATACTCTGCTAGAGCCCAAATGGGGAAGATACTCCTATACGCAGAATAATGTAACATGCAATTCCTCATAAAAACTCCCCCGATTTCCTGTCACGAAGAAGCAGTATTATTATTCAGTCGTTGGTAAACGTAGGATATAACGAGCTAAAACATACAATCTAAGAGGATGATAATTGACAAACAACAATTCTTTGTCTCTTATTCCCCGAAAATCTCATCATAAATCTTCTTTTATGAGTGATGATTTCAAGGATTTTCTTAAACGGCATGCAGCTTCTCTTCTTCTTCTCTCTCTCTCTCTCTCTCTCTCTCTCTCTCTCTTTTCTCATGATTTCTTCTCTTTGTGTGCACAGAAATAAGTCAATTACCTGCTGGGGAAAATCACCAAGTTCTGTTTGAGAATTAATCAATAACTTGGCAGCACGATGAAGGGGTGCAGGGTCTCTGTCCGCCTATTAGAAAAGGAACTTGAAATCTTGGATTTTGGTGGGAAAAGAAGCACAAGTGCATTACAATATATATAGGAAGAGATAGACTATTAATCTTTAAATTATAAATTAATTAAACTGACCTGACCACCGTGAATTAAACCCATCATAGCCATTGCAGTTTGCACCAGATTTGAGTGGTTACCCTCAAGAGGTACATATTCCTGCGTCAACATGCACCAGTATACTTTCTTAGCTTTAGAAAGTTGAAGGAGGAGATCCCATTGATACCATGGGAGATGGAATGAGAAGGTCCACGCACACAAAATGTTATTGCATAAATGAGTTCTTTAGAAATCTTTAAAATGGTATTACCTTCTTAGGGCATGAAAGGTAACTCTCGCCCCATCCACCATCATCTCTCTGTGATCCAAGTAGAAAATCAACTCCTTTACGAACAGCCAGGCAATTGGAGTAAGTCTTTCCAGCAGCTGCTAGCCCTTCTAGAGCAAACCATGTACCATAGATAAAGCATATTCCCCAGTTTCCATACCTGTAGTAACTCTTGCTATATTTAGTCATTTCCCTGACAATTTTCTGCCAACTGTACAGCAGCGTTTAAAAGAATGTAGCAGCTCTTTTAAATCGATCATACCATGAGCCATCAGGCTTTTGCAACTCTTCAATGAACTTGACACCATTTATGATGGAATTTTGGATCTCTTTTGTCCTGTGGCCAGGGTATAACTTCTTAAATAGGACTAATGCCTGTATTGTTGATGATGTGCATTCAACATACCTGGATCGCTGTTTTATTAGTCTTCAACAGGTTTTTCGACATTCCTAATGGAGGTGCTCAATAAGTAATATTGCTTAACTATTTGAAGTAAAATGGTTCAAGAATCTTACTCATGCTCAACTACAAGATCCTCTAGGAACTCCACAGGATTGAGCCACTAATTGAACAGCAGAGACGTCACAGTTGAAATACCATATTCCAAGTCAAGTCTTGAAGGAAAACATACAGAATTTAAGCTTAACATTTCGAGTTTAGTTCGATGACTTGAAGAACTTACCTCCAACCATAATCCAGACCCTGCCGGCTCCCAAGCAGATACCCCACCATTTTTACTCTGCATAAAATCGAGCTGATTGTTACTTCGTGAATACCGTGTTCTAGAAAGGAGCAAATCCAAGGAAATACAAAGGAATGATGATGAGTTTTAGGTACACAAAGGTCACCATTTGAATGCAACTAATCCTCACCTGAAGAGAAAGTAAAATATTAACAGAATCAAAAAGCTTCTGAGGTTCCATTTTTTCACCTACGATTTCCGGAGGCATTGTTGAAAAAAGAAGGCAACACTGCAGAACATGCGAATCACAAAGTATGTTGCGATGGTAAATGTTCAAGGAAAAAGCTCAACTTGTTATAGTATTGCTTACAGCAGAAAACTAGAACAGACCTTCATGCTTTCTGCAGTGCAATCAGACACTTGCCAGCCATGATCTTTGTCAGAGAAAGTCCACGATCCTTTAGAGATATGGCGAAACATCCTTCTGAAGTCTCCGGGAGGATTCTCAGTGACCTTCAAGATTTGATGTGGGATGAGAGAAGCAGCATGCCAAAACATAACTAAATACAAGAAACACGCGTGAGAGGAAGAAACAATTTCAGGATATGAAATTTGGAAACCTGAGAGTTCTTTATGAAGCTATGCCCCTCCTTAAGTGCAGGTCCTGTTTCATCTGAGAGGTTGCTGGCAATCAAAGCTTGAAGGGCAAGACTGGTATCCCACACTTGACTACCAAAACTCTAAAATGAATATGAGAAGGAAAAAATCATACTCCATCGGCATCTCTTACTTCTGGTTTGCAAATCTAAAGTCTATGACTAAATACGCATACACTCGAGTGTGTGAGAATTCTTCATGGTTTTGTTGATAACATAAATCAGTGAATGGAAAGACGACGTGAACCGTTTAGGTACCATTATTATGATAGAAGTTTACCGACCTGCATCTTTATTCCATCTTCTCCAAGCCACACATAATCCTTGATCCTAGCAAGGTGCCTCCTAAAATAATCCCCATTGGCATCTTCAACCCAGCAAACCAGCATATCTAATGGCTGTTCCAGTTCAGTGGTACAAATGTCCAAAAATTAAAGAACATGTGTAATAGGCAAATGTTTTACTGTACTGGTTTTCTTTTTCGCCATTGCTCTGCAAATGTGTTACCTTTTCGACACATCCTATGGTAATGTATCTACTGCTCTCATCTTCATAATGGATGTGATCCATTGTTATGTTGAGAGCCTTCTCTCTCAATTTGTTGAAGGGCCACCGAGTAAGAAGGGGCTCGCCAAAAGTATAAATAGCATCCCAAAACAATATTTGTATCGAAGTATGTGGATAATAGTTATCCTCCTGAAGAAATAAAACAGATTTTGAAGAAAATGAAATGTTTTCAGATCATTTTCTGAAGATCAGCTGCTAAAAGTCAACTGACCTTTGCACATAAATGGCGGACTCTCCTCCAATTGAGTTTCTCATAAGGTTCATTGTAGATTTCTTCCCTAATTTGTAAGATGAGAGGTGTGATGGGACCAATAAACCTCTTCCCGTACAAGTATGCCATAGGCAAGTAAGTGAGCCGACAGTAGCCCAGCAAATTTCCTGCATTTATGAAATGCATGATTGGAATGGCAGAGCTAAAAGCAGGCTTTACACAAGCAACTAAATTCAAGTTAAGGACAGAATTCTAGAAACTATGAAGTTGGCAACTCTCAAAGAAAATTCGTAATGATAAATTAAGCACTAGCTCGAGTATTTGCAATTTCCATCAATCATATGCTAAAATTATTGAAGGATTTCATAATGTTTGTATATAAGTTTCATGCTTCAGCAACTTCATAAAACAAAATGCAAACCTGGATGAATGGGAGATGTAGATGGCAAGAACCAAAATTCTGGGGGCATTGGATTGCATCCAGCCCACTCATACACACCAAGTATCTACAACACAGGAAAATCAAACAATTAGAAACAAAATTAACATATAGAAGCAACATGACAAGAATCATGTAGATAAAGATTTCTTCCGTTTTTTTAGTAGACAGAAAACATTCTACTAATGATACCAACCAGCAACCAATAACTAGTTTAGCAGTATGAAATTAAATTGAATTGTGTTGTACCGCAAGCCAAGTCTTTCCCCAAGAGCTTATGGCAATTGCACTACCATGATCAAGAATCCACTTCCTTGCTCTTTCACATGCTTTGTCTTTGCCACCATCACGTCCTTCTCCAAGCATGCGCATACAGATGTAGTTCAGGACTGTACAGAACATGGTGCTGTGACCCTCTATGTGTAATCCCCACCCACCATCTTCATTCTACAAGATAAGATGCAGCACATTAGCAATCTGATACTGGTAAATCCTTAAAGCCAAGACGAAAAAGAGAGAGAAAAATCAAAATTAGTTTGATAAAGCTATTCCTTTTGTCATTCCTGTAATTAACAAATATACTCTACCTGATGACAGTATATGTAACGTAGGATTTCCTTTTTATGCTCTGCAGAGAAGATAGCATTAAGATGTCCTGTAATATACAGAGAAAAAACCTGCATTGAGGGGGAAAAAAGGTTCCCGTTAGAAAGTGAACGCACAAAATATCTGAATTATAGTTTGCAAATTTGTGACAACTGAGTAAACAGGCTTCCATATTCATTCTGATGCTACTCGTGAAAGCAGATTTAAACAGCAACATGGCCTGAAGCATACAAGATTTTGTTTTTTTTTTTACGTTCTGATCACCAGTTCTTCAGATCAAGCTATAAATCATATGAAATGAAAAAAATTCAAATAACATCTTTTCAGATTTCAACTCTTTCAATCAAGTTAAATCAAGGCAAGAAATCTATACGATCAAGCATTTGAACCTGTCAGAAGGATTTCAAGAGTGGGATTACTTGCGCTTGAAAGCCTGTCTTAAATTCAGCAAGGGTAAATTACAATAACTTCGCAGAGGTATAGTAAAATCATACTAGCTACATGAAAGTTTGAAGATTTTAAAAAAAAAAATGTTGCAAAAATCCAAAAGTACTTGCCCAAAAGTCAAAAGGTCTTTGCCAAATGGTCTCCCAATTTCTTTCATAATTTAGTATACTAATTTATTTATTTTTGTTGACATCAATTTATTAAGTATGCGCTCAGTATTGTTTAAATATTATTAGTTACTTATGGATGGCATGCGAGTCGCAATCATCCCATCTCAGTGCCTAATATAGTTTCGTTTGTGTAACATGCTTCGATTTCTTTACGGGAAAAAACACAGTTCTAGCTGCTTTTGTAGCCAAATGATCACCAGAAAAATGCTATGTTGCCAATTCTAGGTGGTGATGAAACTTCTGGCTAATATTTTTTGCTAGGTAAAATGATGGCAGGGATTGAGAGCAATAACCAGGGGAGGGAAATAGAACATTGGGCCAGAATTTTCAGCACACCAATGGCCATCGCTAGCCTGCAAGGCTGAAAACAAATGAACACTCCTCCTCAAAGCACTTGTTGCTTTTTCATAGGAAATCTCTTCGCCATCCTCAATCTTGACTTGAGGAATTCTTTGCTTGAATTTTTTCTCCCTTAGAAACTGCATTTTATTAAATAAAAGTAAGTGACTAAAAAGGTAATTAATGATGTACTAAAATTTCTCATCAGATTATTTGAACACTCTCCATGTGTCCTATTTCTGGAAATTAATAGCTAAACATAGAAACATATATATATATATATATATATATATATATATATATGAAAACATATTCTGTGAATTTGTATGTGTGTATATATACCTGGAATTTCCAAAGGAGATCGGAGCTGGGCTTGACCTCGTTGCGGTTTCTCCAGAAATTTTGGCGAGCCTCTTCAACCTCAGCTCGCTCTTCAAGGGTGCCAGCATCAGGATCAAACTCCCATGTTTGCCTCCCCAAAAAGTTATTTGTGCTGTCTATGTGTGGATCATTGCCACCCTCTGCAATCTTAAGCCTCCACATGACACTGCTTCAGTCTCTTCCTTCAGTTTCTTGAGTATCAAAAAATCACTTCTCTTCTATTTCAGTAATGGCTAGCAATAGAAATTATAAAATGCACTGTATATAAAGAGAAAAATGAAGTCTTAGTCTTGGCGAAGTTTGATTAGATAAAGATATTTCATGACTTGTGGAGTTTACTCCCAGCAGAAGAGCTACTTATTTAACTTGCTTTCTAAAATGTAACTTTCAAAATATTTTTTTACCAAATTAGTTTTTTTAGTTATTTTTTTATAATTGTATATGCTAATATTAAAAGTAAAAAAAATATTTTGATATATTTATAATTAAAAAACACTTCTATAAAAACATTATACACAATGTTTTATCAAACACACGTAGTGTGTACGTAGTTATTATCTTAAATAAAGAAATGAGTAAATGAGACAAAACAAGAAATAATGATGAAATTATGTTTAACAATGATGTGTAAAATAATGTGAATATAAATAAATTCTATTTAATTTATGAGGAATAAAACATAACAAAATAATATAAACTGATGTGTAAAACAATATGTATTATCATAAGTTTGTAATGTTTGAAACAATTATTATTTTAATTTTAATTTTAATTTATAATAAGAATTATTTTTTTAACTAACTCGAAATAGTAATTTCTCTACTCATCAAAAGAATTTTTCATCATCATATAAAAAAAAACAATTCATTGCTAGAAAGATAATATAATTAAATTATGATTTACTTAATTATTAAATCTTTTAAATAATTTTAATAATAAAATAAGTAAGTAAATCAATTGCATATCAAATAAAATATTTTCACCACTATAAAATTAAAATCTAACATGGTTGAAAATACAAGCTAATAATTTTAAGGTGAGTTGATTAAGATGATTATATTTTTAAAAAATAAATTATTGATATGTGTGTATGTGATAAAAAAATATATTTGAAGTTGAGTAAATTAAAATGAGCATAAAATATCTAGACTTGAAACTGAGCATGCACTAGGTTTGGAATCAAGCTCAATTAAAAAAAAAAATTAACAATCAACACGTCTTAAATTTTAAACTTTAATTGTCAGAGTACAATCAAAATTAGTTTTTTACTTTATTTTCATTTAAAAAAAAAGATATAAAAACACTCTACTCAACATTATAAACACAAATTTAACTTTGAATCCTCCACAAAAACTTTCTTTGACATTATAATCAACATATAATACTCGAAAACAACTTTCTTTTATGTCTTGGTTTATGTTTTTATTATGCTGAAAATATATTTATTTGGTTTTACCAAATAATTTTCCAACATGTTTGGTAAAGATCACTTTTGACTTAAATAAAAACAAAAATTTTTAGAAAATTATGCCTAAGAAATTCAGCTTTTATTAAAAGTTGAGATTTTTAACATTTAACTTATAGATCCTAACATTGTATTTCTTCTTTAAAAAAATATTATTATAAATTATCAATGAAAAACAAGCTTTGAATTACTATTAAAAGTTGCAAATCATAATTTAAAAATCATATTAAATGAACTCATAATTTAATATTAAGGCGACTAAATATATATATATATATATATATATATATATATATATATATATAAATAATGCACATACCTTTGTAATTAACTAACAAAAAAAAGTAAAGAAGGAAGGAGTTTTATTATTCCCCTCCTCGTAAAATACTATTTATTAGAATAGTATTCTTTCTTATGTTTTTAAATTTAATCCTTTAACATTAAATTTATTGAGGATTGAGTTTCATAATTTTTTTCAAATTACTTTTATAAGATTATCTCAGTCTCATTACCGAGACCATGAGTTTGACAGGTTAACTCGGCTGACCTGAGTTTTTTCTCTTTTTTGCTAATTGATTTTGTTTTTTCAAATTCATTCTTCAACAATTGGTTGATTGAGAATTAAGTTTCATTATTTGTTTTGATTTGTTTTTTATAAGATTATCTTCATCTCATGACTTGGGTCACAAGTTTAGTAGGTTATCCTAAGTTGACTTAAGTTGTTTTGTTGTGTTTTTTTAATCAATTTTTCAATTTCAATTTCAATTTAAATTTCAATTATATCCTTCAATATTAGGCTTATTATAGATTAACAGGTTAACTTAAATCAATCCAATATGTTATCGTCCCAATATTTATATATATAAAAAATCATCTATAATATTTATTTTGAATCGAGCTAATTTTTTACTGGTTATTCAAGTTGTTTTAGATAAAAATAAAGAATAGACAGTACATGAAGAAGATAGATTTACTGCTATTACAATAAACTACAGACACGAGCACACTTCTTAACTTATACAATATGCTCTTTATATATAGAGAATAGTAACTATTGCCTTTCCGTAACTTTATTTCTTTCTATGATTACAGGATTCCTTATTTATATAGATTGATTTGTTTCTGATCTGCCACAGCTGTAGTTTCCATGTATGATAAGTAACCGTTGGTTTCTTTGAGATAGTTGTTGATTCCTTATTGATTTATCTTTGATCTGCCACAACTATGGTTTCCATGTATGATTGATTACCGTTCTGAATATTAGCCGTTGGAGTAATTGTCCCTACAATCCTGAATGTTAGCGTGATAGGAGTTAATTAAGATTGGTTGCTGACGAAGATTAAGGTGTTGTTACTGCTACTGTCTCTTGCTACTATCTTTTGCTGCTATTTTCTGTTGCTGCTGCAGAGATATTATGGAGTTGTACGAGGATGAAGGAGAAATGATGTTATTGCTTATTGCCGTTGTTATATAATTGTTAATAGTTTTTAGACCCGTTAAATTAATCAAGTCACATCTAATTAATGTTCGTATAGTTTTAAAAAACATATTTCTACTAAAAGAAATATTACCGACTTTTAAATATTTTTTTATTAAAAAAAATAAAAATAACTCTAGATACCCGTAACAAAGCATAAGACAACGATCACGAATGACGTGAAACCCAACAAAAACCACCATCAGTGCGATGTTGTCATTGTGACTCTGAAATTGACATGCACCTAGCTACTAATTAATTAAGACTGAATAAAGGACAGCTTCAAGAACAAGTGATGACAGCTATGGAAATACAAGTAAATTGACTGCAGAATATATAAATCCTTGATAACACTCTATTAAAAATTTAGATACGCAATTTAACAAGAGTTGAATGTTTTTCAAAAGACGAAGACGAGGAGGAGGAGGAGGAGGAGTTGAATCGTGAGTACAATAGCCGTTGGATTAGAGATAACTCAAAATCACCTTATTCATATATGCACTCCTAATTTTCGAATAATTTCTTGTAGAAAAACTAAAAGTCCACGTGAAATTATTGTGTACCTAAACATATAATATTATAATAATATAATAGCATAATGATAGAATTGCTCTTCAATCATAAACCCACTTGACTAGGCAGTGGGGCAATTCAACTTTTTCATCATGAATATTGTTATTTTCAAATTGTACTTAATTTTTTTTAGTTTTTTTACATATTAAAATGACTTAGTTACTCCTAAAATAAAAGAAACGTACATCCAGATATTAAGTATTATAGTTCACAAATTAGAAATATATTCTTTTGAGGTATTGTTATTGAAATATGAGAAGCAAGTTTTACTAAAATTATCTGCATGTGTTAATGAGTAATTTAGCTTTAAAAATAGATAGTATAACAACTTTTTTATGGCTTTGTTTATGTTTTTATTATGGTGCAAATATATTTATTTGATTTTACCAAACAATTTCTTAGTAAAAAATCACTTTTGACTTGAATAAAAACAAAACTTTGTTTCAAGTTGACTCGGAAGAATTTTTATATTTTTAATAAATATTAAATATTATTAAAAAAAACACTTGATGTGTTGTACATGCTAGTAAGTGAACATCACATGTGAGGTAGTTCAATGATTGTTTGAATAGTCTCAGTATTCTCTCTATGATGAGCAGTGTTTGGCCAACCACCCTCCAATTTGGTGCTAGTTGTCTTTTTTTCTCTCTCTCATCATCAATTTTCATGCCTATCATTTTAAAATTTTAAAGCAGTTCTTCAATTTATTATTTTTTTATATTTGATAATGTTCTTTTTATTACTATTTATTTTGTTTGAAATAGTTTATAGAATTGAAATTCCTTTTCAATTTCATATCACTTCATTTTCTTATCTTTTAAATTTGGTCCTTATTTTTTTTATTTCTATTTGTTTTATTTGATATAATTTTTTAAATTGATTTTTTTAACAATTCCATCCTCTTTAAGTTTTTTCAATCAAATTTAATCCTTATTTTTTTAATTGCTATTTTTTTTATTACTCTGACAAATTTTTTAAATTGATTTTTTTATTTCATTCTTCAATATTAAATTGGTTGGGAATTGAGCTTCTTAATTGGACCCGAGTCTATAATTTTACAGGTTAGAAAATTTAGAAATTAATCCAGGTTTAGGAGGTTTGTCTGAGTTTGCTTTGTTTTTTCTTATTTCTTAAGCTTGTGTTTTTTTAGTTTTTATCTCTCAACATTTATTCAATTGGAGATTGGGTTTTGTTATTCTTATTCATTTGCTTTCTATATAATTTTTTATTAATTTTAAAAATGACCCGGGTTATCTTAATTTTTTTTATTTTTCATTTTTTGTTGAATTTATTTTGGTGATTTTTTAAAGTTAATATTTTTTTATTCTTCAATATTAAATTGGGTTGGGATTAAATTTTTTTTTAGTTTTATCATGCAAGGTTGGAGTTTTTTTATACTAGAGTTTGTGGTTTTTTTATCCTTGAATATATATATATATATATATATATATATATATATATATATTACTCCAGTTACTTGTTCAATTTAAT
>Ga0307517_10013408_pt1 | contig 11135 bp, 9 predicted proteins | sample 23_EM_MG_FD_194515 | JGI IMG/M metagenome (GOLD analysis project Ga0307517, IMG submission 194515) | Populus trichocarpa ectomycorrhiza microbial communities from riparian zone in the Pacific Northwest, United States - 23_EM | ecosystem: Host-associated > Plants > Roots > Unclassified | place... | reverse complement strand
TTCTGTGAATTAAGTTTCAAATCTTGGCCAAAAGTCCTTTATTACATATTCTGATACTATATTTATAATTGGAACATCCCTCCAAAGTTAGGAAAAATTCAACATGGCAGAAGTCAAGCCCAAAAAAATAGACTTTGACAAACTAACCTAGACAAATTAACTAGCACACGTTTTTTGACCTTTCTAACATAAACAAACCAAATTTAAAACAACCATATCTTCTTACACAAAAGTCCAATGCAATCATGGTTGGACAATCTAGAAAGAACACGTTCTGAACTTGAGATCCACCTAGATTAGTCTTGTTTTCACATGCAATGGATAACTTCAAATTCGGGTTCAAATTCATTTGCTGTTCTGACCATAAACAGCATCAATTCCTTCACTTATTTGCATATCAACCCAAATTCAAGTAGGCCAGCATCAAAAGAACCATTAAGGGTTTTTCCCATCTCCAAGTTTCAATTGTAGGCAAATAAACATCCTTGAACCAATTTTAAACTGATTGTTAATTTTTAACTCCGACACAGCTTCAATCATTCCAATTTGACTCGTCAAGGCCCTTTGTAGTTGTTTCGCTCTCGCTCTTGTCATTGGACCATCTGAATCCTCTTGCATATTAGATTTAGCTTTACAAGATGGATTATAATTCCCATGATGCACATCAGAACAACTGGCTTTGTGGCGTCATCCTAATACTCATCCTAATACTTCTCGTTCGCGAATCAATATTCGTTGGGTGGGGGTTTACCGTTTCCAATAGTGCTGGTGCCTAGGTACAAGTTGTCTTTGTGTCACACTCCTATCAAACCTGATTTACTTGGCTTTCCGGGAATTGGTGTCTTTGCTTGTGGGTTGCGTGACCATGTGATCACGAGGTTCGCATCATATGGAGATGATGTGCTTAATGGCAAGTATCTTCACCAATGATATCGAGTTCATAGACTTTGACAATGATATTTTTTTATAAAGAAGCGCAAAATACTTTTGAAGAATTATACAATGATTTTTGAAAAATGTGTAAGAAAAATAAGAATTTTTTAAAAATAAAGCTTGATTTGATTTCAATGGACCTTGAGACTATGTAAAAACTAAAGAATGCTTTATTAAAAATAAATGTTGTTTGGAAAAGGCAACCTGACTTGCTATGTAGCAAGTTTAATTCATCAATTTGTTATGTGAAATTTGCTAAAAATAAATAAAGCTTGAAAGCTTAAGTCAATGAATTCAACTTTAACCAAGTTGATACAAGGAAAAGATAACTTGAACAACCTCTCAGGAAATCAAAAGGTGTGTTTGAGAAAAGTGATTTGTGATTTGATACCATGAGAAAAGAAAAAACTTTACAACAAAATTTTCAACAATGAATCTTTTATTTCAAACTCATTTAGTCCATAAGCTATAATTTAAAAATTTATATTGCTTCCAAGTTACATATAAGAGGGTCATGGGTAATGTTTAAGTTAATATCGGATTTTGCATTACCAAATTATAATAGAAGGGTTCTTGTTATTGAAGGAACAAAATACATGTGGTTTTTAATGAATCTAAATCTTTTAATACGAGTAATGTTAAAGAAGTTTTTATTCATGTTGTCTTAACAAGTTAAACATAGAAGGGGATCAAAAAGAAATATTGAAGAATGATAAACCTTTAGAGGAATCTTAAATTGTTCAAAACTATAAGATCAATCAATGAAATGATGTACAAGCCACTTGTGATATCCTAATTGCTATAAGAAACCTAATATAATTATCTCTAGATGCATAATTGGAGACATTTCCAATCATGTTAAAACCATGCCAATAATGTTATTCAAGAGAAAATCAATTACTTTGAGAGAATCCAAGTTTAGGAGCTAATCCTTTGGCCCAAGGGTCACACAATTATTGAAAAAATTAGGTCTTTTAAAACAAACTTGATTTATCCAAAACATGATTCATAACAAAGCATGCTTTAAGCCAGAGGTTACAACTTAGAAGATGGGATAGCTTTTAGTGAGATACATGCGCTGATTGGTAGATTAGAGTCCTTACACATGTTACTTGCATCTGTTTGCTTCAAGGATTTTTAAGTTTTTTTCAAATAGACGTTAAAAGTATATTTTTAATTTATTTTTTTTTTATCATAAAGGAATTTTATATTGAGGGTTTCTCATATTTAAAATCATATTTTTAAGGTAAAATCACCCTGACCCTTCCAATGTTTGAACACGATTTCACTTTTCTTTTATAGGTTTAGAAATTACATCCACGTATTTATATAGTTGATAACATTTTATATGCTATGTCCGACATTAGCAAACAAAAAAGTCTATAAATATTACAATATTGTCATTATAATTGAATTAGTAACTCAATAACCCTTACTGATTAAGTATTATAACTTTTCTATCAACTAATCAATATAATTTTTTTAATATCTTCTTCTTTTCTTGCACTTAGGCTTTCAATTCTGGAGCCATAACAATGGTCTTAATAGCTTCTTTTTCTACATTAAATACAAAATAATGTCACCACATTACCTAACCAAAACAAACATTTTTCCATGTCCATTATTCCTATGGGTTACAAAATTGACCCGCTGCACATGCCAGTTGAAAGCCACACCCAGATTTTGTATCCGAAAACGATAAATTTCTTCTTCTAAAACCAAGATTTAAGCCCTATATATAAATTTATATAGATCAAGCACACCCAGATTCCATTTATCATCTTAAAACTAAACATGAAAATTGGGTTACAAAAGATGTGAACCAGAAAGAATACGCAAAAAAAGAAAAATCCTTTTCAGGAGACGGCCTTGTGCTAGATGTAGATGTGGAATTGTTTTGCTTAATTTTCTTATGTACTTTTGATTGTGAAAAACGACATTATTAGTAAACCTTGTAGGGATCTAGAACTCAGAGATCCATAAACCCATTTAGCTGAGTAATGGATGGAAGAGCTAGCAACTTCACCAGCTAATCGATTAGAAAGTTAAAATAATTTTAACTTTTAACTTGTGAATTGAACGACAATCTTCTATGTATTCAATTAATCATTAAGGAAAATTTTTCAGACGTATTTTTACAACTTCATTTATTATTACTTAACCTAAATAAATAATAATAATAATAATAATAATTCGCTAAGGGGATCCGGAACTAGGTCAAATAATAGTTCTTTAGTCTAGCCCACTTTTTATAGAAGAAATTTACTTTATAGGGATCGGCCTAATATTTTTATCTTATTAGTTACGCCTAGTCATAGTTCTTAAATGCCTTTCTTTGCTCGGCAAACATTTATTTTGGCCATTAGTTTATACCGATTATTTGCACCTATGTTTTTGTGAATTCGTAATAGAAGTCTTATTTATATTTTCAATTTTACCCCGTGGAGTATAATTTGCTAACATAAACAAGGGAATACTCAATGATAAAGGTGTAAATAGTGGAGATGGGAGATTATAATCGATGAGTATCTAAAATTCAAGATCCTTAGGAATAAAGTTGATGTGTTAAATAATCAATCAATTTTTTAGTTCAAGTAATTTGATTCATTCTCCCTAACTAAGGTGTCTAGTGGCTTCATATGAACAGCCCAAGTGATTGGTAGCTGATATCTGGTGGTGTCTGATAAGTCAAAATAACTAGTAGCTGGTATCTATGCAAAGGGCTCTTTTGATGGGCGGGGACTCTTAGATGCTTATTAAATCAATAACTTTGTAGAGAGAGAAAGTGCAATGATATTTTAGAGAGATAGACTCTAAAAATATATATGCTGGAAATGTTAAGAATTAAGAGAATGTGAACCGTTAGTTTATATGATTCATGGTGTATTTATAGGCCATAAGTCTTGTTTTTTAATGAAGAGGAGAGGATAAAGTGTGATTTCACCCTTGTGATATTTTAAGTTGTATTCTACTCAAAATAATATGTATTGGATCAATAAAAAATATGGATGGATCCATATGGGGGGTCTTGGAGAAAATCTCAAGGGAGTGTTGAGCCTATTAGATATGAAAAATAGATCTAGGTGCGCTACTTAAACCTAAGCATGTTGGGCTCGGGCATGGTAGGTATGGGTGTTTGGATATATGCCTAGAACCCCTAGACGGGCGTCTGATTAGCATTGGGTGTGTGCCCAATCCTACCTAAGAGTGCGCCCAACAATGCACCATGATAGTTAATGGGCTCGGGTGTGGTGGTCTGAGTCCATGAGAATTTTTTAGGCCTTTTAGGGGGGTTTTGGGCCTATTATATTTGGTTTTATTAATAACCCTCTAAGTTTTGTGGTATTGATACGCAAAGACTTGTAAAAATGCTTGATACAATTAGTTTTGTTGAGTTTTTTCATATGAGAAGGGTGAAAACCCCGGGTAATATATCAGAAAGCTTGTGGGCAGGGGCATGCACCATAGTTGGAAAAATAATTTCTAAGTATGTAGAGAGGAGCCGTAGAAGAACCTATGCTTCAAAAAATTCAAAGTGTCTATGGGACGGACTCATGTCGATGCCCGTACTTTGGAAAATTTCTAAGGGGTGAAGGGGAAGGACCCTTGGAAGGTCACCGGTGTTATTGCACTGAGGAGACCAAATTCATCCCTTGAAGAGTGGTTGCATTGAAGTATATAAGATATGTGACCTTTCTAAGATAGCATGGGGTGAGAGAGCCCCCTACCAAAGAGTGGTTGATGGAGTGTGGGTGATGCAAACCTCGTGATCAACGTGGTCACGCAACCCACAATCAAGATTGAGTTCTGATCCCGGAAAGTCAAAAAAGGTCTGATAGGAGTGTAACACAATGGAAACCTGCTCCAAAGCACCAACACTATTGGAATGAAGTAGAATGATGCCAAAAAGTCAGTTAATCTTTGATAAGTCAAATTCAGTTTGTTCAAGAACTGAAGAATGCAAGAATCACTCTCACATGTTAAAACTAAAAAAATTCAGAAGTAATATTCATCAATGGCTACTGAAATTTTGGTTACATGAGTTTAAATAGTTCTTGAAAAATTAACCCTAATGGACCTCTTATGTGGACTTATATGAGGTCCACTCAAAACTAACCCAAAAACTCTAAACTGAAAAGCCCATAACCTAATCCAAACAAGTTTTGGATCCTAGCTGAAAAACAAAGTATTAATTAAGTCCAAACATGAAAGAAAATAATAAAAATAACTAATTTGTCATTAAATACCACAAACCTTTCTTTCGTTGTGTAGCTAGGATAAATAAGGAATCCTTATAAGAAAAGGATTCTGAAACATTAATGAATCCTTGCCACACTTGGAGATTATATTGCAACTTATTAAAAATCCTTGTGGAACTAGGAAATTCCCTAAACAAGCTCCCATATCCTTGTAGGAAAAGGATCCTTGCCAAATAGGAAGTCCACAACTTAAAAGGAAGTAAATAACAAAATTTGTATATCCTGTTCTGACCGATATTGTAAGTCCTTCTCGAACACCGATTCGTATAACGGTTGGATTTGAAGTTATGTTGAATAGCTTAAAACTGGACGGTTGAAAAAGTTTACTCCAAAATCCAAAACTGACCTTGCTTGGGTTGTATCACAAGGCTGAACCGTATCATTCTCTTTCTCTTCAAGAAGATTCGCCCTTAAATCTTGAATAGGATTAGTAGGGACTTCATTAGCCTCTTGTTTAAGCCTTTGGAATTCCCATATTGCTAACACCATTCTCTAACAACATTGTATGGAAGTAGTGACTGATAAGAATTTCAAATAAGCACGCCGTACTAACCACTTGTGTACATACTTTTGAATGATAACAACAGCGGCTCTCCTTCATCTTTCATTTTTTTAGCGTTGTACCTCGTTTTTTTATAAAGCTTGAAGATCATAGAATAATCTATTACACTTATCAACTTCTTGTTCTAAAACCCCCAAACCATGACTTAGTTTTTCGCATCCTTGAGCTAGAATCCTCCTTCGCTCCCTCTCCGTTGCTGAATACATGACACTAATAGAAAAAAATAAAAGAAGATGAAGACACAACAAGAATAGAGTTTACAATAGGAAGAACACTGATTTAGACTCGAAATTACAAATCTGACTTTTGTTTGGATCAGAACTGATCGAAAACAAACAAATATGAAAGTGATGAAAATGACTCAAAAAACAGCCAAATATCCCAAATATGATGATAATATACTGGCAGGAACAAAATCAATAGAAACAAAACAAGTTTTGAAAAATAACGCAAAACAGACCAGTTACGGCAAAACAAAACCCGATTCTAGAACCTAAAGTAAATGCTATCCAAATGACCTCAAATGTAATATATAGTATTTGGATACCAATAGAACAACAAATTTCAGTTTATAGGTCATTCTATTATGTCTAGGTATCCAAACCCCTTGTATGATCAGTTTGTGGCAAAATTGAACCTTGAATTAAAACCTCATGAAACCGATATTAAAAAAATCTCAAATTTAATATATGATGCTATCTCACCCCCAGTAGACATAATATAAAGTTTCAATTGATTATAAGGTGGTTTGCTTATGGTTCACTAAAAGTAGTGTATCTGCGGCAAAATGAATCTCGTATTAAAACTTCAAGCAAACGATATCAAAATAAATCCAAAATTAATACGTAGTGCGATAGCCAGTAGACAAAATATGGTGTTTTAATTGATTATGAGGTGGTTTGCTTATAGTTCACTAAGAGTTGTGTTTATACGGTAGAATTGAATCTCAAATTAAAAACCTCAAGCAAACGATATCAAAATAGGCCCAAATTTAATATATGGTGCGATCTCACCCCCAGTAGACAGAATTTGATGTTTCACAATTGATTCTCAGGTAGTTTTCTTATGGTTCACTAAGAGTTGTGTTTCTGCGGGAGAATTGAATCATCCTTTAAATTTTGTATAATCTCTCTTTTCTTTTTCTTTTTTTATATATTCTACTGATATGATTAGAGATAGTAACAAGATGGAATATTGCAGCTCATTAAAGAAACTTGTGGAACTAGGAAATTTTCAAAACAAGCTCCCACATCCTTGTAGAAAAAGGATCTTTGCCAAATAGAAAGTCCACAGGTCAAAAGGAAGTAAATAACAAAATTCATATAGCCTGTTCTGACCTATATCGTAAGTCCTTCTAGAACACCGATTCACCTAAAACATTACCCCAACATAGAACAATACCTCTGGAATTGTCTTGTAAAGTTTCAGCTCGATTCAACAGTTGGATTAAAAGTTATGCTCAATAGCGTAAAATTGGACGGTAGAAAATTTTACACCAAAATCCAAACCTGACCTTGCTTAGGTTGTATCACAAGGCTGAACCGTATCAGTGGGAGGTATGTGACCTTTTTAAGATGGTATGGGGCATGAGAACCCTCAATTAAAGAAAGGTCTGTAGCCTCCTAGGCGATGGCGTGGGAGCTTAGGAGCCCCTCACTTGAGAGTATGCCATGTGACCTCCCTAAAATTGTCATAAGATGTGGAAGGCCCCCACTAGAGAGTGGTTGTTTTCTGAGAGTGGATAGCTTGTGGCCTTTCTAATGATGTAATGGCCCCTCTACTGAAGAGAGGTTATACCTAAGAGTGGGAGATCTAAGATCATCCCTAAAGATAATATAAAGCTTGGTAGCCCCACTAGAAAGTCATGTCAATCCGAGACTGCATTGGAATGCATTGGTTTTGAAATAGGCATTGAATGCATTAGTTTAATAAATCTCCCTAACAATGTAATGTCATTGAAAGAGGCATTGAATGCATTGGTTTCGAACGTTTCAAGCAAGTCAGAATTGAAAATGTCCATTAGAGTATCAAGGGAGACCCTAGTACATCTTATCCATGTGCAAGAGGGGTCCAATACAACCTTATTTGGGCCATGAGGTGAGGACAACAAAGGAAACAAAAGAATTCTACTACAACTTGGAAACAACATGGGTGGCTACCTTTTCCTTTTGTTTCTAGGATTAAGAGGCTGCATGGAAGGGCTATAAATAAGCTTTGCATCAGTTCTATAATATTTTACTTACTTCTCTTCTTCTCATGGCAGAACATGGATTTAATATTACGAGCTTTATTTTATTTTGTTAGCTACAACCCAAGGCTTGTTTGGGCTTAATTAATACTTTGTTTTTAGGTAGGATCCGAGGCTTGTTTGGATTAAGTTATGGGCTTTTCAGTGTAGGGTTTTGAGTCAGTTTTGAGTGGACTTCATATAAGTCCACATAAGGGGTCCATTAGGGTTAATTTTTCAAGAACTATTTAAACTCATGTAAGCCAAAATTTTGGCAGTCTTTGATTATTCTTCTGAATTTTTCAGTTTTAACGTGTGAGAGTGATTCTTGCATTCTTCAGTTCTTGAACGAACTGAATTTGACTTATCGAAGATTAACTGGCTTTGTGGCGTCATTCTACTCATTTCAATAGTGTTGGTGCCTTAGGGCAGGTTTCCATTGTGTTACACTCCTATCAGACCTATTTCGACTTTCTAGGATCAGATCTCAATCTTGATTGTGGGTTGTGTGACCACGTGATCACGAGGTTCGCATCAAGTTGTTTATTATTATGTTAGATTATTTACAATTCTCATATCCATATTGTTTTGTAACAAGGACATCACACAATCAAGGTGCGTAGGAAAGCCCATTCCAGGGGTTCACATATTTTGAAATGAGCTTTGTAATAGTATGTCTTAGGTGTTATGTTGAATATTTGTCATTCGACACTTTTGTAAGGACATGTAATGAAAATTGTAATGGAACACGGATTTGGATGTGCGAACATATAGATACGATGTTATGAATATATTATGTGGTATTCTCTTTTATGAGGATGTTGTGTTGTGAAATCACATGAGGATCATATGAAAGAAAGTACTAGTGATGCGAACCTCGTGATCACGTGGTCACGCAACCCACAATCAAGATTGAGATCTGATCCCGGAAAGCCGAAATAGGTCTGATAGGAGTGTGACACAATGGAAACCCAAGGCACCGATACTATTGGATTGAGTAGAATGACGCCACGAAGCTAGTTAATCTTCGATAAGTCAGATTCAGTTCGTTCAAGAACTGAAGAACGCAAGAATCACTCTCACACTTTAAAACTGAAAAATTCAGAAGTAATTATCATCAAAGCTGCTGAAATTATGGCTTACATGAGTTTAAATAGTTCTTGAAAAATTAACCCTAATGGACCCCTTATGCGGACTGATATGAGGTCCACTCAAAACTGACCCAAAACCCTAAACTGAAAAGCTTATAACTTAATCCAAACAAGCCTTGGATCTTAACTGAAAACAAAGTATTAATTACGTCCAAACATGAAAGAAAATAATAAAAATAACTAATTTATCATTAAATACCACCAGCCCTTCTTTCCTTGTGTAGCTAGGATTAATAAGGAATCCTTATAAGAAAAGGATTCTGAAACATTAATGAATCCTTGCCACACTTGGAGATTATATTGCAGCTCATTAAAGATCCTAGTGGAATTAGGAAATTCCCAAAACAAGCTCCCACATCCTTGTAAGAAAAGGATCCTTGCCAAATAGGAAGTCCACGAGTCAAAAGGAGTAAATAATAGATTAATAGATTCTTAATCTGTTAGTTAGCTGGTTGTATTGGTTTCCCTAACGAATCTAGTGAGGTTTCAGTTTTACGGTCGGTGGCTAGCCTGTAGCCATCTATTGTTTTATGTTTCTGTTATCATTGTAAATCTGGGGTATGCCCCTTATAATGTTTGTATCTTTTTCTTTTAATACATACGTCAACTTACCAAAAAAAGAAGAAGTAAATAATAGAATTCGTATAGCCTGTTCGGACCTATATTGCAAGTCTTTTCCGAACGTGGATTCTCTTGAAAATATACCCCAACATAGACAAACACCTCTGGAATCTTCTGGTAAAGTTTCAGCTCAATCCAACTGTTAGATTTGAAGTTATGCTCAATAGCGTAAAACTGAACGGTAGAAAATTTTACGCCAAAATATGAATCTGATCTTGCTTGGTTCGTATCACAAGGCTGAATCGTATCAACTAGTTGTGTAAAATTGATGTTCGGCACTCGGCTATAAAATCATGTTGATAATGAAACTAGGACAAGAATACAAACTCATGAGTATGTCAATATGAAGTAACGTAAATGTATGAATATAAAAATATAATATTGTGGGCATGTGTATTGATTATCCGTCTTATGAGAATGTTGATTTACGAAAGCTATATCCGTATGATGCCATGATAAGGAAGGAAACCTAATTATTAATTCACGGAATGTCATTGTGAGAAGTATTGAGAACCAAAAAAAAAATTCCACTGATTTTGGCTTTGAAAAAGCTGGGTTGTTACATGATTGGTGAGAGGCTTTTAGACGTCACTTAAAGAATGATGTTATTGCAATAGGAAGACCTCATACCCATCCCTTGGAGATTGTGGGACTATTACCCTAAGGAAACCAAGTCAATCCTTGTCAAGAAGAATGGTGTTGTTGTACTAGAGAGACCAAGTCAATCCATTCCTTGAAAAGTATTTGAAAACCCCCACTAGAGATCTATAGATAGGTAATGTATGTTAGAGATACATTATTTTTATTTTAAAAATAAACTTACATTCCTATTAGGGATTATGCATCTGAATTGATTTGAGTGATATGTATAGAGGAGGTTCATATAAGGAATATATCTTGGAGGTGGTGCTAAAAGTGTTTGTTTTGACAACCTTGATAATTTTGAATAGGTGATCTTAATTTTTTTTTTTGGTAAGTTGACGTATGTATTAAAAGAAAAAGGTACAAACATTATAAGGGGCATACCCCAGATTTACAATGATAACAGAAACATAAAATCAACAGGTGGCTACAGGCTAGCCACCGACCATAAAATTGAAACCTCACTAGATTCGATAGAGAAACTAATACAATCAGCTAACTATCAAATTAAGAATCTATGTTATTCACCCTCCAAGCTCGTTGGATCCTTTTGTTTTCATTTGTTGGTACGACATTCCTCATCAAATCAAGCTTATCACGAATGATACATTCTATTTGATTAAAGACCAAATTCGAAGTTCTAGACATTCCAGCAAAGATCCTTGCATTCCGTTCTTGCCATACATGATACACTGTAGCTGCGAAACTCAGTTTACGAGAAAAATTGACGAAACTCTTGC
>Ga0307517_10013407_pt1 | contig 11136 bp, 1 predicted proteins | sample 23_EM_MG_FD_194515 | JGI IMG/M metagenome (GOLD analysis project Ga0307517, IMG submission 194515) | Populus trichocarpa ectomycorrhiza microbial communities from riparian zone in the Pacific Northwest, United States - 23_EM | ecosystem: Host-associated > Plants > Roots > Unclassified | place... | reverse complement strand
AAAAAAGGTCTACTAATGACAAACCGGCTAACCTCCGTCATTGCGCGTCGCATTAGGAGGAAAAGGATGTGGCGACTCTTCTAACAACGTGGCATAAATGTAGTTTTTATAACCAGGAGGCGCCATATTCGCTGCATAAAGAGCGTGGGTGTCTCGCATGCGTTGTCACGTGTACCACATTCTCTAACATTTTTTAAAATTTAAATATTGATTAATCAATTTAAAAAGATCAAATTACCTTTCATGGTTATGAAATTAACAAAAAAAAAATTGTGTGAAAAGACTAAAAAATCTTTGGACCAAAGACTTATTTTTTCTTAATTTGAAGGGTAAAGATGTTTTTTTAGTGTAATTAAAAAAAACTAAAGAAAGACTTAAATACATGTGGTCAACAACATTAATTATTATTTTTAGTTGGATGGTAATAAAACCATTTTATTGTTTCTAAAAATAAGGAAAAGGCACATAAAAGCCTGACTCGCAAGCCCTTTTTTTTTCTTCCAAGGGGAAAAAAAACAATTATACTATAAATATATTTGGATGCACGCACAATATATTTTTCCAAAGTGTTTTAGAATTTTTGTTAATTATACATCCATATACACAGGAAATAGAGTTATGTCCTATATTTATAATAATTGTAAGCAAACGAATAAAGTCCAGAATTGTAAAGGACAATCAAATAAACCAAAAAGCCAAATTCCATCGAGACTTGATTTTTAGCAGAGGCCATATTCTATCAACCAAACTCACCACTTAGTTTACAACTATATATATCTTTGCATTATTATTATTTTTTTCTTATCCGGGTATCCTCAATCTTTTTAATTAAAGATGAGACTAGTTACGTTCGGGGTTCGTGACCGCCCCTCCAAATAAATGCGCTTCTTGAAAATCAAACTTGTATTCTTATCCTTATAGAGATATAACAGTGTCTTAACTAATATCTTTGCATTATTTGGGTGTATCTCATTCTCATTATTAATAACATTATCCATATTTAGTTAATTAAACAAATCACATACCTAACCATTAAAGAACCAAAAAAACCATACTTTATTTCAACATTAACTTTTCAAATAAAATTTCCCAAATAACAAAAGCAAAACAATGTGCTCGCCACTTGCATTACTCCACCTTCCAATATTTAAATGAGAGAAACAAAGAATCTTTCTGCCATGAAAAACAAATTGCATAAAAAAACACCTAGAATAAATGAAGAGTTGAGGATTTTTTTTCCAAAAAAATAATTCAGTTTTTTTTTTTTTATCGATTTCCTTGAACTTCAATTTTCAAGTCCACTTCAGGATACACTAAATTGACACATGTCAGCATGCCATTAAACTTCCCAAGATTTTCAATTGACGATTCTGGGTCAACAAACAAGAAAAATAAATGGAAGGTCCCAAGTGATGAAATAATGGAAGTACAAGACAAAGCGTGACCAAATCATTAGTAAAGGTTTTTAATCTGATTAAATCGACAAAGTATAGGGACCAACAGTGATTCTTAGCCTATTTTTCTTATAATTTTGCAAACTAGAAGGATCAAAGTATAAAAATGATAAAAATATACAATGAATGAATAGTAAAATATGAGTTTGTGTGCATTGTTTTCGCATATTGTTTCAGTTGGGATGATAATAGTGATAATTATAGAAAAATCTAAATCGCATAGGAAAAATATGGTAGACCAAACATTGTGCTTCCCCTCATCTTATATTTTACGTTGACTCACTATATGAATTTTATTTTTATTTTGATGATTAAATTTTTATCTTGAATGATTTCTTCTTTTTGTGGCCAAATTAAAGGTATATTACTTCAAATTTACCGAGGAGGAGCAAGATTGAAGTCAAGAGAATCAAAGTGAAAAAAACAAAGAAAATAGATGGCTAATTTAAGATTGGGTAAAAAAGTTTACCTTGGTCCTCATAGTTTTCAAATGATAAACTTTTGGTTCCTTACCATTTCAAAAATTCAATATTGATCCATAACTTTATTTTCATTATTTTTGAGTCTTAGTTTAAAAGAAAGAGAAAGAGGGAGAGAGTTGATCAAGTATTGGGCATTATAATATGTTTTAGTTTGTTTTTTATGAAGTTATCACAGTTTTATATCTCGGGTCATAAATGTAGTTGATTAACTTGAATTTACCTAAGTCAATCAAATATATTGTTATTTCAATATTTTTATAAAAAAATATCATCTAATATGTATTAAATTTTAAATTCATGATTAAACTTTTTCTCTTAGAAAAGATATTGGCAATGCCCGAGCATTTTTTTTCTTGTGTTTGAAAAAAAACCAGCCTACTTTATTTTTTGTTTTTGTTTTTTTTTTTTATTATTATTATCCGACTCAATAAAAAACTAATTCAAAGAAACAAAACTATTCAACATAACCAAGTTTATTCTTCTTACTGTGAGATTATATATCTTGATATATATTTATCTTTTAATTTTTTAATTTAATCTCTAGTTATCATTAATTTTTTAAAATTTATTAGCATATATAATTCTTAATTTATTTAATTAAAAATACACATAAGATTTTCATTTTGCTATTAAGATTTTTTCTTAGTGTCAAAAAAACATACTGCGCAAATACCTGTACATTTAAAAATCCAGCTCTTAAATACATTTTAACCATCTAAGTGGTGACCCAGTGGTAAGAGCTTGGGACTAAGAGGTTTGCTTCCTCTGTAGTCTCAGGTTCGAGCCCTGCGGTTGCTCATATGATGACCACTGGAGGCTTATATGGTCGTTAACTTCAGAATCCGTGGGATTAGTTGAGATGCGCGCAAGCTGACCCAAATACCTACGTTAAACTAAAAAAAAATCTAGCTCGCGTTGAAGCGCTGGCAACAGCTGGAGATAACAATTATTCGCGGGTTAATTGATATGAGCCAACTCTATCCCCTAAGAGTACATGGGCGACGAATACAAAGCTGCTTATGGCCCTGAGCACTACTGGCTTTCTCCTTCGAGTAGTTGTTGGATGCAGACGCTCTGGCCCATGTATTTATACTCAAAATGGAGGTGTTATTAATGGATTTTTGTACTGAAGCCCCCCCTGCTGGGCCGATGGTGCTGTTCTTGAATACAAATTATCAATCCTTTGGTCCTTTCTAATTCAAGATTCATATTGTTTTTCTGAATCAGAAATTATCAATTACCTCTGTTTTCTGATATGGTCAAATATAACTGCTGCAAACGTATTAAATATGAATATCCAATATATTTTCCTTACGTACACCCTCTTGATCAATTATGCCAGGTTCAAATCCTTACCGACAGTAATATTATAGTATTAATTTACTGTAAGAAAAATGTAGAATATATATATATATATATATATATGATGACGGTAAGAAATATCTGATTTTTATGTAATTTTTCAAGCACATCCCTAACCTGCCACGGCGATAGTTAATTAATCAGTTGTCAGATTTGAACAGTGCATCTCCATCCATCTGACAGTCTTGCCTGCGTGCTTCTTGGCTGTTTTCTAGAAAATATTATCGACAAGACATTTGAATCCTCCCGGTGTAAATGGATAAAATTCTAATATTTACAGCGTTTGTTGGAGCCGATCGAGGAGGAGATCATGCCAAGATGCGTGCGTTGTGCATTATAATGAAAGGCCCCTTTCCCAACTAATTTCTCTTGCAAATTGTAATGTAAAAAGAGGGTTGGGTAAGCAATTATGGAAATTTGAGGTAGGAATTATCAGCTTTGAAAGTTTTATTGGTTGAAAGTTTGCATATTATTTATAATTTTATTGGTATATTAATAATGACAATATTTACAGTAATTCTTTTTCAACTTTTTAAAATATATTGGTGTATATTGGCGGTACAATTCTGTCGGTAACTCCATCAGTAATAGTGATATTTACAGTAATTTTTTTTCGACTCTTTGAAATATACCGACGGATTTGTGTCATCGGTAACCCTGTCAATAATATTTTAAAAATACCCTTTTTAAAAAATATATTGAACAAAAGTAGAAAAATAATTCAAATAAAATGAATTAGTATAAAAATCAAATATTTATTACAAATTTAAATATTTGTACGTTCAAATACAATAAATCTAAAATAGAGACGGCGTTGAAGGAGGAGGAGGAGGCTGGTCGCCGCCAGGACCGTGGAGCCAATTAGGGGGTGCACATGAACCACTCATCTGTAATCACATCTCTATTATCAATTGGTGATGTTCTTCATAATCAACAGTGAGTCGTTCATATTTATCATTAAGATGGTACATCTAATCCTATACTCGTTGGTCTAACATCAACGTGAACTCTGGAGTTTGAATGCTCGAAATCAATTGCGAGCATCCAACGGTCGAAGCACTATGGGTCATTTGCAAGTTCTCAGCTGTAGTGTTAGAGAGTTCGTACACTCGATTCTTATTGAGTCCACCAGACGATCCTGCCTCCAACCACAAATCTGGATGGGTCGAAAGATCATCTTTGTATCTCTCCTTCAACTGGCTGTTATATGTATCATGAAATTTTTTTTTATCAAATTCAAGGAAATAATAACTTAAGAAAAAAATATTGAAAATCAACATACCACAAAGTGCTAAACTCAACTATCAATGAACTGCTACACTAGTTTTGGGGATCATCACTCCGCACATGCGTTTCAACAAAAAGCTTCATCGAGTTTGGCTCGCATCCAAGAACCATAGTTTGTAGTAAAAAAAATATTGTCAGTTAAATATGTTTATAAAAAAACAACTAATAAAAAATAAATGTAATAAAAAAGAATCCTACCATCCGCTTCGAATGAGAAATAAAATTTTAATATTTGGAATAAAAAATTACCTGAATTCGATTTTACCTAATTGCGGCGTGATTCTCCCAAACCCTCCTCACAACATTATTATCAGCTCTCTCCCGTTCAAATTTTCCCTTAAAGTAAAAATTTATAAAGAAAATTTTCTTTAATTTCAATAAACGGTCCAAATTAACATAAAAAAATATTTAAGTTAATACTAATCTTGAACCTTGAAAACCATACATCGACATGCGGTTTCCATTCAGGATGTTTGGAAACCTGGCTCCATTAAAACAATAGAATTTCTATTGATGATTTAAAAGTTGATGTTATTGTTCTTGCGACCCTAATATTTGTAAACAGTAAATTACATGCCTTAAATGATATTATTTTTTCAAAAATTATTAAACATGTCATTGTAAAAGAAAAACAAACTTACATTGAAAGGTCATTCTTTTACTAGGCCTTGTACTTGGATCCTGCTGTGAAGGGACCCCCCTTCGATATTGCGGCATCGCACTCAACATAAGTTTCATCAATTTACAAACAATATAATTTTACAAAATCTAAAATAAACCTTAATATTATACAAAAAATAAACAAACCCTAATATGTACAAATTATAAATCTATACAACAAATTTGTATGAGAAAAAACTATAAAACAAGTAAACACCCAAATAAAATACATATACTACAAAAAATATGCAAAAAAATCAACATTTTAAAATTGATTTCAAATAAAAAAATGATAAATCTGCTTACTTAAAGTGGAGAATTCTCAATAAAATTTGAATTAAAACACAGATATTGATAAATTGAATGTTGTGGTGGCCATATTTGTTGTGGAAGGTTAAATTGTGTTGAGATTGGGGGGAGGAGGTGGCTATTTGTTGCAGAAAAAAATACATAAGGAGGAAGAAGAACTAAAAAAGGGGAGATGAGGGTTGATCATCAGGTCATAAATTAAATATCACCAACAACATTACCGATGAAATTATTCTGTCAGTAACTCCATCGGTCATTCTATTGGTAAAAATATCATGTCACCATATGATTTGTCTTTTTGAATCCCATTGTAATACCTTTCATCATTCCCCTTGTATATATCGAGAGAATTTTTCTATTGGTGTTTATCAATGGATACAAGGATGGAAAATTTTATCGGTAAAGGTCATCGCAACATATCGATAAAAAAAAAATTTCGGTGTTTCCATTTGTATTTACTAATTTTCTGGTAGTGAAGTATGTCAACATCATATAAGCAAAGAAACCAGCCTATACATATCGGGCGGTCACCATTTTTTCCCATGATACATTTTTTTAGTTTCATTGTAGGTATACCTTTCATTTATTAAAAGTGATGTAATGGAAGATGAATACCTGCAAAACAAGTCCAATTTTGGAATTAAAACACCCTTTAATGGTTGAGTTTGTTAAATTGTACGAGGAATGTAGTCTTAAAAGTTGTGTATTGTATGTTTGTAAAATATAATGAAGATATAATAAATGCAATTGCTAAGAAAATTGAAAATGTTGGTGTGGGTTGGATTCATTGAACTTGTCTTACCTAGTGATTCATGGGTGTTTATATACTCATGAACCACATAAACTTACAAGAAAATAAGGGTAAATCAAGGAGAATGTTGTATTACCTATTTTAGAGGCAATCTTTTAAGATAATAGCTCCTAATGATTAATAACACACTATTGAAGAGAAAGGTGGTGGTGTTAGGTGAGTTATTCGCTGGTATAGACGTATATTATTGTAATTCAATGAGTTCAATTATAACAAGAGATCATATTAACATATAATGTCATGTACCAACTATATAGAGAGTAGGTGGAGAAATTAGGAGTCAAATGTGTTTGTCAAGGAAAATGCCTTTATGCATGTGCTTCATTCTACCCTGGGATGTTACCTAGTCAAGTTATGTGGAAACCTCAAGCCTAACTTAAAGATCGATGTATCTTAGAACAATTTGGTCATCTAGTGAAGATTGCATTAATTAGTTGAACTCAACTCTGAGATTATAGTTTGGGTCCAATAAGGTGTTAGGTCACATAGTGTTGTCGAACATAAAAATAAAAAAAAGAATTTGTACTCGAGCTTTAGGGCCTAAGAGAGGTGGGGGGTTTATAACTAGTTGAGGCTTATGGACCTTGCTTTTATGTTTAGTGCTGAGATTTATGATGAGATATGCAAGAGCTCAATCCTAATTTCATTAATAACATACTAAACTTGGACAAAAAATGAGGGTACTAATCTCGAGTTTCTTTATGTTTAATATCAAACCAACATGACAGGAATATTGGCTATATGTTGTACACTAAAATTAATCAAGGAAGTCATGAAGTCTAGGCTAGAGGAAAACAAATACATACCTCGTTATGGATTGAACTTGATAAGGTACAAACTTGTATGAATAATTGATTACCGTAAGCACATAAGATAATGAAATTAAGCAGTTTCAGGCATGCATCCTTAAAATAAAGATGAGTGGTTAATAAACGGTTGTCTATGATCTAAATATATATAGAGGTTTAAGGAAGAAGAATGAGACACAACAACAACAATTTAACAAATCAATAATAATAATTGCTCTGCAATTGAATCAAGTTTGCAAGATTTTCAAAACTTGTCTATCAGTAGACTTGTAATCCTATAGAAAGATATATAGCTTGTAGGTTGATAATTAATAGGCTTGTAATATCGTGAGCTTATAGTTTTAATTACTAAAAAACCCCATAAATATAGAAAAAAAAAATATCAATCCATGCTCTCTTGTTAAGGTTTTCTAGTACGTTAATTGTGATCAAATTGAAAATCACTCCATAAATGTAAGTTCTTTGATCTTAAATTATTAAGTTATCCTTTTGAATTTAAAATATTCAAGTTATTTGTTTACTTCTTAAGTTTATAATACTTGTATTAAAGTTACATCATTATATATCTGGAATCACAAATCTAGAATTACAAGGAGAGTCCAAGATCCAAGTTCAGTTTAAATATAAAATTACAGTATTTTCGACAGCCACTAATGCCGTTAGTTAAGAAATTAAAACACCCCTTCGCCAGAATTAATATTCATATTGAATCATAGGGTTGTGTAAAATAGTTGCTGTTTGCATCAAATTTCAACACTCTCGAACATTGATGGAGTCGTCCAAAGGTGAGTGATCAATATATAGTATTTGTTACACATTTTCCCCTCTGCATACCCATATTTTTCATAAATTATTGCCACTTGAAAGCACAACAAATTCTAAAGAAATCCTCGTTACACCCCTTATGCATACCCATATTTTTCATAAATTATTGCCACTTGACAGCACGACAATTTTATTTTTTAAAAATCCTTTACTGAGAAAAATCACGATTCTGATACTCAGACACCTGTCTATGCACTGACCAAACAACCTTTAGTTTCTGTTTTTTATTGGTCGTTCTTCAGACACTACTAAAGCAACAAGAGAATTTTTGTTCCCTGAAAGGAAGGAACAAAAGAATAGATTGCCTTACGTTCCAGAGAAAAACTTCCATTGACACCTCAATTCTTTGTTAGGTAAACAACCAAATTTACCTTAAAAAAAGTTATCTATCCGCTTATAAAATCATACTACCTGTAAATTCTAGTTTTAAAGATTTTTTTTCTTTTTTTCCTTTTATAAAATGAAAGTATATTCAAATTATATTTATATATCAAGATCGTATTTATTTTCTATTAAATTTTAAATATTTATCTTTATATTTATACCGGTGTATCCATTAAAAAAATATTTTTGATCATAACGTAGGGTTTTTTTTTTTGTTTTTGCGCGCTAACAAAGAGGTCACCTAAAGAGAGCATTGGCATTTGACAAGGATATCTCCATGGCCTCTAAAACTAATCACGAGGTCACATAAAGGATGCTTGCAGGCCTGTTGTGATCATCAACTGTTAAGAAACTTGAAGCAGCGTCTTTTTCTCCTATCCCTCCTAAACTTATCCTCTATCTCCACTTGCAATGGTTTATTTATAGAAAATATATTGGAACCTCTGTAACTAATTAATTACTCTCCTCTCATCTCCTCCATGGCTCCATCCTTTCTCAGCTTGGCGTCACTTTACTCCTTCTATCTTCGTCATTGCTTCACCTCTTCCGGCCTTTCACAAAAATCCATCAACGTTGGTGATGAGACCACCATCCACTACTGGGCTCCCACTCAACTTGGTCAACCCAAACCAAATTTGGTCTTTATTCATGGCTTCGGTCCTGTCTCTCTATGGCAATGGCGCCAGCAGGTTTGGCTTTAGCTTTTCTTTTTTTCTTCCTTTTTTAGAGGATCAACCCCCATCCCTTTTCTTTTATGTATGTGGAGAATCAATCTTGAACTTCCCTTTTCAGAAATCACAAACACCCATCAATCTTCAAAACGTAATTGTTGTGTTGGCCTGGTGATTTAGGTTGTAGGACTTGAAGGTGATGTGTGGTTTAGGCTCATAGCTGTAGCTAGGTTCAATTCCTGATGCAAACAACTCCACGTTTAGGCCAATTCTTTGACCAATTCACATGCTATAATAGCGATATATATATAGATGCTGAGATTTCAAGGAAATAATGTGTATAAAGTCATAATTTTGATCGTATTTGGTGAAATCTTTTGCAGGTTCAATTCTTCGCACCCGACTTCAATTTGTACGTCCCTGACTTGATATTTTTCGGTAACTCGACAACAAAATCCTCAGAAAGGTCAGAGATCTTCCAGGCGGAGTCGGTGGCAAAGCTGCTTGAAACGTTAGGTGTGGAGAAGTATTCTTTGGTGGGCACAAGCTATGGTGGGTTCGTGTCATACCACATCGCAAGGATGTTTCCAGAGAGGGTTGAGAAGGTGGTCGTAGCAAGCTCTGGGGTCAACATGAAGAAGAAAAATAATGAAGAGCTTGTGAAGAAGGCAAAATTGGAAAAAATTGACGATCTTATGTTGCCACAAAAACCTTCAGATTTGAGAGCTTTGCTAGGTGTTGCTGTGTCCAAGCGAAGTCTCCTCATGATTCCTGATTTTTTCTTGAATGACCTCATAAACGTACGCAATTTCTTGATTTCTATCCTTTTTTTTCTTCCTTGATGTGGTAATTAATTTCTATTTCTAGCTCAATTTTATAAGGTTAACAACCAATTTCGTCGAGGAAGGATTTTCTTTTTCTTGTTAGGAATTGAAGGGATAAAAAATAAGAGCAAAAGATTGTTTAAATTTCTAGAATCTACTCATTTAATACATAATATTTTTCTGGAAGTAAATTCCAGAAAAGTATCCAGTAAAGGATTCCTTATAAGTATCCACTAAAGGAGCTAGATGATGGCTATTAAAAATACTAGATCACTATCGATTTCTTTTTTTAGTTAGATAATAATATAAATTAGGTTTTAAAATCTAGTTAAAATTTTTAAAAAAGATAATTTTTTTGATATAATATTAGAGTATTATTGACCACACAAACACAATAACAGGTTCGAATCTCATCACTTTTATTTTATTTAATAAACAAAATAAAGTATGAGTTGATATAAGTTTATATAAGTTTTAAAATTAAATGATTTTTATTTGAAGGGATATATTAAAATATAATATAAATTATATATTGAATAATATGAGTCTGTATATGTTTCAAGTTCAAAAAACTATAATTTAATAGAGTTTGTTAAAAAATAATATAAATTATATTTTAAAAATTCATTTAAAAATTTAAATAAAATTCTTTTTGATGAATAAAACTAGATCACTATCCATTCCACCCTCCTCTATTAAAAAACAGAGTGCCCCTCTCACGATCTTTCCTGAAACAAATGAACTATGAATCCCTGTATAAGTCTCAGAAGTAGAACAGTATATTAAGCAAATGAAGGATCAAGAAACTGCTCAAGTTCTTTAAGATTGATTTGCTTTTAGTGTTCTCTTGAAATCAACAGCGTTTTCCAACTACCAAGAAAATGATTAGTGCCAGACTTACCGTCGAAGAAAACCAAAATGAGGTTGTTGGATGGGTCGCTGATAAATGAATGCCAGCGGGACCATGCTTTAATGTAAAAGGGGACTTGTGGTCGTGTTAGGTGTAGACTTTTCCTCTGTATATTCAATTGGACAAATAAAAGATCCGAGCATATATAATTTGTTAGTTGGAATATCCTATAAAAATTAAATAACTTAAAAAAAATTTTATATTTTAGAAATAAAGATATTACTTCTTGAGTTTTAAGTTTGTTAATATCCTAGAATTTAAATATTTTTATTTTGATAAATAAATTTTTTTGAACATTTTACTAGGATGGTTTAGAAGGTATTTATACCCTCTGAATTTTATCGTTTT
>Ga0307517_10013406_pt1 | contig 11136 bp, 9 predicted proteins | sample 23_EM_MG_FD_194515 | JGI IMG/M metagenome (GOLD analysis project Ga0307517, IMG submission 194515) | Populus trichocarpa ectomycorrhiza microbial communities from riparian zone in the Pacific Northwest, United States - 23_EM | ecosystem: Host-associated > Plants > Roots > Unclassified | place... | reverse complement strand
ATTGTTTATATATATATATATATATATATATATATATATATATAGTATAATTACTTTATTACCATTGACAAAAAAAAAACTTTGGTTAATAGATTTGATTTTCAAACAATGAAATTATATCATTGTCCTTGAAATGTAAAAATATTTGTTCTTGATATAGGGTTTTTTTCCTTTTATATTTAATTATTCGATAGTTATTAAATGTTATTAGAGCTAATACAATAATTTTCTAAATAAAAAAAAACAAATTCAACGAGTTTAGATTATTTATGATTTTTTATTTTTGTTTGTTTTCTGGGTTATTACTGTGGTGTCATATATAATCTTTTTCAATTATCAAAATCTTACATTTTTCTTATTTATTTTAAAATATTGATATCATATGATATATTTTTTTATTGACAAAAAAATTAACCATAGCACCACCATTTACCTAGTCATTAACTATTTGAAGTTGAAGAATTGAGCTAAAATATGATGCCAAACTGGAATTATATTTTTTGCAAATTAAATTAATTTTTTTTAAAAAAATTTAACTAAAAAAGTCTTTTTTGTTTATAAATAACCGCTGTTTTAAATAATAAAGTTGTAACTTTTAGTCAAAAATTTAATTTAATAAAAAGTTAAAAACCTTAACGTCTAATTTATTGATTCTAATTCATGGATTTTTCTTTATTGAAGAAATTAATTTTCATGTTTTTTGCTAAATAAATTTTTAATTTCAATGATTGTGATATTAAGTTATTTATTTTTAATTATTTATTCTTAAGTTAAGAAAAGTAATATTTTAAATTATGATTCAAAATCGGAAGTCAATTTTCATAAGTTATACTAAATAAAACCTTTATATCAAATTATCAACATATAGTAAAGTCAATAAAGATATGATATGGCTATAATCGGTTTTGTGTGATGATGTAAGTAACCAAATGGATTATTTTTTTTCTTATCTAGTTAATGGATAAGTTGGTAATTAAATGTTTGTAAATAATAAATACCTCTACTGTACCCTTCAATGTCGTGTATGATTCTGAGAAAACTATATTCTTACACGACAATAAATGTTTTACTTTTGCTCTTATGGTTAAAATCTCGCCATGTTATCCTCTTAAGTATGTTTTATTGTAAATTATCATCACATGTAAACAATTTCGCCATCTCTCTTCCTCTGTTTGTCTGTTGAGTGTTGCCTTCTCAATTTCGCTTCTTGTCTCATCCATCCCCCTCCACCTTCCTTTTACGTCACCGAATCCTTGCTCAGTTACCCCCATTGAAGTCTGAAAAACAATCCAAGTAAGTATTTTCTTATCTCCCTTCTTTGTTTTACACAATTTCTTGATTTATATATGCTTGTCTGTACCTGGGTTTTTCTTTTATTCCTTTTCCCATTACCTCCTTGGTGTTAACAAACCTTAATTAGTCAGACCGTGCATAACTTAACTAAGGGTTTTGCTTGTAATGTTTTTTAGTTTTGGAGTGACCTAATATAATTGGGATTATGATTTGGAAGTCTTGGTGGTGTTTTTTGGGATGAAAGATTGAGAATGGCCAGGGAATTGTTGGTTTTGGTATGAACATAGTCGTAAGCACTTTTATGAAGGCAGAGCTGTGGGCTGTTGAGATTAGCATGCTAATGTTGTTTCAAGAAGGAAGAGGTTGAGCTCAATTTTTTCTGCTATTTTTAATTCGGTTTTGTGGAGTTTGTAGGAGTGGCCTTGGTGATGTTTATGTGGCCCAGTTAGAGGCTTACTGGAAACTGGGAGGTTACTTCGAGTTGTCTGTTCTTTGATGTGTGCATGGTGCCGACTTTTTAGCAAATGTGAGTTTATGGCTTCATTTGGGCTTGCATGTAGTGCAAGTGCCTCCTACAGGTTTAATTCCCTTTACTTAGGATATGAGAGCGGTAGCTATACTTTTATTTCATGAGGTATAATCTTAAAGAAAATGATATGAGCAGGCTCATTGCTGTTGCTTTTACATTTAAATAGTCATTTCAGGTAATTATTTTGCTAAATTCAATGATTGCCTTTTCAATGTGACCTGTGTTTTCACCTGTGCATATTTGTGGCCTGTCCAACGATTATTCTACTTTGTTTTGGTCATCAGAAGATCAAGGGATGCTGAGCTCATAGGTGTGAACAACCTGCTGTAAAAACCTCCACACTGTAAAAGATGATTCCAAAGCCACTGCGCACACTTGTAACTGGCACTGCCATCATCTTGGGCGGCGTACTTGCTCTCAACATCACCTCCTCTATTGCTGTTAATGCACTTCGTTTTGCCACTGATCTCAAACTGGTTAATTCAGGAATAAGAACCTTAATTTTACCATTACTATCATTATTTGTTTGAGAGTTGTCTTTCTGAATTCCTTTTCCTGTCTTTTTTTTTTAATAGAGAAGAGTTGCGTTGCCTTGTGGGGCTTGTAGAGGAAAGGGGTTTTACATATGCAAGCTGTGCAAAGGGAATGCTAGCATACACTGGTCACCTTTGTACGACCCTGTTGCTATCAATCCTTGCCTTTGCCCTACTTGTGATGGTAACAGGTTAGTTGTTGTTAGTTGTTGTTCGTTGTTTGTTATGCATAGATTCTTGGTTTGCTATTGGATTTGGCATCACTGCTTTAGAATTTACTTGGGTGATTGACTTGTCTGGCAATGTGAACCTGTGAAGTGCTAATGTGAAACTTTTATGTTGCAAGTAATTCTAGTTTTCATATTGCTGCTTATTATGCTTGTGCATTGCTTTGATTGATGGCTTTCTTATCTATTGCAGAGTACAGCGCTGTCTAAACTGCCTTGGGAAGGGCTACAATTGATTTGTAAGATGTTAAATACTGTTTGTACTTATATTTGAATGTCTCATTTCGCAAGCTTCTAGCCCCAACTGCATTAGAGGGTATACATCTCTATTTTCTAACCAAATGTTGCCATTTGTTTTATGCTTCTAGAATTGTTTGTGCCAGTTAAGAAATATAGGCAGACTAATAGCACTGGCATAGCCATCGATAAGGAAAATGACTGCTATCAGTATTGGGGATTACACCACTTTATAGTCGGGCCTTATCCATGCTGGTTATGGTTCCTTAAGTAGTTTAAACTGATATATTGATATTATCTAAAACAATGATATGGTGTTCCTGAAACAGGATCAAGTTGCTGAATTTTAATTCCAATGTAACAAGACTCGGTTCTCATACAGTTTTTTCATTCAAAAAGAAGAATTCATTATTTGGCTTCCGCTTTCACATGATGCTGCATTAAACGACTTGAACAAGTTTCTTTGTATTATTGAATTAACTGAGTTTTGAGAAGGCATCAACAAAAGCTGCTGAAAACGGGGTAAATCTCGGTGTAAGTAGACTGGTATTTGTTGTTGGGTTACTGCTTAGCGCAGTCCGCCTTGTATTTACCATGATTGCTGTTGCTGACCCTGGGAATCTGTCTAAGTTGTTACTCTCTCGTGTACTTCTCTGTACTTTTTATCTCCAAGTCTGTTCATGCATTGTTGGTGTTTATTCTGAAGATGATTCTTTCACTGCCATATTTCTCCGTGATTGACTTAACTCAGGTGGCCCTGCGTGTTTCTAATTTGAATATTCTTGCCTTGATTTTCGCCCATAACTAATATGCTGGTTTTATGTGCCCATCTCCATCTTAAGTAGTCTACCATGGAAGTCAGTTGACAATGATGGCTTAACTGCTTGTGAATACAACAAGTTCATCGGCCTTAATTTCAGTCACAGTAGCCACATATTTGGCTTTACCTTGATTTCATCAACATTATGACCGGAGCTAAGGAGATAATCAAGCGTAATTATTGTCCATGTTATAGTAATTTCTCGATCCCAGATGCCCCGGTTATCGACTAGACTATTCACATCGATGCCATGAATGGTGAATCTTTAATCAGAATCCATTAAGATTTGCACCTTTTGTATACACACACACACAATGATAGACAACGCTATTAAAACTTAGGGGTCTGTTGAGGTCTGCATGTGGAATTATGGGCTTGCTTTTGCTAGGAGTAAGGGTTATTGAAGGGTGGGATTGGAGGTAGATTCTGCAGGTGTTGCAGCTGGTTTGAATCGGCTTGAGAGCAGGAGCTGGTTGATCCAAATTTCACAATTCATTTTTCTACAATATGAATAGATGATGTTCCATGTATTGAAAAATTGTTATGGCAATAATTTTAATGAAAACAATCGAACCTCCAATTATAAGCATGGCCTTCCCATCCAATTCAAACGGGTCTGTATATGTAATTTGTACCAGTTTCAAGATACCCAGATATTGTATGTGCCTCCAATCCCCTGTTGCCACCCCACCTGGCACTACACAAAGGACGTCATCAGCATGAAAGAAAGTGGGTTCGCATGGCTTCCATTGATGACCCTTTTTTAAACATTCAATATTATTGTGCTCTGTTCCACTAAAAACATGGAGACCAATTTCTTTCATGCTGATGACCAATTTCTTTCATGCTGATGACGTCAAACCCCCACCCCCCCCCCCAATTTCACAATCCTCTAATGGCCAATTTAAAACATTTACTTACACTTTTTATGGTAATTATTTTTTTATAAAAAAAATCACACAATCCCCTGTTACCGGTCCAATTACCCGTAAATCAGATTTCCGATTCCGGACCTCAACCCCCTCTTAAAAACTTCGACAACTGATTTGAAATTCAAAAATATACTAGCCGTTGCGCTCCTCTCCTTCCTTCCTATGTAAAACCTATCCTCTCTCAAATACCCTAAATCTCTCTCTCTCTCTCTCAAAATCGAGATTCTAGAATGGCAGATACCGCTGTAGCCTCGACAGTTCCAAAAAAATCAAGAAACAACAGGAAAGCTTTGAAACAGAAGAACCCATCAACAAATGAATCCAATATAATGGCTCAAAAGCTCTCTGAGACATCTACTGCCACCGTTTTATCTCCATCGGATGCTGATCCTTCAAAAGAAAACCATGCGAGTCATTCTCAACCTCGGTCTTCACCCAAGAAAGGGAAATCCAAGGCCGTGAAAGCGAAGCAGAATAAAGAGGCTTCGGCTTCTTTGTTTGAGAAAGATTTTCAAGAAATGCAAGAAATGTTGCAGCAGTTAAAGCTTGAGAAAGAAAAGACCGAGGTTTTGTTGAAGGAGAAAGATGACATGTTGAAGGCTAAAGATGAGGAGATTGAAATGAAAGGTAAAGAACAGCAGAAGATGAAGATGGAGTTGAAGAAGTTGCAGAAGTTGAAGGAATTCAAGCCCACCATGGTTAGATTTCTTGATTTTTCGTTTCTTGATTTCTTGTCTTAAGGGATCGGTGGACTGAATTAACGTTGAACGTTAGGTTTGATTTGTTAACTTTCTTGTTAATTTTTAGGTAAATTGTTGGTTTAAACAAAGAAATGCTATCTTCAATTAAGAAAGTTATGATTTTTTATGTCTTTAGGGTTTGAATTGATAGGTCTTTCGTTATGAATCTTTGTACAGACTCTCTCATTTGTTCAAGCAATGAATGACAAGCAGCAAGACAAGAAGAAAAAGAAGGGTGGCAATGAAATCAAAAGGCCATGCCCACCTTACTCACTTTGGTGCAAAGCTCAATGGAATGAGGTAAACAAAGAGATAGGGTTCTGGATTTCCTTTTAAGCTTTTAATTAAACATGCTTTGGCTCTTATTGACGATTAATTTGGGGTTTTTGCGGTGCAGGTAAAAAAAGAAAACCCAGATGCAGAGTTTAAGGATATCTCTAACATTTTGGGGGCAAAGTGGAAGACCATTACTGCAGAGGAGAAGAAGCCTTATGAGGAGAAGTATCAGGCTGAAAAGGAAGCCTATCTGAAAGTAATGACAAAGGAGAAGCGCGAGAGTGAAGCAATGAAGCTTTTGGAAGAGGAACAGAAGCAGAAGACTGCTATGGAATTGCTTGAGCAATACCTCCAGTTCAAGCAGGAAGCAGATCAGGAAGAGAACAGCAAGAAGACCAAGTAAAATCAGAAGCAAACACTCTTTACTGTCTGTTCCTTTACTTTGTTGACTACAGAATTATTAATTTGTTTGTTTTGTTCATTCACAGGAAAGAAAAGGATCCATTGAAACCAAAGCAGCCATTGTCTGCATTTTTCCTGTTCTGTAATGAGAGAAGAGCCGCTCTCCTTGCAGAGAACAAGAGTGTTCTGGAGGTGGCCAAGATTGCTGGTGAAGAATGGAAGAACATGACAGAAAAACGAAGGGGGCCTTATGAAGAGGTTTACACTTGACACAACTTACCCTTTTTAGCTGGGAGTTCAATTATTTTACTCGGTTTGGTTTCTTAGCTGCTTTTGAATATTGCAGGTTGCAAAGAAGAACAGGGAAAAGTATATGCAAGAAATGGAGGCTTACAAGCAGACAAAGGATGAAGAAGCTATGAATCTCAAGAAAGAAGAGGAAGAACTGGTGAAAGTCCAGAAACAGGAAGCATGGCAGTTGCTTAAGAAGAAAGAGAAAACTGAAAACATTATCAAGGTATCAACCTGTTGCTTTCAACTGTGTTTGTTGATTGCTATGCTAATTTTGGAGCCTTTCTGGTGGCTAAATGTGTACTTTATAATGTACAGAAAACCAAAGAGCAACGCCAGAAGAAGCAGCAGCAGAATGTTGACCCTAACAAGCCTAAGAAGCCTGCATCTTCATTCCTTCTTTTCAGGTATTAGCGTCTCTCACGAGTAGTCACACTTTTCAGTGCAGTTTTTGCAATTAAATTTACGAAGTTATTGTTTTCTACGCAGCAAAGAAACCAGGAAAAGTTTAATGGACGAGCGCCCTGGAATCAATAATTCCACCCTGACTGCAATGATTTCTGTGAAGTGGAAGGTAATCCATTTTGCAAAACCCATCGTTTTTGCTGAAGTAGTTGGTTTATTAGCTTACAAATCTGAAGTGTCTGATTTTGTAATATGTGTTTTACTGGGTTTGCAGGAACTTAATGAAGAAGAGAGGCAAATCTGGAACTCCAAAGCAGCTGAAGCCATGGAAGCATATAAGAAGGAACTGGAGGAGTACAGCAAATCTTTAGCAGCTGCAACTTCAAATGACAAACAACAGCAGTAGTGGAAGGCTTGTTCCATCTAATAGATGCTAACTCTTTTTGTCGATGATGTTCAAGTGTCTGGTGGTTGAACATCATTTTCTCTAGTTGTTGTTGAACTAGACTATCATTTTTAGGTTTGGTGGGGCTGCCTATATCAGGCTTGGCGTAATCTTTCAGGGCGGGGGTTGTTTTCATCCGCAATTGGTCGCAAGTTATGATTGAATCGAAATGTTATTTTAAAACTTGTAGACGACGACCTTTTCACTTCTCTGACGTCTTACCTCTCTTTTATAATTAAAAAAGAAGAAGAAGAGGCAAACCTTGTAAAAGTCCATAGACTTAAACAATAGTTTTGATTAGGTCCCCGGCCTTTTTTTCATCTTGATTAGGTCCTCAATGTACCAATAAATTCTCTAAATCCTCGTTTTAAATAATATGAAACCCATAAGATAGATCAAACTATATAAAAAATACAAGATTCTTATGTTTCTTTCTAAAATTTGATAAACAAATCTGATTTAGGTTTATTAAAAATTCGATCGCCTCTTTTGTTTTGCCATAACAAACATTTTGGGTTGCTTTGGCGTCTCAGTTATGGCACCGATCCAATATACCTGTAGCTTATTCTTTCACTCCTCGGTCACCTAAAAGGAAACTACCAAAATAACCCTACACAACAGGCAGACAAGTCTTCTCCAAGCCCAATTAAAATGGAAACTCCTACCCCTCTTATACTTCTTTCTGTCACCCATCAAAGAATGTGACATCCTCCTCTCTCCTCCTTGCATTCACGTCTATCTCCCTCTCCGGGCGACGACATGCCTGCCCGCTTCCTTTTAGCCTTGTCTCGACGCCTCCGACATTAACGTCGCCTCTTGCTTATCTCCCTGCTGCACCTTAACCTGCACGTACACCACAGTCTATATAACATTAATTAATGGCTCCACCTCCAAAACCTGACCCTTTCCCTGCAGACTCTCAACGTGAAGTTGATGCCGGTGCAGTCTTCGTCCTCCAATCCAAGGGTAAGTGGTCTCAAAAAATCTATATACACTTGGAGCCACTACTTTGAAGAAACGGCGAAGTTTTCATATTTTTTTATTTACACGCAGGGGAGTGGTGGCATGCCGGATTTCATTTGACGACGGCGATAGTGGGGCCTACAATACTGACGTTACCGTATGTGTTTAAAGGTCTAGGATGGGCTTTAGGATTCTTCTGCTTAACGGTGATGGGCATGGTGACTTTTTACGCTTATTATCTCATGTCGAAGGTGCTAGACTACTGCGAAAAGGATGGTCGTCGCCATATCAGATTCCGGGAATTAGCTGCCGACGTTTTAGGTAACTATCGAAACGGTAAAAGAGCTGCTGGTTTCGTTTTGTTTTGGTAAAAACTAAAAGAGGCAGTCAGGAATGACGGAAAATCATTAAAGATGTGCTTCCATATGAACGGAGGAATTTAAGTGTGCCTTTGATTTAATTTGCTGTTAAAAAATTTCTGGTTTTGCTTTAAATGTGTCATGTTTACATTGACCATGTCACCTAAGAATCTTAACCATTTGATTTGGACCCTCACTACAAGCCCTGCAATCCAATGGATGACATTTTCTTTTTTGTGCGTTTGTGTTTGATAGTGTGATTAATTATAGGAAGAAAACTTCAAATGGTGGAAAGTATAAAAGTTTTCCATGAATGAAGTTTTGCAAAGGAAAAGGAAATTGCACTTTCTACTAATGCCACTAAGAACTAGGAAAGAGATGACTTGAGGAAGCTAGATGTTACCTCCATTGGTTTATGAGGCCAAAGGGTAACTATAAAGTTGCTCTAAGATGCCTAAATACATCGACAACCTCTAAGTGGAGGCAATATGTAGCATGATTAGGCCCGTTGGAGACACAATGAAACGTCCTCTTCATTGCCAATACGTTCTCTCTTTTCTTTTACTTTCATTTTTGTCATTGATATGTCCACACAGTAATTACACGAAGCTAGAATTTTCTTATTAGTAATTGATTTGGTTTTACTTTTGTCATTGCTTCCCTTTCATTATTTTTCAGATTGGATTTGGTGTCAGCATTTCAAGTAGGGAAAATCAGCATAATTTAACTCCTTGTCAATCGTTTAAACTTTAAAGCATAAAGTTTAGACTAAGAACTAACGAAATTAACAAATCTGAGGTTTTGCCTTCTATTTTCTTGCAGGGTCTGGATGGATGTTTTATTTTGTTATATTCATTCAAACTGCCATCAATACTGGAGTTGGCATAGGAGCAATATTGCTTGCTGGAGAATGCCTTCAGGTGTTTTGTTTCATAATGCTTCTAATTATATTGCAGAAAACTGATAGAAGATGCACCCTTCCAATATAGCCCCATTTTGGTTATTAACTTTGACCAGGCCTATCTTTTTGTTACAATAGAGATAGGCTTATCTTTTCTGCCATCCAATTCATGCTTCTTTTTTCTGGCGAGGGGACTTGCGGTTCAGTGCATTCATACCACGTGTTGCTGTATTATCTTAACTGTATTATTACAGTCAATGCTTGGTCTGCTTCTCTTTTTTTTTCATAATCTGATATAAAAATTGGGGGTCAACATTGGCTGTGGTGGGTTTTGTCTGAATCTGGCTGTCTTCATTTCACACGATGACAATAGGAAGGCAGATCAGATTTGCAATCGAGATGGTGGACGAAGTATGAATTATAAGGCACCAGTGTTTTCAGTTTCATGCTATTTTTTACACTAGATCAGTCTATATTTATCACAGAATAAACGTTTGAAGACATTTGGAATTGTTTTGATCACCCAGCAAAAACAAAAAAGGTCATTGACACTTCCACCAAGTGATCACATATTGTGTTCTGAGCAAAATCAAAATATCACTGCTTATTTAGGGAAATATCACTTGAAAGTCGAAAGAAACTTTATTAATAATGTGCTTAATTTGGGACATATGAGAATATAAAAGCTGACACGAGTTCATTTAATTTTATCACTAGTTTTTTGCAGACTTAAATGATAGGTTCTTGGCAGACGTGTTGAAGTAAATAGCATATGGCGCCTGTTTGTTGTTCATATAGCTAAATAGAATCCTGGATTTTTCATGGTTGTGTTACTTAATCATTCCTTTTCCGATTTCCAATTTGAGTTATGAAGATCATGTACTCAAGTCTTTCTCCCGACGGACCCCTGAAGCTGTACGAGTTCATAGCAATGGTGACAGTAGTGATGATAGTTCTCTCTCAGTTGCCAACATTCCACTCCCTCAGGCATATCAACCTGGCTTCACTGTTTCTCAGTTTGGGGTACACTTTCATTGTTGTCGGTGCTTGTGTCCAGGCAGGTATATTGCATCCCCTAACCTTTCTTGCAATTTTCATTTATTTCAGTTGCCTGATCAATAGAATTTATATGATATAAAAACAATTAAGACTTTGTTTGAAATGCAATTCAGTGCTGTACTTGAAAGAATAAAATCAGTTTCAGTAAAATAGAGGAAGGTTCCTCTCATTTCCTGAATCTCAAGATTGTTACTTTCAATCAAAGCAGAATTGCTGGTTGCATTCTTTCAACTCAAATTCCATGAAGGAATAGAGACTTGTTGTTCATTCTAGCTGTAATCCATGACAAGTTTTCGGTTGTGGAGCTGTTGCAACCAGTGTCCTGTCTTTAAAACTAATCAGAACCCCTCTGCCACATTTCTGAAATCAAAGATGAATAAGATTACACATTGGTAACAGGGTAGGAAATAAATTCTAGGCCATCCCTCCTTTCAACATCTCACCAGTCACCACCATGCAACTGTCCTTTGGTGGGTAGGAGATGTGCATCTTGGGAAGTGCAACGTGTGGTTGAATTGGTGATGGGCCTGACATGGGCCAATTTTGATATGGAACCTGACCAGTGAACTGGCTAGTGATCCATAACTGTTGCTCCTATATATTAATTTCCAAGTTGCTTCCACGCAAAGGAAGTGGTTTAACTTTCAATGTGTTTCTTCAGTTCATTAAAGTGTGTTTGTTATCTTGGTGACAAACTAAAATGACCCGCAAGGAGTTACTCGAT
>Ga0307517_10013405_pt1 | contig 11137 bp, 3 predicted proteins | sample 23_EM_MG_FD_194515 | JGI IMG/M metagenome (GOLD analysis project Ga0307517, IMG submission 194515) | Populus trichocarpa ectomycorrhiza microbial communities from riparian zone in the Pacific Northwest, United States - 23_EM | ecosystem: Host-associated > Plants > Roots > Unclassified | place... | reverse complement strand
TTATTGTCTTTATATCAATTACTAAATTTAGTTTTGGAGGGGATCACTGGAGACAGGATCTTGCGTTCCGGATTGAAATATTGATTCCATTACCAGGAAGATGAGAGACGAGATGTCGTCTTTAATTAACCACCGGTGCACCAATGTCTTGTCTTGGATGATGAATTTGTTCTTCTTGCTATTGAGATGGGATTATTGTTCAAAATTAATGATTATAAAAAACAGTTTACTGATCGAAACGAAATCCGTGTGTATATGTTGAAGGAAATTTTTCTAAAACACAATTCCTATATACAATATAACCTTGATTAAATAATTTTTTGTACTAGTCCTGTCTTTGTGGTAAATTAATAATTTATTAATTTTATAAAATAATAAATTAAAAACACATAGTTCTCACTTGATATATATATATATATATCAAGTGAGAACTATGTGTTTTTAATTTATTATAATTTCTTTATATATCAAAATTATATATATACATGACTCGATTAAGACACCTTTATAAATATGACTCCAATGCCACTTGTTTTCTCTTGAAGTTGATGTTTATTTGAACATCATCTCTAACTTTTCTTAATGCATTAAAAAGAGCTGATGTAGTTTTCTTGCAAGAGAAAATTATGTGATCAAGAAACATGAAAAAACCCACTTGATGAGTCCCAATTGTGATCAAGAAACATGAAAAAATTATGTTTATGTATCCCACTTGTTTTCTTTATTTTGGGAAACTCGGTACATGGATATTATATTCATAGGAAAGGTGTTATTGATCTCGGGAGGTTTGGATTTTATAGTGTCGTATTTTTATGATCAAGAAAAACAACTGGATATTAGCTGTTCTTGATGAGTCCTTTGCTTTGCTATCTTTGTTACTGTGATCGAGAAACTGTATCTGATTTGTTGATTCACCGTCGGAAGGTTTGGATTTTATGTGGTGTGGTTAATTTGCGTGGACGGATCCTAATCCCATTGATGGAATTTTCCAGCAGTGGAGTTTCTATGCTCATGGAGAAATGCAAAGAAGGATATGGTCTCTTATTCTGTATGCTATGCCTTGGTCTGTTTGGCTGGCTAGGAATAATTGTATCTTCGATGATTTTGTGCTGGATTGATGAGACCGCATTTATGCTCTAGTTTTCCACAGGGTAGCATTTTGGGCTTAATACCTTGATGACCAGGGTAGCATCTGTTGCGGAGCTCTGCAGGTATTCATCGATCTTTGGTCCAACACAGTCATAATCCGTCCTGCGGTCTCATGGAAGAACAACATCTTGATCAAATGAAATACCGATGGGTCCTTGATTGGGAAGCCAGCCCTACCAGGGATCGGTGGTGTTTTTAGATTCCTCTAACGCTATTCGTTGGGTTAGTAAGCTGGATGTTGGCAAGCCATGGCGTTTACAGAACAAGTTTTTATGTTATCTCTTTTCCTTGGTTAATTAGGAGTCTCCAACCAATCAGTTACTTTAATGCATATTGTTAGAGAAGGGAATGTCCTAGTGGATCAGTTATCTAAAAGTAGTCTTGACAGACATCCAGAATTTTTTAGCGGTTATAATATTTTGACTTTGTTTTATCTTCTCTAGCCAATTCCCGATGGCCCTTGTATTTTAATGCGTGTTCGGTAGGTGATGCAAGTTGTTTTTAAAGTAATTTGTTTATTTGAAAATATATTAAAATAATTATTTTAAATATTTGATATTGGTATATGAAAATTATCATAAAATAATAAAAAATATTAATTTAATATATTTTTAAGTAAAAATCACTTTTAAAAACATTCAGAAGCAGAAGTGGAAGCAAAAACACTTTCAAATACATTTTTAAGGGGGTGTTCGACCTCGCGTCGATCGAAGTTTCGTATATACATATTTTTTTAATTTATTTTTTTTATTTTAAGATCATTTTAATGTCTTGATATCAATAAAATATTTTTAAAAATAAAACAAAAATATCATTTAAAAAAAAACAATTTCTACAATTATTCCAAACATAATTTAATATATCTTGTCTAATATTAAAAAAAATAATAAAAAAAAGAAATGTACTGTATTTTTTTTCTTGCTCGGTCCATGTCCAATTAATGTACTTTATCCGGTCACCCTAAAATAAATGAAGGCGGCCATAAGGTTGTCATTTTTCCATAAAATTATGTTGTCGGCTAATGTATACCACTATACTACAGTAGTGATTCTGGTTCTAATTCTAATTTTGCGGAACCAATGATTATATACTTGTGCTTACGTGGATTGTTCATTTATACCTCTGTGTTTTTAAATTGATAAATTAATTCTTGTACTTTTTGAATTTATTAATTTGCCTATTGTGTTCTCTAATCTATCTAATTAATCCAATATAGTTAACTTCAAATGGCATTTTAAATATAATTTCCATTGCTATATATTTTTGATTGATTTTTTTTTAATTTTATTGGAAATTGTGGTATTTTTTATATATACAAAGGCATTTATTTTCAAATGAAATTAAATTTAAATTTTATTTGAAACATGTACATTTAGATAGAATAGCCTATCATAATTGGTACAGATATCTTTAAGTTAAATAAATGCCTTTAAACATGTAAAATGAAGACAATTGCTAAGAATGGTATTATAATGTGTATTTACAATGATATTTTCATCAAATATTGGTATAGCTAGGTACGGAATAACTGCTACGAATTTTGATTTTGTAGCAATACTTGTATTAATTCTCGATTCTACTATACATGTATACAGATCATATATTATTAAATACGTTTTTATTTATTTTTGAGATGGCCTTTTATATTTATATAGGCCTATATTACCAAATAAATTGTCTTTGAAAAAATTGATAAAGCCAATACAATTTATTGGAGATGTAGAACCTAAATGAATATAAAAAAGTCATTTAATGGTATAAAATATTTAACTAATATGTAATTAGCATGTACAGTTGGTGTAACTTTTGAGCTAACCAAAATAATTCAAAAAACACCAAGATAAATTGAATAAACTCAAAGAATATATAAGAATTAATTGGTAAAAATTTAGGATATAAAAATAAAAATGAATAACTAGCATAAACACAAGTTGTCATGGTTTTACTGGGGGAGATAATAAGAAAATTCTGTGAGAAACCTTGGTAATGATGTTTATATATAAAGAATTAAAGGATACATAATGTTTGAGATTATTCTCCAAAAAAAAAAACAAAAGAGTTGAGATTCATTCAAGAAACGGTACATTATTTTTCCCGTTTCTTCTCCAATATATTATGGATTAATGTGAGTTATTTGCGTATAGAACCCATCAGACGAAAAGGGAAGATAAAAAATCATCATCGTTTCATCCAAGAACACCGGGACAATCATTCCAAGAAAAGAAAGTAAGAAGAGAGAAGATTAGGACAATCATGTGTAAATTGTGCAGGAAAGCCTGAAAGCTTGCAATCTATGGAACCAGGGAGTATCTCTAGTATTTTTTAGCCTGAAAGAATGTGACCGGCAGCGGCATATTGGGCTTTTTGGCAGCCGTAGCTAATCTATTATTCTTCCTTCTTTTGTTCTGAAAGTCAATGAATTCGTGAAACATGATAGGTTTTTATGATTGATAGCCATGTCCGTAAGAAAATACAGCCACTCATCAAATTCCTTCTCATTTAATACCGGGAGACAGGGACGCTAGGTCTCAGGGTGAGATGAGGAAGAGATTAAAGTGAGGGGTACCTCGGTTGGTAGGACAGAATTATCTCATTATCAACATTAAACATGATACTCCGAGCAGCTCCTTATAGCCCTAGGTGTATGGCTCTATTTTTTCTCATTGCCCGAAGCAACCATCCCCTCCGGAGTTCTGATCATGACCTCCGAGTCAAATCCCGCAGGCGAAAATGACCTTTCCCCTACATTTTGTCTCCATCAGCGTTATTGCTACAATATAACTCGAACCATATTATTGATACTACATAATTCAACACAATCGTGTATCCGAAATCAATAATTTAATCCGAACAGGAAACTTTGATTTTTAATTGGTTCGTGTCTCCAAATATATCATGCCAAGCTGATTTTGCGAATAAATAACAGTTCGAGATTGAACTATTTAGAGAGATCGAGTTATTTAGAAATTCTTGAAATAGCAGTTCGAAAGAAGAATGAAAAGCAATTTTAAACTACAATATTAGACACGGCGCTTTTGGCGACGGCGATTGTATACATCAAATTGTGGGCTAGCTATTGCAAGTTGATTATCAACAAATGGCAAGGAATTAAAGCAGATATGATGAGATGGGTCAGCATCAGTACCGATCCAGATAAGTCAGCTGGAAGAACTGGAGGATTGAGAAGATTAATAGGAGATTAAAACCCACTACCAACTGGAGGGTGACATGAACCATTGAATTTGCTTCCCAGAATACTATGTTTAGAGGGAGCTTTTTCGTGTGGATGACAGGAAGTCCCTACCAGTTTAATAGGGTGAAAGTGAAATTCAAACATCCAGCATGAGATCGCCCACACCGAGCAAAATATTCACCATCCCTAATTTCAAACACAGCGTCAGTGGAATATTTTATCATCAATGTACCCCCACCTAAATGCTGCTTAGCAACCATTCTCACTATGCATAGTCTTATGAGATGACATGCCATTTGTCCGATATGTTCAACCCCAAAATCGAGCACACTTCATTTTCCATGGATATTGCACTTATCTATCGATCGAGTATTTAAGCCCGTAAATGGAATCGAGTTCTGATCCACGTAGCAGTTAGATTCTAACGAGAATCCATTTGGTTAGTTTTGGTTTTTTTTTTTAATTAGCACTTTTTTTATTGTTTATTAACTTTTACAATTTTTAATTTTTTTTATTAAATGCACGTATAAAATTTTTTAGCTTGTGGTAAAAATTTTATGAATGGTAAAAAAAGCTAACAACATCAGTATTTTTTAAAAAAGTTATATCTTGAGAAATCAAACTAAGTTCCCCATTATAAAACTTGGATCGAACTCTCGAAATCTTAATTTCAAAGCCCTTGTTATAAGAGACCGATACCTCGTTTGTTAGACTCTGCTTTCATTTTATTTTATGAAGAATAAAAGAAAACCTTAAAGTGTTTAAGCACTGAAATAAAAGAACATATAAATTTTGATAATTAGTGGGCGCAAACCCACCGAACGACCATTCCAAATTTGTTTTTCTTAATTAAACTTGTCCTCTTAGCTTCCACCAATCATTATACTTGAAGCTTTAAGGGCTAAAGGGAAGAAAAAAAGGTTACAGGCTTAAGCTCTAAAGGGAATGAATCCCTTAAACGGCATCATATGCTTGCAATGATTAAAAGAAGTAGAAATTTCAAGGAAGATTATCACGGGGCTTGTTAATTGGATCAGAGAGTGGCTACCACCGACAGAGCGCCTCAGTGCATTTAGGTAAAGTTATGGAAACTACCACCAAGGATGCGACTTCTCCTGCTGTCACATAAATGAGCTAAAAAACATGGACATCTCAGCTCCAATTCCCGAAGGCACTACTGATAGACCACCACATTTACCTAGATTTTGATGGGAAGGCTGGAGGGGCCGCGGCATCCAATCTAATCAACCACACAAGGGTAAGCACGGGAGTAAGGTAAGAAATTACACAGCAGAGAAAAGGAAGTGCAGAGAGAAAACCATAAGAAAAGGGCTGCAACTAGCCATCCAGTGAAAAACCATAGGGCCCTTTGTAAGTTTCGACGAGATGCCTCCACCATTCTGAGAACCTTGAAACAAGGAGGAAAGCTTTTTGTTTGAAACAAAAACCGAGGAATCAAAAGGCAGAGATTCAAGGAAGGCAAAAGCAGCAATAATTCACACACGCAAACCAAAGATTGGAGTCAGGAAGTGTACTGCCAGTACTATAAAAACACTTCCGGTACCTAAGTTGGATGTTGTGTTTGTAGTAATTGTTTTTAAAAATATTATTTTAATATATTAAAATAATTTTTATAATAAACACTTGATATAAAAAGAGCAATGCCAGGATCTTCCTCTTGGATACTTTCTTTTAAATCCAGTCAATCAATTAAGTTCAATTAAAAAAAAAAAAGTTATACTGTTCACTGCTTAATTAGGGTCCAATCTATGTAGGCTGAAAAAAATAGTAGCCTATAATGTGGGCCGTACGCCCGCAGCCCGCTGGCACGGAGGCGCCGTACTAAATGACTCGTGTCATTATCTGGAGGGCCGAGGACTGATTATTACGTACCTGTACTGGAAATATTTATAAGATGGGGACATTTTAGCTGCTAGAATATATAGGTTAGCTTTTTAGGCGTTTACAGGGTCTGGAGTTTCACGGTTGTTCGTGTTTGATTTTTTTTGTTTAAAAATATATTAAAATAGTTTTAAAAAAAATTATTATATTAAATTTATTAAAAAATATTAAAAATAATATTTATTTTTATATAAAAATTCTTTTAAAATACATCCAAATATCAAAACATAATACTAAACAGCCTCGTGGAAAAAAATATATAAAATAGAAGTAATAACTAATAACCCTCTGATTCTAAATTAAAGAAATTAAACTGTGAAAGATTTAGAAATTAATTTTATAGCGATGGGAACTGGACCGTTGAACAAGGTGGCGAAATACACAAAGCAGGAGCAACCATAGAAGAAAGCAGCAAAAACATTTAGTTGCTCGAAGGACCAAACAACCTACCAAGGCAACATCATTCGAGGCCCATAAAGATGCCCGACCAAACCCAGCACTACTCTCAAGAGTAGGCTTGGGCTATGGCTATCTATCCCCGCATTAGTAGCCCATAAAGAGAAGGCTTGATGAGCCACATGTTGCATTCAATTTCTTATTTGAGAAATATCAAATCAACCGTTAAAAAAAAATTATTGTGGCAGCTTTTGTAATTTTTTTTAAATTTTTTTATTAAAAATACTTTTAGTTAAAGTTGGTTTGGTATTTATATATGTTTGGTTAAAACTGTGATTAAAATTAAGGTTGAACAAAAAGTAATTTAATGTATTTGGTTAAAAGAATGCTTTTCAAATTATGGTTATAAAATAATTAATATATATATATATAGATGATTTTTAATTTAAGTATTGTAGATTTAACTATTGCTATTACATCATGAAATAAATAATATTGATATCAAATATTTTTTATTGTTCCATTAAACGATCTACAATTTCATCACGTACGAAATCCATCCGACAAGAACTAGAGTTTCCTTGGTTTCTTAAGCGCGCAACAACATCAGGTAAAATATCATCAAGAATAAAATTGGGATTGGATCAAATTCTGCAAATGCTACGTCATCAAGCGATCTCCTTTTAATTTTTCAATTAAAACACAATTAAATAAAAATAAAAATTGAATTTTTTTTTACTGTGTTGGATCCAGTTCAATATATTTAGCTTCGGATCGGACCCATTATGGCCGGAATAGTAGAGAGTGACTCCACTATTTACGTGAACAATGAATTATAATTCACTCTACTAGACGTCCGCAGGTTTGCGGAAAGCAACTCATTTAAATAAAATTTATATGGGTCCTATGTACACAATAAACTGTGTTTTGACTTTACCAAAAAGGAAGCGCCTAGGTTTTTTTTTTTTTTTTAGTTTAACGTGGGTGTTTGGACCAACTTGCGCGCACCTCGACTAATCATACGGGCCCTGAACTTAACGACCATGTAAGCCTCCAGTGGCCATCATATGAGCAACCACATGGCTCGAACCTGAGACCACAGAGGGAGCAAACCTCTTGGTCCCGAGCTCTTAACACTGGGCGCCTAAGTTTTGCTTTAAAGGCAGACCGAACCGCCTAAAAAAACGTCACAATTTAATTAAGATCAGCACTTGCATTTTGACGTTAGCAGCAAAGGCGTTCGGAGAACACCAGGTGTCTCAGATTGCTATAAACAGACGATTATAAAGTAATCAAACTGTGGCAGCATGTTCTGTACATCAAGTATATGAAGCCACTACTGGAGCACATGCCACAGCAGACAATGTCCCCTCTACATGAATTCAGTAACAGCGAACTCAGTAACTCAGACATATCTCCACGCCAAATCTAGCTCCCCTCTTCATCCTGTATGTGAGAATACAAAGCTATCAGCCCCTCGTCCCCTGATGCCATATATAACTGCTAAAATTATAGATAAATGTCGCCGAGTATATTAGGCATCAGAAACAATAATTTCTCCACAATAACAAGCCAAAACCATCGAGCATATGCCTTACTAGTTCTACATCCAGTCAATCATAGACAGCAACATAATCAATGTCATCAGCCAATGGAACTTTTCTTGCAGAATCGAAGAAGCTGCAAAAGGGGAGAGGCGACACTCGAATGTTAAACATAGGAGCACTAGCATCACAAAACTGATTGCAGTATAGGATATGCAATGTGAAAGATACATGCTCTCACAATCAAGGACTTTAACAGGCCTTTTTGGTCATCCAGTAACTTCAAAACCAGAAAGCATGCTTCTTCTAAATTAGGCTGGAAAAAAGGAAACATTTGCTTAAGCTGGCATTCTAACCGCATTAGGTAGATCTTAGAACCCAAAGAAAAGTTCACGAGTTGGATCATGGCTTGGGTATTACATGGCCAGAGAATGAATTTCCATTTAGAAATAGATATAGATTCAAAATTGAGAGTGTCTACGCAGACAGTTCAAATTTCCTATGGAATTTTCAATGCTTGGGTCGACACAACCTAGGGGATTCTTCCACAACAGTATGGTCATGTCTTCAAGAAACATATTGAGATGTACTGGAGCAAACAACCACCGCTTATGTTGGAAAATTCTAGCAAAAAACTCAGGATGCAACCTTAATTGATATGGATGTTTATCGAACACTTTAAAACTCCAAAATGTAAAAGGACCATAACTGAAAGATAAATTAGAGTTAGATGGCTAAAAACTATGATGGTAAAGAAGAAATATTAAGCACTAAGCAAGACATGGCATTGCATAATCCTTGGAGAAATTGCAAAGAATGTTAAGAACATAAGCAGCCAGATACTGGCTTCAATTGACAGCCTCACCTTGATTCCTACTATTGTCAACCGAAGCTGATTTGTTCGACACTGAAATACCAAGGTTTCGGCAATCCATTCCAATTGCACCTTGTTCAGAACAAGAAACAAAACCAGGTAAATATTTTCAAAGCAAATTATCAATTCCAGAAATATTTAATGAGATTGAAAATTCTTATATACACAGGTTATATATTTAGCAAGTTATGCAGTCTCTTACAATCTTTGTAACAAGGAAAGGCAGAGGCATTAAGAAGGTTATTATAACCCTCTGCACATGCGCAACTGTAAGTGAATGTAGATGTCTTGTTGCAGGAGCCACCTCCACAATCAGTCCAAGAGCACGCTACAACAATAAATAGACCAAAAGCCTAAGATTGCATCAAGAGAGTAACAAGCGACAGTGTGCGGTTTTGGTAGTAATAAGGCTTACAATCGAAAATCGACTCATTATCCTTTCTTGCTTTCTCTTGGACAGGTGAGGGTGCTGCCATGCATGACGAGTTCAAGGTACCTAAGGAAATAAGGATCAGATAATCAATCAGAATTCAGAAGTGTGAGAGCTGCAAAAAAAGTTCTTCAAGAAATTTAATCATACGAAAATGTTATGGATCGCATTAATCTTTCTGTCTAGTTATCCAACATTTTTTAAGATAAACAATAACCTAATCCTTGACTTGATGATGTAGGCAGATATCACCATCGGCATCAAATCTTGACAAGCATTCGGTTTTATTTCTCTAGTAAATTTAATTCATCTCAGCAAGACAACCGTCCTTGACAAGGTAAGGACGGTTGTGATTGGCATAAATTACCAACTCAAAAAAAATAAAATTTGCTTTCCCAATTCAGAATTTTTTTTAATTTGTTTTAGTTAATTCCACTCCTTTGAAAAGAATATTCCCTCCTTCCTTTAAACTAAGACAAAGTCTTGCACATATTTCTAGACAGTTTTTACTCTGTTCTTACTCGGTGATCTTCAATTTCACATAATTTTTGTCATATTTTACCAATCACCATGTATAGCCCGACATGGACAAACCACAGCTAGCTAAATCATTAAAGTGAACACACAGGACTCGTAGTTGAACAAATATGTACTTATTGATTAAAGACAGGAGAGAAAAGAAGAAACAGAGAACTCACAGTCAGGAACTATGCAAGGAAGAAACTTGAGATGATCGTCATGGTCAGAGCTAGTCTGCTTCCACCCAGGATCACATTCACATTCAAAAAACCAGGTACTATTATCAGAGGGCTTGCAGGTTCCTTTCCCACATTCCACTTTTTTGCACACGTCATCTAGTAATAAAAAACCAAAGTAAAATGATCATAATACGATGATGTTATTATAGCCAAAACCATAGCGAGAATGAAACACCCTGTTGATAAATGTTATTAACATCGATCGAAACTCATCAAGGAAAATTGGCAGCTGTATAAACTAGTCAAAGAAAAAACAAGCAAGAAACTAAATTAATTAATTATCAAACGGTGATTAAGGATTGAAAAACAAGTACCAAAGACAGGAGACAGAAGTGGAGATAAAAAGCCACTTCTAGCAATCAAAGGTTGCAGAAGAAAAAGGATTGCAACCCAGGTAACACAGGTACTGGCATAAGCCATCTCTGGAACAAACAGAGAATTAGATAGAGAGAGATGGTGAGGTCAGAGGTGTGCTTGAATATGTGAAGTTTAAAACTAGGACAGAGGCTCTACAAAATTGGAAGCTTCTTCTGTTGGGTCACATACTCTCATGAGACCTCTCCTTTTTTTTTCATTTTCTCTGAGCAAGGATATTTATGTGTGTGTGTGTGAACGAACGTGGCTCCCGGAACTAGTTAATAAATGTCGATGCTTGAAGGATCCTGTGCGAAAAAGCTCGCGCTTGGGTATGGTTTTGCAGCCACTCAGATGTCACCGCATATAGCTTCCAGTTCCCATGCGTATCTCTTCCATATATAAAGCCTGTGCTTCGTATCACAGTAATATTTGTTTTTTAAAATATTTTTAATTTTAAAATAGATAATATTTTTTTATTTTATTTAAAAATACATGATTTTTTTATATTTTTATATGTCAAAATAATAATAAAAA
>Ga0307517_10013404_pt1 | contig 11137 bp, 9 predicted proteins | sample 23_EM_MG_FD_194515 | JGI IMG/M metagenome (GOLD analysis project Ga0307517, IMG submission 194515) | Populus trichocarpa ectomycorrhiza microbial communities from riparian zone in the Pacific Northwest, United States - 23_EM | ecosystem: Host-associated > Plants > Roots > Unclassified | place... | reverse complement strand
ATCGTGATTTGAGATCAGATCTTGGCGGATTTAACTCCAATTATTACTACCAAATCTACAAAAACAGAGCATTACTGTAGTAATAATTGGAGTTAAATCCGCCAAGACCTGATCTCAAATCACGATTTCAAATCAGAATTGGTGTGCCAAACACCCCCTTAGTCTGTCGAGACATGCGCCCAAGATATCGGGTTAAGAAAAGAGCGAGATCTGCAAAGTAACCTTCCTTAACTGGAAATAAATTAACAAGATCTGGAAAGCATCCTTCCCTGACCGGTAAAAACTTTCTTGGCTTTTAAACTAAGACCTCTAGCGCCGATTTCTTGGGCAGTGACGGACTAAGGGATAGACCACTATTTTACAACAGCTTCACCACATGCCATGTTTAATATCACCAGACCGTCTTAATGAACCGGCTTCTGCAAGAGACTTGATTACTTTCTGTCCGCATTCATATGAGCTACTAGTCACCCATAATTGGGTCGGCAGAACGCATAGGATCACTCGCGAGTATATCTACTTTATCTTGAGTTTTTAAACATTCGTTATGACCCAGTTGTATGCTGAGCTTGGGTAAAGCGGACGTTATCAGCTTATTTAAAGGAGAGCTTACAAAGTGGGGGACATGAAAAAATAAGAAGGCGCCTCTCTACGAGTAAAGGGTTACCAGTGAAATAGGTTTTCGAGGGCGGGCTCCGAGCGCTGGTAGCAACAACCAGACGAGGCCTAGCAAATTCTTGTTTCCCCACCGCACTTGCGGGGTGATTAAATGTGCGGAAGCAGCAGCCGCACAAAAAACGAGAGATTTTAGACGCGGATCGACAGCAACGAAACGAAATGGCGCCATCAGCAGCGGGGAAGTTCATTTTATTCCACGACAACTCTCTCACTAACTAACGGCAAAGACAGGGGTACATATCAACCACAAAGACATCCTATCCCCCCATGAGCCACCAGACACGCCCATGCTATTCCACGTAAGTCTCCCCTTCCCCTTGCTCACACTCCCGGGCTAACTGAGGGAAACAAACTCCCACAGCCCATAGCCCCTGGGCTTTCCAACTCTTTCATGCTAGCTTTACAGCTCTCCCGCTTTTCTCTCCGCTCTCCCCGCCGGCTGCATAGTTCCAAAACTCTCGCGCACTCCTGCATTCGAAATGCTTTCCCGAAAGTCCAAACACACGCCCGAAGCCAAGCCCATTCCCGAAGCCACAAACAAGCGCGTTTCCGGACGCTCTCCGAACAACAAAGGAAGTATCATGAGAGAATGCCGAGCAGCATGTCACGGTTTCCAACATCTGAAGATACTAAAAAAATAATGATATAGCGGTTCCTGGTAGTAAAGGTGCAATACGCTCTGCAGAAAAGGTCAGTCTTTATTCCTGTGGTTGGACTGCTGTTGCCGGCCCCGCCGTCGGTCGCTAGTTCCGGGCATTTGTTCCTACCTCGTGTGACCCTGCTCCGCTGTTTGTGAAGTGTTCGGATACGCTTTCTTTCTGCTCTCAAATGCTTCCCTCAGCCCTCTACGTCTTTTCAAACCAGGTGCTAGTCAGGACTGACATGTAGGCCGTCACCAATCGTCACTCGGCTAAGCTTAGTGTTACATTGCAAATGGCCACAGCACACCATACGACTGAATAAGATACAATAGTAACTTAGCAAACCTGCTGGGAGCTATTGGCTGGACCATCATAAAAAAAACACCTTTGAGTACAAAGGTGTGAGGGGGGATGCGCGCTGCTCATAACCCACAGAAGTGGAAAAGAAAGCCAGAATTAAGTTTTTAAATACGCCATTAGCCCCCGGGAATGTAGATAAGACCTTCGCAGACCTAGCCTAGCTCCGCAAGGGTGCCCTGCTGGGCCAAATCCTCCTCATATGCTATCATACTGGAGCCTCATATTCAGGCCTTTTACTTAACCATTATTAAACCTCTGTATGATAGGTCTGCAATCTAAAATCCAGTTCTTGTGAGGAAACTCGATTTATCGACACTTGCTGTAAAACGAGCACATGCGGTGAAAGACACTATTATCCGGGAACTGGTTTTATGGCTCGTGGCACCGTTTTCCGGCATCTTGTCTTGCGGCTGTAATCCACGGTGCTGTATGAATTAGCTGGAATACCGTCATGGGCCGGGTTATCTGAGCCCTGCTGCCCCAGGTTAATTTAAAGATTTTCTATCCCGCTTAGGAGACCATATAGGTTCGTGATGCCCGACCTGAGCATAGGTAGAAATCTATGGGAAGGGGGGAAAAAAAAAATTTGTAGTAGGTAAAAGGAGATTCGGGGTGGATGGAATATCCTAATAATAATATGCACCTAACTTAACATTAGGTAACACCGCGGTTTTGACTAAAAGATGCAGAGATTACGACACCAGTTGTTGAGCCCTGTTCAGAAAACCAGCCCCCGGTGATGCGCTCGGGAGACCAACTTGAGTGCGGGCATATTGGAGAAAGTATACCAGTGTAGGATGGGTACTGCTCTCGGAAATCGCACATCAAACAGGTCCGAAACCATGCAGAAGGGTTCGACTACTAAGAAAGTCTTTGGAGTTTATACGGCGCTTGCAGAATTGGGGTTATTCAAGAGAGTTCTTACTGGATTAATTACTTCTAATGAATAAGACTAAATAGTGAAGAGAGCCTTCCAACCTGACCTTTAGGCTTACAGAGAGAGGACATACCAGATAGACGGGCGCTTTATTAAGCCATGGCTATAATGGAGACCAATCCCCATCATACCTTAGTTAACAACTAGCTTTTATACCTCTTTGTAGAAGCGTCAGATATAGTTGCACAGCATATTTTTCCCACTGCACCTAAACAAGCGCCGCGTCTACGCTTGAGAGAGGAGAGGGGGGACCGCATGTTGTAGAAAAAATAAATGACCAACCAAAAGAAAAAAAGGGAATTAGATAGGATGATGGAAATTTCAAACCGCATCAATTTATCTCAATACAATGGAAATAGCCCTCTGCTGACGCTAAACTCTAGATTTCAAACAGGAGCTCACAAATCCTAACTTGACTCCATAAAAAAAACCTGGATAGAAGGTGGGACGGGAGGTGATGGATATCTGCATTCCCATTGTGGATGATTTCCTCCCACCGGGAAAAGGACTTAAGCTATGCTTCAGTGGCAGGCTTACTCGGGAAGGAAAGGCAAGACAGCAATTCTCACAAGGTAGTATTTTGAGCTGCAGGGTAAAGCTGGGTGAGGCGAGAGGGGAAAGCACGGCAGCCACAAACGCATTCATGGAGCTGACGCGTCCCCGGCGGGGGCGGCATGTGGGTTACCGGTATGGTGTTCGGAGGTAGTATGGAGGATGACGCTCTCAGCGGCCCAGGCGTGACTGTGGGTGGGAGATGTTGGAGGCTTCAGGAGAGCCACCACTCCCAGGTGGCGAAGCGGACCAGCCGCCCAGAATGGTGTTTAGCCGTCGTTAGTTGGCGTATCGGGGTTGACGTCGGGCCGTGCGAGCAGTATTTTCACTACTCCCTCGTACCCGTTATAAGCAGCACAACAGAGTGGCGCTTGATCGTCATTATCTGGTTTGTGGGGGTTGATGTCGTCCCGTCCCAGCAGTATCTTCACCACTCCCTCGTGCCCATTCTCAGAAGCACAATGGAGCGGCGTCTGACCCCACTTATCAGATTTGTTGGGGTCGATGTCATCCCATCCAAGCAGCATTTCGACCACTCCCTCATCCCCAAAGCGAGCAGCCTGCCAGAGTGGTGTTTGGCCGTCCTCATCTGGTTCGTTGGGGTTGGCGCCCTGTGCAAGTAGTATCTTCACCACTTCCTTGTGGCCATGGAGGGCAGCCCACCAGAGTGGGGTTCGGCCCAGTTCATCCAGCTCGTTGGGGTCGACGTCGTCCCGTCTGAGCAGAATCTCTACAACCCCCTCATGCCCGTTGAGGGCAGCCCACCCAAGTGGGGTTCGGCCGTCCTCAGCCGGCTCGTCGGGATAGACGTCGTCTCGTCTGAGTAATATTTCCACGACCCCCACGTGCCCATTCTCAGCAGCACGACCGAGCGGTGTTTGACCCCAATAATTTGACCTGTTGGGGTTGACGTCGTCTCGTCCGAGTAGCATTTTCACAATTCCCTCATGCCCATTGCGGGCAGCCTGCAACAGTGGTGTTCGGCTGTCTTCACCTGGCTTGTCGGGGTCGATGTCAACCCGGCCGAGCAATATTCTCACAACTGCCTCGTGCCCATTCCCAGCAGCCCAACCGAGAGGTGTATCACCCATGCTGTCTTTTTGGTTGTTTTTGGTTGATGCCGCGACCTTTTACCTCTACCAAACGCGCTACAACCTCGTTAATCAAAAAGATAGATCCGCGGTGTAGACTTGGATGCTTGCCGGAGTGGGTGTGATAAACGCTTGGTTTCTGTGCTTCCAAGGGGGTTTCGGTGAATATGCGGTTATTGCAGTTATCAAATGACTTTTGCGCAATCTGAAAGATCCCGTTTTGCGTGGATTCCCTAATCCAGAAATGAAGACCCGAGAAACTGTGTGTGTTGGAGGTCGAGAGGGAGGATGTGTTGGAAATTGAGAAAGGGAGTGGCAGTGGAGCATTCAGAGCGGAGGTACCGTTGGATTCCATCAATAAGCCGCACCTTGGGATAGGCCGCAACCACCCAAAACCTAGCTCACGTGACTGTGAGCCTCATCGATAATCCGTTGCTCCACAGCTCGACTTTTGAATCAGCCGCCCCGCTTATTTACGGAATTCTATAATACGGTAGCCGTGAAGGGCAAAGTGGGTTAACTGCAGAAACAAGTCCTTAGGAATCTACGATGATTCAGGGTCCAGTATTTGTCACTAAGCTAACTATTATACCATTAGCAGTGATGATCCCTAGCGGTAAGTTACTCTAAGCTTACTGGATCAGGAGCACAAACAAAATTACTATGGTTATTACCTATGTTCAAAAGAAACCCTGACTCTGCTTGAGTTTGTTCACAGAAGCTGCCACAATCGACCACCATTGCCCCGAAGTAAGTGTCTTGGTTATCACGTCTATTTCCTGTCAATAACTATCACTCGGAGTTTGGTGTTCCAACGCAAATTCTACATAGCACAATATAACTCAACAAGATACAGTACGCTGGCTCGCCGAAAACCTGCTTGGAGTTATTAGCTGGGTCGTTGTACGATAAGGAGACATCTCCGAGCACCAGAAAGGAGTGAGGGGGTGGGCATGACCGACAGAAGCGGAACGGAGAATCAAAACCCCGAATTTAATATAAGCCTTTGAATACACCACAATTAAACCCGGTATCCCGGATAGGAGCCTCCTCGTTGATTTAACCCAACCCCACAATGGTGTCGCCCTGCACAAGATCCTCCCCATATGCTGCCGCAGCCTCATATTTAAGTCTTCCGTCCGACCCATTATCCATTCCCCGTAAGTCTGCGATCTAAAATCCAGTTCTTGTGGGGAAACCCAATTTATCAGCATCTTTCGCGAGGCGGGCTCCTGCGGTAAAGAAACTATTGCGCACCATCAGATTTTACCGTTAGAGGGACTGTTTTCCGTATGGTGCCTTACGGCTGTAGTTCACAGTACTGGATTAGTTAAAATACGGCCATGGACGAGGCTATCCAAACACTACAGCCCTGGGGCGAAGCAAGGTTTCCCTATCTGGCCCAGGAGATCATATGGGTTTGTGATTCCCGGCCTGAGTCTGGACAGGAAGCTGTGGGAAAGGAGAACAACGGTAGTAGGAGAAAGGAGATCCGAGAAGACGGAATATCTCAATATGCCCCTACGATACCGGTAACTTGAGATTGGGTAGCACCATAGCTCGCCTAATTGCTCTTACTAAATTAATCTAAGACACCGGATATGCTCAGAAAAACTGGTTATGCGCTCAGTTACGACATGCGGCTAGGGATACCTAGCGTTTGAGCCACACACTTGTGACGAAGTGAAGCACAGATTATGAGAACAGGTGTCGAGCCCTGTTCAGCAACCTTCGTAGCGGATTCGGGACACCGGGGTGAGTGTGGTCGGATTGGAGAAAGCATACCAGCGTAGGCTAAGTACTACTCTTCGAGATCGTCCGCCTTGCAGGTTATCAGCCCTTAGGAACAGTGGGCGAAGGGCCCCGTAGCATAGCGAGTGTCATGATTCCGTAGAATGGGAGTCAATTTCTCAGCCAAAAGACCCTCGAATGTGTTAATCTTCCTTGATGGACAAGACGAAAAATGATGTATTGCCTTCGTTAAACATGTCTACACAAGTACGGTAGTGGAAACCAATCGCCTCCAATCCTTAGTTAACAACTAGCCTCTATATTACTTTTCGCCAATGCCACTTTAGAAATCCTTGCACTTTATATATATTTTCTCTATATCTAAACAACCCTCACATTTACACTCCGGAGGGGAGGAATTCCAGGAAAAATGATATGAACAATAAATGCGAAAAAAAGGATTCACGCCGGGAAAACCATAAATGTAGATATGACGGAAATTCCAAGCCACGCTGGCATATTTCCGAGCCAATACAGTAGAAACCCCCGCTAATGCTAGATCCAAGATTTGAAACAGAAGACAAATGCTGACTTGACTCCATAAGAAAAATGAGGATAGAGGGTTGGACGGGTATGTGATAGATACGTGCATCCACACTGCATATGTCTTCCTAATAGCAAGAAAAAAGAAGAAATGGCTCTGGCACTACGACAGGCTTGCTCCTGAGGGAAATGTAGGATGGCAATTATCGCAAGGGAGTGTTTTAAGCCGCAGGGGGAGATGAAGATAGGGCGGGAGCGAGAGAAGGGAGGCAGGGGCGGTAAGGGGACGATGCCTCTGTGGGTTTAGGCCGTGCTATGGGCGGCGAGGCAAGACTGTGGTAGATCTATCATTCGTCGTTATTCAAAGTAGCCGCCCAGGGCGGTGTTCTGTCGTAAATATCCGGCTTGCTAGGGCAGACGTCCTCCCGTGCGATTAGTATTCTCACCACTCCCTCGCGCCCACTCAAAGCGGCAGAACAAAGTGGGTCCGGCCGTATCCATCTGGTCTATTGGGGTTGATCCCGTCCCGTTCGAGTAGTGCTCTCACCACTCCCTCGTGCCCATTGTGAGCAGCCCAATCAAGTGGTGTTTGGCCGTACATATTTGACTTTGCGGGTTGACGTCGTCACGTCCGAGTAGCATTTTCACAATTCCCTCGTGCCCATTACGAGCAGCCAGCAGCAGTGGTGTCTGGCTGCCGCCCCCTAACTTATCGGGGTCGATGTCGTCCCGACCGAGCAGTATTTTTCACAACCGCCCAGTGCCCATTCTTCACAGCCCAACCAAGCGGTGTACGGTATGACCCATGCTGTTTTCTTTGTTGATATTACAGGCTCCCACCTCTACCAAACACGCATCAGCCTCACTGATCGCAAAGATGGAGGCGCGGTGTAGACTATTGAATAGGGAAAACCTATCGCAATTAATACGGTAGAAACTCGGGTTCTGTGCTTTCAAGAGGATTTGGTGGATATGCAACTATCGCAGTCGTCAAATAACGTAAATTACGATAACTCAGCGCAAGCAATTTCGAGCAATCTGAAGGGTCCCGTTCCGTATCGATTCCCCAACACGGAGAAGAAGATTCGAGAAACCTTGTCGGAGGTCGCGGGGAGAAAGCGCTGGAGATCGAGAAAGGGTGCGCGCCGGAGGTTGGGAGCGGGGGTGATCGGGAGAGCCTTGGCCAGCTGCAACAACTCAAGCAGCTTTCTGCAATTAAAAACTCCGGATGAGAGCTGGCATCATTCTCGAAGATGAAATTCTGTGACACTAACGCTAGTACCAAGGTCTTGGTAATCACGTGACTTCGCTTATCGCGGAATACCGTATCTATCCTCCAGCGTGGCGACGATCAGGAACAACGGGCATGAGTGAAAAAAATAAGGCCCTGTTTGGCACGCAAGAAAAATGCCATTTTTCTGACTTTTATGGCCTTTTTCCATAATAAAAATATAAAAAAATGGAGCCGTGTTTGGCACGCAATAAAAATGGCATTTTTTTAAATTTAGTACTATTTTTTTATATGCCATTTTTTTGTAGAATCAGTAAATAGTTAGGGTAAGATAGAGAAAACAAATTATCTGATGACTAATAGAACCTTCTATGAGAGTAATAATAATTGAAAATGAATATTTCTACACATATTCTGAGTAGTATAAGAGCAATTTACAATATATTATTTTCAGACATGTTTCTTATATATATATTGAGAAATATCCTATGAGAAAAAGGTATAGTTAGTGGGAAATTTTGAAAATACAGTCACTTTACTCAAAAAGGGCATTAATATTTAGGTTTACCTTATTGAAACCTATCTTATAGTGTGTTTTTTGTTCACATACAGAAACCCTGAAATATGAAGAAAGGATTGCCAAACACGATTATTTCTGAAAAATGACATTTTTTTAAAATAGCATATATGCCATTTTCAAGAAAAATGGCATTTTTTTATATGGTGGCGTGCCAAACAGGGCCTAAGTTATATTAATTGTAGGAGAAAGGAAAGTTCTAATAACGCGTGCACCACTCCTTAGCATCTATCACCGCCTGAATCCTGTCGTGCGGAGACTTCCATAGCTTCTCAAAACTCTGGTGGTATCATAATAATATAAGGGACTCTATTAGTTGGTTATGGTACCGGTACTCGAATACGATACGGTAATGGACTGTATTACCCGAACGCTGGTGCCCCAGAGCAAGGCAAGGTTTCACTGTCTGGTCCACGAGACCATATGGGTTCTTGATACCCCATCAGAGCACGGGCCGAACGCCTGGGGAAGGGGGGGAAAACCGTAGCAGGCAAAAGGAGATTCCCGGGGACGGAACACATCTCAATATGCCCCTAAGTTGATATTGCGCGGCGCCATGGCTTGCTCAATTGCTCTTACTAAATTAAGGTAGGACACTGAATATGCTTCAGGAAACTTGTTGTGCGCCTAGTTGAGGGTTTGAGCCACACGCTTGTGACTAAATGGAGCAGAGATCGCGACGTCAGTTGCTGAACCCGAAGGGCGCTGCAGATGAGGAAGATCTTTACTAAGCCGCGCCTGTAATGGATACTAATCCCCATCATACCATAGTTAACTAGCGTTTATGCCGCTTTGCAGGGGTGAGAAATAGTTGCACTATAACTTATACTATTCACACTATATCTGAGGAGGGGGAATAGGGAGTAGTATACTGTAATGTAGAAAAAATGAACAACCAAAAAAAGGTAGGAAAAGTAAATAGGACAATGTAAATTTCATACCCACCAACTTATCTCAATATAGTGGAAATAGCCCTCCACCAACGCTAGACTCTACATTGTAAATAGAAGTTCACAAATCATAACTTGACTCCATATGAAAAACTCGGATAGATGGTTGGACGGGATGTGATAGATGTGTATAACTTCCTTGCATTAAGAGAAGGGCTTAAGCTATGCTTTCATAGAAAGCTTACTCCGGAAGCGAAGGCAATACGGCAATTGCGACAAGGTGGTGTTTTAAGCTGTAGGGGAGGGTTGGGGGGTGGAAGCGGGGAGGCAATGGCGGCCACAAACGCGTTTATAGCTGGCGCGGTCATTGCGGAAATGGCATATCAGTATGGCACTCGAAGGCGGTAAAAAAAACATGCCTCTTCGGGCTTAGGACGCGCTGCGGGTGGGAGATGTTGAAGGCCGAAGCAGAGCCATCACTCCCGCGTAGCCACTCTTAGTAGCCCACTAGGGCGGTGTTTGGCCGTTGCTATCTAGAGTATCGGGGTTGACGTCGTGCCGTTGGAGTAGCGCTCGCACCACTTCCTCGTATCCGTTGCGGGTGGCCTGCAAAAGTGGTGTTTGGCCGTGCCTATCTGGCCGGTCGGGGTTGACGTCGCCTCGCCCAAGCAGCATTTTCATCACTCCCTCGTGCCCGTTGCGAGCAGCCCACCAAAATGGGGTTCGGCCCCACGCGTCCGGCATATCGGGGCTAACGTCGTCCTGTTCAAGCAGTAGTTTCACCACTCTATCGTACCCAAAGCGAGCAGCCTACAACAGTGGTGTCCGGTCATCGATTTCTGGGTTGCTGGGGAAGATATCGTCCCGTTCAAGTAACACCTTCACCACTCCCTCGTGCCCATTGCGGGCAGCCGACCCTAGTGGGGTTAGGCCCACCTCGTCCGGTTCGTCAGGGCTGAGATCGCCCCGCCCAAGTAGCAGTCTCACCACTCCCTCGTCCCCATTCCAAGAAGCCCACCAGAGTGGTGTTCCGCCGTACTCATCTGGTTTGTTGGGGTTGATGTCGTTCCGTCCGAGTAATATTTTCACCACTCCCTCATGCCCATTGCGAGCAGCCCGTAATAGTGGCGTTTGATCGTCCTTACCTGGCTTGTTGGGGTCGATGTCGTCCCGGCCGAGTAGTATTTTTACCACTCCCTCGTGCCCATTCGCAGCAGCCCACGCGAGAGGTGTATCGCCCATGCTATCTTTTTGGTTGATATTGCAACCTCCCACCTCTAGCGAACACGTTGCACTCTCATCAATCCCAAAGGTGGATGCGCAGTGTAGACCTTAGCAAGATAAATACCGTAAACAGACGGCTTCTAGACCTTCAAGAGGATGTGCGGTTATTGTAGTCGTGAAACGACTTCAGCGCTGGCAATTTTGCGCTAGCTGAGGGGTGTCTTTTTTCGCGGATTCTCCAAAATTGATTATTCAAGCAGTGGTGTGATGGAGGCAGGGGGGAGAGCGCGCTGGAGATGGAGAAGTAGTGCGCGTTGGAGATCGGGAGAGAGACTGGTCGAGAGAGCTCCGACCCGCTGCGAATTCGAGCGGCTTGGGCGGGTTCCTACAATTTTAAGCAGGCTGTATGATACTTAAGGAGCTTAGGATGAGGGTGGAGGTGCTGGATAAGGGCTGCGGAGAACGCGGGAGTACGGTATTGTACGAGCACACGTGACTCTGTGCTAAGATTGGGCACCCGTTTTGGAGTAACTTAGCCACCAGAGTCGTTATTTTTGTTGTTAATCACTGGCACTCCGCATATGGCATACAGTTGGGCATGACTCTTATTCTTCTATTCTTACGGGTTCCTTGGAATGTGCTAGAAGTTCGTCGGATAGGCTAACCTCAGTGGTGCACTGAT
>Ga0307517_10013403_pt1 | contig 11138 bp, 9 predicted proteins | sample 23_EM_MG_FD_194515 | JGI IMG/M metagenome (GOLD analysis project Ga0307517, IMG submission 194515) | Populus trichocarpa ectomycorrhiza microbial communities from riparian zone in the Pacific Northwest, United States - 23_EM | ecosystem: Host-associated > Plants > Roots > Unclassified | place... | reverse complement strand
TATTACAATTAATTTATATAGTTTTATATTATATATCATAAATAATTTTTTTAAAAAAATATTACCGACGGATGAATTCGGTCGGTATTTTAAACCTCACCGACAGACTTACCAACGAAATTAATCCGTCGGCATTTAATAGTAGCTGCCAACATTACCGATGAATTTACAGACGGATATATTCGGTCGGTATTTCATACACTCACCGACGGATTGACCGACGGATATTTTCCGTCGGTCAATCACAATATCACCGACGGAATGAAAATCCGTCGGTATATTTCAAGCGGGAATCTTTTTTTTTTGGTGCGTAAATTCCGTCTGTAAAACCATTGGCAAATGGTTTTTTTGTTTTTCCGACGAATATAGCGATGGAAGGGGGAATCACCGACGAAGGGAAAGCCGACGGACGTAATCTGTCGGTGATTACGTCGGTAAAAAAATCACCGACGAACTTCCTATCACACACCGACGGAATTGGTCCGTCGGTAAAACTGTGAAATCTTGTAGTGTTAGTTATCTTTGAATTTGAATAAAAATTAAATAGTCTCTTCCTATAACTTTACTATATGTGTTTTGTTTTGAGAGTTTTATAAGAATTAATCAACCTCGGCCCTCGTTATACACTCTTGGGGAAGTACGTAGTTGAAAATTAAACAAACTGAAATCATATTTTCTTCATTTTCTTTTTTATAAATCAGAAACTTATCTAAGACTAAAACTTAATTCGTGAATGGAATCTACTGTTAACAAAACTGTTTTGAATGGAAAAGTTAAACTACCAAAAACATTGGCAAATACAAATAAAAACACCGACGGAAAAATTCCATCAATATATTACGATGACCTTTACCGATAGAATTTTCCACTCCTGCATCCATCGATAAATACCAACAGAAAAATTGCATCTGTATATACCGAGGGAATAACGAAGGGTGTTACAGTGAGATTCAAAAAGACAAATCGTTCGTTGACGTAATATTTTTACTGACAGAATAAACAATAGAGTTACTAGTGGAATAATTCCATAGTGCTTCGACAGTTGAAAGCTCACAATCAATTCTGAGCGTTCAAAATTTGGAATTCACAGCGATGTTAGACCAACAGGTACAGGATCAGATGACCCATCTTAATGATAAATATGAACGACTCACGGCTGATTATGCAGAACTCTGCTGATTGGTAATGAAGATGAGATCACATGTAGATGGTTCATGTGCACCCCCTAATTGACCCCACGGTCCCGGTGATGACCAACCTCTTTCTCTTCCTCCAGTGCTGCCTCTATTTTAGATTTATTGTATTTGAACATACAAATGTTTAAATTTGTAATAAATATTTGATTTTATTCTAATTTATTTTAAAATTATTAAATATATTTATTTTAATTATTTTTCTACTTCTGTTCAATATATATATATATATTTTTTAAAATATTACAGACGGGGTTACCAACGAAACTAGATCGTTAGTATATTCTAAAGAGTTGAAAAAGAATTGTTGCAAATACCACTATAACCGATGGAGTTACCGACAGAACTATTCTGCCGGTATATTCCAGAGAGTTGAAAAAGAATTATTGCAAATATCACTGCTGCTATTAACACACCAACAAAATTACAGATGATATTTTGTCGGTGATATATTATATTTTCCAATGGATATACTGACAAAATAAAGCGTATAATTTGTTTTTAGCGTGCTTTGTCCGCCTGTAAATCCATTGGTATATTACCGACGGATTCATTGATATTCTATAAATTACCAACAAAAGTTTTTTCAATGAACTGTTTCCGTTTATAATTCTTTTTATAACATACATTTTGATGAACTGCTAATATAAATACAGATAAAAAATTTTATCAGCAAAGATTATTAAATTCCATCGTGTTATTTGATTCAAAACAGAATGATTCATGTCAGAATAGCCAAAATTACCTCAAACACAGCATACCTTTGCTCTCTGAAACTCTTTTCCGAAAGCACGAGTGCAAATCTCCTCGTCCAGCCCCAAAGAAAAAGTAAACCACACAACCCTAATTGGCGCATGTATTTGCTGGTCAAGAGCCAGAGCTAGCTAGGTCGTGTGTTTTGGTTCTTTTTATAAGAAATGCCATGCCTAATTAACCACGTATTCTTGATCCAGATAAACACGATGCCATTAGTGTTTTTTCTCAATTGGTTGCATTTGCACGATATGGTAATAATTTCGTGATGCCGCTTTCCGTCAAAGAGTGACAAATGCCACCACCAAATGTTTATTTTTGCGGTTTAATCTTATTTTTTAATTTGTTTTTTATTTTAAAAAATTAAATTAATATTCTTCAAATATTTTTTTTATAGTTTTGAGATGTTGGTATTAAAAATAAAAAATAAAAAAAATATTATTTTAATATATCTTTAATTGAAAAACAATTTTGTAAAATCATTTTGCATTACCATACACAGTACTCTACATCCCTCGACCATCAAGCCAACCTCTCTTGCGTGGAAATGTAAAACATGATATTTTACTAAGCATGTGTTTTGTTTTTATTAAATTTTTTTAGATCTCTTACATAGAATCCAGGTAAAACACAGCAACTCACACTATCAATCTGGATTTACAAGACAAAAACACGAAAAAAAATTCCGAAGTTAATTCAGAACAACCTAGAATTATACGTACATTCACGCAGGTAGCTAGCGTTAATATATATGATTCCAATCACCCCTTAGAATCCAGCCTCTGTGCTTCATTTCCTGCTCGATCCTTCGACACAGTTCGGGCTGGATGGACTTTATTAAAGATGGATAAGAAACAACCACTTTGTTGTTTCACTTCATCATCATCGCCATCTATCTTAGCCTTCTGATCTTCTTCCATTCTCTTCAATTTATCTGCGTGTAACTTTCGCGACACATATGCTTCAGCTATACAATACCCAGGAGTTGCCATGGCCTAATAAAAACTGTTCCAGGCGTCTAGCTCTTAATACTAACTAGAAATAAACTGGTGTTGATGATGAGTTGAGAGCTTTTAATGAGTCATTTTATAAGGGTTTTTTTGCGTGGGGAGGAAGCAATTCCTGAGCTGATAAGTGGTTCAAAATGGAATCAGTGTAAGACTTGAAAGTGAAATATTTGTAATTTATCTGTGGACTATGTCATGACGGCTTCGAAAGTCCGTGGAGATTGACGATAACAAGGCAGGGAAATTTATTGGTTGATTATGCATATCATTCCTAGTTTTGAAACTCATTCTGGTTTAATAGGTTAATTCAAAACTGAAATCAAGCTAGGTTTTTAAAAATAAAAAAATTTAAAATCTATGTTAATCCGGTGATCCAATTGACACGATATAATCCGGTAAAAAACTCAGTTGCAACTGTTAAGAATTTATTATTTTATAATAAAAATAATATTATTTTAATTTATAAAATAAATTAAGATCCACTCAAATTAACGAATAACCTAATCAAAACCCATCACCTAATTAATCTTAGACCAAGTCTACCCGAGCTTGGATTTAAAAACTTTCCTTGATGACCAAGTGACTAATTGAAGAATTATCTTCTCGTTGACTGGCTGACGTACAATGAGGGGGCAGCAAAGAGGGGAAACATGCATACGCGTGGTCTTATGAAATGGTGCGGATTTTAAGTTCATGAATTGAATTGGTCGTTTCAGAAAATTCAGTCAATATTGATTGCAGGGAAAGGCTCCTCCAGACAAATGAAATCCCAAAAAACTGCTCAGAATGGAACCTTTTGGATAAGCTGGCACTCGTTCACGTATGTGGTCGAGAAGAGTACTGAACTGAAGCAAAATAGTGATGGATAAGTGTCTTTTGTAGCGGTGGTTGTGGTTTAAATTATTTTTTATTTATAAATATATAAAAATAAAGTTTTTTTAAAAATTATTTTTAATATCAGCACATTAAAATGATTTAAAAATATAAAAAAATAATTTTTTTAAAAAATTCAAATTTTAAGGGAACATGGTTTGAACCGCATTCTCAAACAGGCTTAAATATAAAACAAAAGCATGTCAAATGTAGCTAAATTATTTCGTTTGGTAGATATTATTTTTCAAATTGTTTTTACTTGGAAATGTATTAAAATAATATTTTTTAATTTTTTAAAATTTATTCTTAATATTAACACATCAAAACAATACAAAATAATAAAAATTTATTTTAAATAAAAAAATTAATTAAAAAAAAATTCAACCCAAACACCAAACACCAAACACCATCATCATCATTGCTAGGCGTACATAGGTGTTTTCCACAAGTGTTTGTCAAGTTTTAGAAACCAGAAATAATTAGGAAAATTTTTACGCGGATCAGAACTAATTAAACCCTCTTCTAACTCTGATACTTCCAATTCTAGCTTACCTGATAGTTTAAATAATTACAAACTAGATTTTACTCCCATCGTGATGCCATGGAGCAAATTTCCAAGCTAATTTTTATTTAATTTTACAACAATTATAAAAATATATCTGCAAGTTTGAAGAATTTAAATGTTGAATGAGAAAATGTATTTCTTAATTCCATATCCCTTTTTCTTATTTATGTCTTTTTTTTTATTTTAAATAAAAATATTTTTTACTAACAACTTGGTTTCTTAAAATTGAAATAAATATTCATAAAAATCTCAATATTTTAAATTAAAGAAGGAAAAACATTATTTCTTAAGGCATGCCCTCATTTAACCAAGGCATATGCTTAGTGTGACAACAAGTAATTGTAAACGTTACCATATGAACTAGGAGATAGTTCATTCGTGTGTAACAAATGTCTCTTACACGTTGCCAAAGTTCCTAAAACAAATACAAGTGTTTGTCCCAAAGCACATGTAGCTGCAAGAAAAACTTCCTCTGAAGCCATACCATAAGTTTTTAATGCATGGTTGTATGTAAAGTCTTTGTTTTTAGTCACCTCTTGAATAACCTTATGTCAAAATACTCAAAAAACTGTCAATATACTTAGAAAATCTAGAGAAAACAGAAACGAAGAACTTTATTTTTGAACCTGTCTATCATGAGTTCCCCTTTTTTTCTTATATATCCCTCCCATCTATACACATAAGTATATGTTATACATGGAGTCTAACTGATTCCTAATATTTAGCATCTATTCATGCAAAGATAATCTTTATAACTAATATTAAAGGAGTTCTAAAGTTATATATAATAACATCCCTCCTCAAATTGATGCTAGTAAACCAACAACAATTTGCTAATAAGAAATTGATGCCGTTGTTGGATCATAGCTTTGGTAAAGACATCAGCCACTTGGAGATCAAAAGAGATGTGAGGAAGAGATATCACTCGACTTTCCAAGATGTTCCGAATAGAATGACAATCAACCTCCATATGCTTGGTACGTTAATGGAAAATAGGATTGGTGACAATTTGAATAGTACTGGTGTTATCAGCATGAAGAGGAGTAGAAGTAGTCTGAGGAAACCTAAACTCCTCAAGAAGACCGCGTAACCATACAATTTCAGAACAAACAGTAGACATAGTACGACATTCGACCTCAGTAGAAGATTTAGAAACACGATCTTGTTTCTTACATCTCCGAGAAATTAAGGCATTACCTAAAAACAAACACCAACCCGTAGTAAATCGTCGTGTATTCGGACACCCAGCCCAATCAGCATCACTATAGGTTACAAATTGAAGAGATGATTCGGTATAAAAGAACAACCCATTAGTAGGTGAAGCTTGAAGATAATGTATGATGCGTCGAACTGCAGTAAGATGGAGATGCCGAGAAGAAGATATAAATTGATGAACAATATAGGAGATATCAGGTCGAGTAGTGGTCAAGTAGATAAGACTCCCAACTAGGCACCAATAGAGAGTAGGATTATTTAGAAGGTCCCCTTCATCTTTCCTGTATTTGACATTTACCTCCATAAGAGTATCAACATAAGAAGTGTCCTCTAAACTAGCCAAAGTGATAAGATCTTGAATATACTTATGTTGGTTCACAAATATACCATTGGCCCGATGATGAAATTCCAATCCTAAGAAGTATGTGAGCTGACCAAGATCTTTCATATAGAAAGTTGCATGTAACAGCCGTTGAAGCTTAGTAATCAAACCACAATTAGTGCCATTAATGATAATATCATCCACATAAACCAAGAAAAGGACTATACCCGACACAGACATGTGAAAGAAGAGAGAAGAATCATACTGACCTTGTGTAAAACTGAAGTCAAGAAGTGTACTGCGAAACTTCTCAAACCAAGCCCGGGGTGCCTACTTGAGCCCATATAGAGAACGCTTTAGCTTATAGACATCATGAGGAGAAGTAGTCATACCAGAGGGAAGCTTCATGTAAATCTCTTCTTGCATATCAACATGAAGAAAGATATTTTTCACATCCATCTGATATAGTTGCAACAAATGTGAAGCGGTAATAGCTAAAAAGGTTTGAACTATGGTCATTTTGGTAACAGGAGCAAAGGTCTTTTCATAATCAATCTCATATTCCTGCTTGTTATCCAGAGTTATAAGGTGAGCTTTGTACCGATCTAAAGAGCCAGCCGAACGAAGTTTTACAGAGAGGACCTATTTACTCCCAATAGGTTTGACTGTAGGAGGACAAGGAACAATATCCTAAGTGTGATTCTCCTCAAGTGCTTGAAGTTCTGCTTGCATTGCATGTTACCAACACTCATATTCCATGGCTTGTTTGTAGCAAGAGGGAATGAGAATAATGGATAAAGTAGCAACAAGAAAGACAACAAAGAAGAAACCATACCAATTAGGGGGTCGGGAAGGATAAGAAGACCGATGAAGAGTGGTGGAAGCAAGAGCAGGATCAGGCGCCGGGTCAAGATTGGAAGGGAGCATATGAGAAGTGGAATCAGACTTATGTCGACTACGTCTTTCATAAAGAAAACCAGGTTTGAATCTTTCCACAATTGTTGTGGAATCAGAAAAGCTAGGTAGAAGAGATAAAGATGCAGATGGCTGCTCAACATAAGATGGAAATGAATATTGATTTTCAAAGAAAATAACATTTCTAGAAACTTACGACGAGCATAGAGATCATAACAAACATAACCCTATTGAGGAATAACATAACCAAGAAAAGCACACTTAATACACTGAGTAGTGAGTTTAAGTCGTCCATGAGCAGAAAGATGCACAAAACAAACACAACCGAATGTATGAAGATTATAATATAAAGGAGAATGACCAAACAACTTAAAGAAAGGAGAAACATGATTTAACGTACGAGAGGGTAATCGATTGATCAAATGAACTGAAGTAGAAAGTGCTTCACACAAAAAACAAGGAGGAACAAATGATTCAAGTAAAAGAGTTTTTACCAAATAAAAAAGGTGATGATTTTTCCTCTCAGCAACACCGTTTTGCTGTGGTGTAGAAGGATAAGAACGCTAAGAGATGATCCATTTGCTTTGAAGAAAGTTATGAAACTCATTAAACATATATTCATCGCTAGAATTAGGGTGATGCTGGCAGAGAATTGAGTCTCAAGAAGTGCAAGAAAGCACTTAAAGATTGAAAAAAACTTCAGCTTTAGCCCGGAGGAAGTAAACCCAAGTAAAACGATTAACGTTATCAATGAAAGTAACAAAATACTTGTAATGCGCATAAGAAACAACGGGTGCAATACCCCAAATATCACTATGAATAATGTCAAAACATTATGAGGTACGAGATGCATGATGAGGAAAAGTAGAACTTTGCTTTTGCCAAGTTTGCATGATGTACAATAAAAAAAAAGATCAGGAGAAGAACATGTTTTATTTCCCAATAATCTACAATTAAACAAAGTACAAAGTATATTAAAGTTTGGGTGGCCTAGACATCTATGCAACATCTTATTGCTAGAACCAACAACATTACATGCAAAGGAAAGTAAAGAAAAGCTAGGAATAATAGTGGAAGAAGAAATGTAAAGAGGAAAGATTTGATCCATTTTATGCCCCTTCGCGATCATCTTCCCTAACACTTGATCTTGCACAACACAACCAAAATAGGAGAAATGGACATCACAATTATTATAAACTAATTGACCAACAAAAATAAGATTTGTGAAGAGGTCAGGAGACACAAAAAATATCAGTTAAGAAAGAGGAAAGATCACCAACATCACTAATAGGTAAAGAACTGCTATCAGCGATGTTAATTTTTAGATTTCTCTTATAATTTTTGACAATGGAAAGAGGAACAACAATATTGGTCATATGGTTAGAGGCTTCAGAATTAAAATACCATGGTTTAGAAGAAACTTTATGATTGCCTGAGAGCCTAAAAGTAGAAAAAGCATAAATGATCATATGGTGTACCATTTCAGGAATGAGTGTATTCGGGTTTGTTAAGGTTGTAGGAGCATAAATAGGAACAACTAGTGAGGCAACATGCAATGTAGCAGAACTAGAGGCACTAGTGGAGGCATGATAAATAATACCCTGCTTCCATTCAGGTTGAATAGGACATGCAGAATTGATATGACCTTGTTTCTTGTTGTAATTATAAAACTTCTTAGGACAATCTCGAGCAATATGACCAAAAGCTTTACAACTAAATCATTAGACAATATGTATGTCTCTACCCTTATTCCTCTCATGTGCTGCATAAGCCACAAAAATATATGCACTAACATTAGCCTGATGTTCCATGACAGCCCGAGTTACAATACGTTACTCGTAACGAAATAGTTCACTCAAACAGACATCCAAAGATGGTATATGATGATGATTCATCAGATTAGAAAGTGCAGTTTCAAAATCAGAATGGAGCTTCATCAAGAATTGATCTCTCTTGCTTGTGTCATGCACTGTTTGAACAACAAATAGAGCTGCAATGGAAACATTAACATAAACAATATTTGAATAATTAACCCAAAGATTTTGAAAACCAGAAAAATATTCTTCAATTGAGAGACTTTCCTGTGTGAAATTAGCCATCTCATACTCCAATTAAAAACACCGAGTCGTGTGTTCTTGATTATAAACCTTATTCAGATAATTCCATATGGTGACGACAATTGTATAAGGCATTAGATTGAGAACAAGGTGAGACTCAACTGAGCTGAGGATCTAAGTCATAAGCCGAGCATCCTTGATTTTCTATTTAGGTAAAGCCTCGACCTCTCGAGGTATGAGAGTACTCACATCATATGACCCCACAATTCTTTTTATTTGACAAATAATTTTAATTGAATCTTCTAAGCAGAATAGTTTTTTTCAGTAAACCGAATATGAAACGAGTCTACATTATCGTACGACATGATCCACTAGAGTTAAATAATCACCCACGAGAATAACAATAAAGGTGTTGAAAGGAAGGAATTCGCCAAAATGCTAAACAAATAACGCTTAAAATTGATACCTAAAACATAAAAAATGTGCTGAAACAACACAATTGAACTAGAGGAAAAACATTAAAATCCAAAAGCCACCGAAACAAGAATAGAACCTAGAAACACAACAAAAGTTGATGAAATCCTAGTTGTGGAATTGAGAATCAAGAACTCCAAAAATCGACTGAGACAATGCCGAGAATAAAGAACCCACAACAAAGCTCTCTTGAGAGAGAAAAAAATTCATGAAAGACAGGTAATCTAGTTACTTGCTTTAGATACCATGTCAAAATACTCAGAAAACTGTCAAAATACTTAGAAAACCCAAAAAAAAACAGAAACAAAGAACTCTGTTTTTTAGAACCTGTTTGTCGCGAGTTCCCCTCCTTTTCTTATATATACCTCCAATCTATACATGTAAGTATATGTTATACATGGAGTCTAACTGATTCCTAATATTTAGCCTCTATTCATGGAAAAATAATCTTTATAGCTAATATGAAAAGAGTCCTAAAGTTATATACGATAACACCTTTTGGTATAAGTCATTTGCTGGTGAAAGGTTTCTTGTGGCATGTAAGAACTCTCCAAATGATAAAACATTATTTTTTTATACATCAGTCTGCAATTGCATACTAAACTTTTTTTTAAATAGAAATAATGCTCACCAATGCAGCCCTTATTGTCTTGAAGTCCGTAGAAGAATATTTTAGCTGGACACCCCCATTACATAAATTCAATTTTTATTTCATCCAGGAAAAGTCATCCTTTTCTCAACAATACCTTTGTTATTTGATTCAATAGCCTTCTGTACGATAAGAATAGATTTAATAAATACTGATAACTCTTGGATAGAGTATTAGAACAGAAAAATCTATTAGATAATAAACTCTTGGTTCTAAGCATCTCTAGCAATAAATCAACAGTTCAAAGTGCTTTTGTTGTATATTCTTAATGAATCAATGTTTATATATAGATGTAAGAGGATTTGTTTGGGAAGTAAGAAAATCCTTTGACATCTCTTTATTTGCAAAGAATTCTCGATGTGAAAACATAGAGAGAAGGGGTTGGTCTTTGAATAGGAAAAAAAGTGGATTTATAGATCCCAAATGAACTGGCTTATTTGAAAAACTCCTTCTAAAATTCAACAATGAAACAACTAAGAACAAAAAAAAAATAGTGCAATGTTTTTACATGAACCTGATTCAAGATTACCTTGGACATGCTCAACTAGCCCTTTGGTTGCTTTGGCCCAAGCAGTTGCAACCTCATAATTCTCACCACTATTTCTCGTTTCAACTTTTCATAAGAGTTCTAACCATTTATTTGCGAGCATTGATGAAGTATCATTCTATATAAGGGAGAATCGTCTATGGATAATTTGTTTTTAATTTCTAAATAGAAAACTGAGTAATTATAAAATACACACACATAAAAGATAGTTTTAAAAGAAACATATACTCCCCAACTTTAAAGTCAGCCGCATAAGAGCTTCCACCACAGAGACCTGAACAACAACAACAAAAATAATATCTCTACTCAATACCTTTTTCATAACCAAAACTCAACAAGTCAATTTTAATTATATATAAGAGCAAGAAATATAGATAGAAGACACAATTACCCACCTTACCACCCAAATAAGAGGGTGTCAGTTCTTTAACATTTTGTAGTTTTTCAATGGAATCACCATAATTTCCTCTAAATAACAATAGAATAAAAAAATCATAACATATCCAACATACCAAAATCAATATCATAAATATAATTAAATAAAAAAAGGGGATAAATGTGTTGGAAA
>Ga0307517_10013401_pt1 | contig 11139 bp, 12 predicted proteins | sample 23_EM_MG_FD_194515 | JGI IMG/M metagenome (GOLD analysis project Ga0307517, IMG submission 194515) | Populus trichocarpa ectomycorrhiza microbial communities from riparian zone in the Pacific Northwest, United States - 23_EM | ecosystem: Host-associated > Plants > Roots > Unclassified | place... | reverse complement strand
GCATGATACTGCTCAAGCATCCTGTTCTTGAACTCATCCACTAAAAGCAAGCCACAAATAATTAAGAAGGTCATTGGGAGAAAAAATAAATGCGAAAGGGCTTACATCCAAGGCCCTCTCCTCCTCCATCCAATGAAAAGATCTGGGAGTAAAGATTCACCAGGGATACCTTTCGTATGTCAGGGACACCGCCAAGGGCCATCTGCCGGAAAATAGCCTCAGGCCTTGCGTGGAATTCCTCTGCAAGGCTGGCCACGCGCCCTTGAATTTCCACTCAGAGGGCCTTCACCTTTTCCATTTGTGCCGATGATGGTCGACCCGAGGCAGCCGCCACCACCTTCTCCTTTGCGCTTAAGTTGGAGGCAGTGGCAGGCACTTTATTCGCATTGGGCAGGGCTGCTCGCCCCTTCCCTTTGTTATTTGAAGCCGCATCTCTTCCTCCAATCTTGGTAGCTTTTCCCTTTCCTCAGCTTTTATCCTTGAGGGGGCTTTCTTCGCCCTCTCCAGCATCGCTGCTGCTCTCATCTAGCGAGGCAAAAAAGAGGGAGAATGAGGTGCTGAAGGCGGAGGCAGCATGGAAAGAGCAGGCTAGGGGGCGGGAGGAGGAGGCGCTGAAGGAGCGAGCTAGGAGGGCGGATGAGGCGGCGAAGAAGGAACAAGCCAAGAAGGATGAGGCTGGGAAGGGGCAGTCCAAGCAAGACAGCACGGCAAAGGAGGCAGCAAGAAAAGGCAGCCTCCTTTCTTGAAAACAGATACAAAACAACCTGTATAAGCTCGGTATGGCTATGGAGAAAAGGCGCGACCAGAGGACCCCCACAGAGAGCGACCTAAGTGGGAGCAATTACTCCGAAACTGAAAGGGAGGCTAGGAAGAGGAAAGGCCTCATTGCGGCCGCTTGAGCAGCCTTATCTGATTCAAGGACTGCTCCGAAGTGCTGGTCAGCAGGAAGGCCCGCTTCAAAGCACAACCTCTCGTGCAACTTGGCCTCCTCCTCTTGCTGCGGGTCGACAAAGTGAGGCGCCACCCAGTTGTGTGGCAGCGGCAGCCACATGGTGTCTCCGGCTGCCCTATACTGAGTAAGGCGGTCCACTGTGGTTTGCTTGCCTATTTTGAAGCCATGGGTGGCGTAGCAGGTCCAGTTATTGTAATTGAGTTCATATGGAGGTGCTGGACCCCCCTCCTCCTCGTCTTCTTTGTTGTCCTGGTCTTCATCTTCTGAGCCTTCTGGCCGCTGCTCCTCTGGTTGGTCATCGGCATCCCCCGGTGCAGAGTCGGCACGCTTCTCAGAAAGGCCTTCGTGTCCGCTCTCATCAGATCCAACAGCAAAGCCCGGACGCCCATGCCTGAGCAATTCACAGACAGCCCCACTGCTGGGATCCAATCCGAGTTGGACGGCGCAGTTAAGAACCCACCTCTCGAGGTCCAAGCCTGGCCAATCACCGCCGTTTTCTGAATGGTTGCCCTCGCTCTCCTCTTCCTCCAGAGGATTGGCGCAGGGCATGACTGCGCCTTCCGCCGCATTGGGTTGGGGTGCCAAGCCCTCTGCCGGAAGTTGGGGAGTGGAGTTGGATGCTTCTTCCGCTAAGACTTGAGGATTGAGAGCAGACAGCAGCCGGCTTGTGCAGCGTTCATCACGAACTGCCCTCCTATGGCAGTTTCTCCCAATGTTAAAGCCTGTGTCACTGTCTGGGGAACGCTCTGCAACAGTACCCAGGCTGATTGGGCACGGCTTGGGGCGAGGTTTGGAATCCAGCACAACCTCCATAACCAGCCTTGTTCTATGGCATTTTTTTTATCGTTAGAGGCTGCGGTCAATCAGTAGGCTTGAAGACCAACCTCTTTGCTTATTAAAGTTGCGCAATAGGGTTACTATCAGTGTATGCACACTGATCAGTCACAATAGAGTTTAACTCAGCAAGAACTGATGATCACAAGTAAAACAAATGTATAATGCTTGTTTATGGCCCAATGCCCAAACGTATTGTCACAGGTGTCCCGGACAAGGTAGGAAAGCTATACTACAAGGTGCTACTGTGCCCAGACGCCCTGAGGCATGCCAAAACACCAAAATGTGGACGCAACCAAAATACAAGGTACACAAACGAAATAACTACACTACGTATTATACACGACGTGCACAAAAAGATAATCGAGCACCAAATATGGTAGCGTTATCTTGAATTCCGTAAAAATATGGCCCTTTTCAGAAGTTATTTATATAAATTTATATAATCTTTACATATTTAGTCACCCTTTATTTTTTCATGCACGTCGTGATATATCACCAGAAAGGTCTCGTTGAGGAGATTCTGGATCATCAAACCAAATTACATAAAACATAAAGTGTCCATAAGTGTTATATCACAATTCTAACATTGCTGGCTTTGCAGCCACCTTCCTGGATACCCCGCCAGTTTGCAGGCGGGTGGAGCTCCTCCTGCGGCGTCACAGAATGAGTTCAAAGCGAATACCCTTCAACATGCCAACTGACCTTTGCGTTGTGACAGCGCCTGAGCCCCCTAGGCCGGAGCTGCTTTCTCCCTCCTGAAATGGCAGCAATTGTCGTTAGTTTGTTTGTGTGCACCCTCAAAGAGAAACTAACCATTGGTTCGCCGCTTTCGATGACTTTGTTCGCGCTGTGAGACAATTAAATTCAGCCCATTGTGACAAGCCTGCCGACAGGTCGCTAAGGAGGTCAGGATGCATGCGATGTAGTCAACAAGCACCTAACGAAAACCAGTGTGACGATAGTCAACACCAGCCAGAAGCGACATAGTCAACTTCATGCCCCAGGCGCCATCGGCAGATGAGGGCTTAGGGAAAAAAACACACAAGTTGTTCTTCCCGCCTCCTGCTACCTGCTGCAGATGGCGTCAGAGGTCATTCAAACAGCGTTGGACAAAAGGAGGTTAGGGCCACCTCCATCGTCTTCGCGCTGGTTCACCTTGCGTTTTGCCTACCATCGTCCTTTTAAGCCGCTGGGACAAAGAATAGAACCCAAAAAATGGGGATAGCAACCAGTAGCAGCCCCTGAATTTGGCTGCAGGGTTGTAGGAGCTCCGTTTTTTCAGGGTGACATCTCGAAAGAAGCAATCGCCTCATTGGGTGGGGCCAATTTCACAGCAAACGTTTAGAGATCTGTGACAGATCACTGGTGGCCACACTGGGTCAGAGAGCCAAGTACTTAGAATGCCATTTGCAAACGTCGTGAATCTAGATGCATGAAATTCAGTGGTTGCTCAGCTGGTTAGCGCAGATTTAGGCTGCACACCTGGGGGAGAATTAAGCAGGCGGACCCAAGAGACGGCGCTTATTAGCGTCGATTGACCGTATGGAGACGGAGGGAAGGGGCCCTGACCAGTGAGACCCGCGACGTAGTCAACAGGAGGGGAGTCCAGCGACAAGAGTCAACTGAGCAACTTAGTCAACTTGTGGAGTGGTCGAAATGTCCAGAGAGGTGCAATCGAGTATGCGTACGTGTTGTTTAGTGAGGCGCAATGCGTCTTAAATCTTGAAAGTCAAAAGCCATGAAGGCTCGAAGGGGTTGTAGACACCCGACGCGTCTTGAAAGTTGAAAACCCTGATGTCCCGATGGAATTGGAGTCGACGCCTAGATGCCTAGATGCCTAGGTTATTGAACCCAGATGTGATATTGTGGATGCCGGTGCGACCTGCGACGTAGTCAACAGGAGGGAATTCCAAAACAAGATCTCCGTCAATCTAGAGATACATTATTTCGATCTAAGTGGAAAATCGGGTAGTGTTTGTCTCTATTTATCAAGGGCTTCAGTGTGTTGATTCAACGTGTTATTCCTTCAACCAACTCTGTCCTGGACATTTTTACCACCCCCTACGAGTTGACTATGTCGCTCATTATGTTTCCAACTGACTCTTGTCGTTGACTCGGAAGATATACATGTGAGGGACCAGAAGTTGTGTAAACTACGAATTTTTTTCTCCGAAACCGCTGCATTGTCCAGAGACTCATTTTAGTTGATATCCAAATTAGAACACAAAAAATTGAAATAAATTGGAGGACGGCGCATCTACAGGGCCTTTATGCTGTCGCAGTTTCTAAATATCATGGACTAAATATTACATTTTTCGTAGCTCCTCCATGGTACTAAAAAGCGAAATTCCATCATTTAGACGCTGAGTCGCTTTCTCAGGCTCCTGCAAAAGCTTCTCCTTGGTAAGGGAAGCTACATAGTCTGCATTTTGTTGGAATCCACGGTCAACCCATCGGAAAAGTCCGCCCGAGGTATATTGAGTGAGAGAATAGCGAGTTTCATGTGGGCGAATGGCAGTGTTGCAGTGCGTGATGCAGGTGGATGGAATGAGAGCGGTGGAGCCAGGTGGGAAAGTAATGACAAGCTTGAGTTCCCAAAGGACGAGATGTCCTCCGAGGGCGGGGTTGAAATCACCCAGGGATGTAATGGCACACCAACCGAATGGGAGGTTGTTGAAATCCCTATGTTTGAAACAAATTGTTTTGCGGCCGAAATTGAGAGTGGTGGCGGCCCAAGGAGAGTTGGAGAAGTTGGGAATGAGCTCAGGGTGGTGTTTTAGTAGTTCTTCAAGATAATTGCAGTAGTGTTCGTATAAACAGGGTGACCAGGAGGAAAAAATGCCTGGAATTCTAGTTAAAATTGGGCAGTCTGGGTTAGGGGTTCAGTACATAAACCTACTTGCTGCATAGCTTGTTAAGCGGATAAACGATGGATGGACAAAGAGATGATCGAACATGGCCTTGTTATCAGGGTGTTGAGTACCACAGGTCATGTTCCTCCTGGCCCAATCGTTATTCCAGACGCCAGAACAGAATATCTCCCGCGTCGATGCTTTTTTTGTTGTTTCGTGAAGTGGCATTGGTCCCTGGAGCTTTCAATTTCTTGGGCTGCTTCCTGGTGGACGTTTGACCAAGTTGCATCATCTGGGGAACCTCCCAAAACAGCGATGATTCTGCCTTGTATATCGATGATAGGCACTGGGGTTCTGGTAATGTTGTCGTTAATAATAGACCATCGCTATATCCGATGAGAATGCAGACCTCCTATCCCATTCAACAAGTCTAAAACCTTGAGATCCAACAAGGTCATGAAGCGCAAACACAGAGCGGTTTCCTTGATCTCCTATACCGACGTAGGCACTTGAAGCTACAGGGAAATCTGCGGCATCGATGTCCACTTGAATTGGGTTAGATTTCTTGACATGCTTTCGACGTGCACTGGGGCGACTCCATCGACCCAGTTGGTGATTCTGAGATTGCGGAAGGACGCGAAGATGCTTGTCACTTTTTCCGCGTCTGGGACTTTCATCTTCGTGAAGTATCGGTGTGCCGCTTGCTCCCATATGTGGAGATCCGCGGGCTGTAGTGTGCCATCGAGCAGTACAGGTGGGTATTTGTGGTCATGGTGGGTTTGAACGAGTGAAGAACCGCTTGCGAGAACAAGGTTTGACGACATGTCTGAAGCAGTGGAGGGAGATGCAGGGGGTGATTCTGGCACGGGCGAAAGGGCAAGTGAATGGGGGGGTGTGGATAAAGGTGACGACTGCTGTGATGTTTGAGGTGATGAAGGTGGTGGAGTCTCGCGGGTGGGGGGGGCAACCTTGCGCGATCTGGTGTGTGGTGCCAGTGTGGATGTATGGGGTTTCTGCGATGGTGAGGGTGAGTTTGTGTGTAGTGGGCTCATAATGGAGGTTAAGAAGGAAGTTATGTTCACGATGAAGTTAAGAATGATCGTCTCGCGATGGAGGTAAGGGTGACCGTCTCGCGTTGGAGGTAAGGTACACGATTAATGGGTGCTCACGATGGAGGTAAGAATGATCGTCTCGCGATGGAGGTAAGGGTGACCGTCTTGCGTTGGAGGTAAGGTACACGATTAATGGGTGCTCGCGATGGAGGTAAACGGTAGGTAAATAAACCGCAGGTACTCGCGATGGAGGTAAGTTGAAAAGGTCGCGCGCTCACGATGGAGTAAGTATATGCGCAATGTTCGGGGTTGTTGACGATGGTATATGCGTGTAAAGTGGATATATGCGTCTGGACGGTGTGGGGAAGGTAACTGTTTGAATGACAGTTGATGCTGCCAATTAAGGCTTGGCGTTGTGCAGGGTCGCCACGAACACTGCACGCGGATATGGATTACCTGGTTTGACGCGAGTAGGGGTTTTGTATGCAGTAACACTCGTAGCACGCGTGTAATCGCTAGAAGTGTTCGCGGGTATGCAGATGGGGGGGGGGGGTTGAAAATTGTGCAAGAAATTTTTCAAATGTGTTTCGATGTTCGCATACACGCGTCGATAACGTTCAAAAAAAAGTGGAAACCCGTGCTGCGGGAAACACTGGACGAGAAAAAGGACTCAGAGGGGACTCGAATGAGGAGAAGAGGGAATGACGAATATGATGAGTGAACAGACCAGGTACAAAGTGAGGTACAAGATGGGTAAGTACCAACTTATATAGGGGGGCAATACCCGTGATGGTACCGATCGTATGTACGGAAGCAGAACGGAAGCGGAATGGGATCTGGGAATGGGATCATATATACGGAAAGGGAACTATCTCTGACATCACCCCTGCCTCAAAAGAGAGGGAAAGTCGCGATGATAGGATGCGACGATGGAGAGGGGTTCCAGTAATGTAGACATATGGTCATAGGTAATCCAAGTTGCATCTTCTGGGTTTTGGTTTTGTAGAAGTACGAGGTAAAGTGTTTTGTTGCGCAAGTTATGGTGGTCGATGATAGATTGTAGTACGGGGAGAGCGGTCGCGAGGTTAGGTACGATTATGGGGTCCAATTATGAGGGGAATTTTGGCTTAATGTAGGGTGTTAGTTTAGAGGTGTGGAAGACATCGTGTATTCTCCAAGAATGTGGTAAGCGGAGGCGATAATCCTGAATGCCGACAATTTCTGTGACGGCGAACGGGCCATAGCATTTGTCATCCAGCTTTTTCGATGGACGCATCGTTTCTAACCCTTTCGCTTCGAGTAGGACAAGGTCTCCGACTGTGAGGGGTGATGCGGGTCGGTGTTTGCGGTCGTACCCGCGTTTCATGGCTTCAGCCGCAAGGGTAAGCGCTGATGAAGTCTCTTTGGCGAGTGCATCCATTTGTTTCGCGAATTCGTTAGCTCTAGGTACGTCTGTCGGTGGGCGACGTATTGGCAAAAGTGGTCGACGAGGGTCACGTCCGTAGTTGAGGTAGAATGGAGAGTAACCCGTGGAGGAGTTGACCTTGTTGTTGAGGGCGAATTCGGCGCAACTCAACCACTCAGCCAGTCGGATTGTCGTTGGTTGCAGAAGACTCGTAGGTAGTGCTCGATCTCCTGGTTCATGCGTTCTGTCTGACCAGCTGTTATCGGCATCCCGAGGAATGCCTAATATTACAATAAAAGATGGACTGTGGTTCGCTGGTGAGCACCTGATTGTGCCTGCAGGATGTCCCGCATGCGAGAACATCTTCCGGGTGGCACACGATATGCTTGGTCACTTTGGTTTCTTCAAAACCTATGGTTCATTACGGGACTCCTACTTTTGGCCGAACATGCGTAAGGACTTGGAACAGGGGTACATCCCCAGCTGCATAGACTGCCAGCGCAACAAAAATACGACGAAAAGGCCAACCGGACCCCTACACCCGCTACCTATCCCTGACGGTAGAGGGGACTTGGTTGCCATGGATTTTATTGGACCACTACCAGAGGAGAACGGGTTTGATTGTATTCTGACGATGACAGACCGGCTAAACTCGGATGTACAGCTTGTACCTTGCAACACTAAAACCAATGCAGAACAGCTGGCAGTACTATTCTTTGACAAGTGGTATTGCGAAAATGGACTGCCACTGGAAATAATTTCAGATCGAGATAAACTGTTTATGGCGAAATTTTGGAAACACCTGATGCTGTTAACGGGCATTAAACACAGAGCCTCTTCAGCGTACCACCCACAAACCGATGGAGCAAGCGAACGAACAAATAAAACGGTGAACCAGCTCATCTGCTTTCATGTTGAACGCAACCAAACAGGGTGGCTGCGAGCGTTACCACGGGTACGCTTCGCAATCATGAATACCGTGAACAAATCGACCGGATATTCACCCTTTCAGTTAAAATATGGCAGATCACCAAGGATCTTGCCACCGCTGATTGATGCACCTCAGAAAGCATCTCGTGAAAACTTAAGCGCCCGTGAAGTGATCTCTCGCATCACAGACGACGTTGCTGAAGCTAAAGACAATCTAATGGTTGCGAAAATTGCTCAGGCTTACCAGGCTAATCAACAACGGGATGACGATCCGCAGATCAATGTGGGTGACCTTGTAATGCTTAGCACCCTCAACCGCAGGCGTGAACACAAACAGAAAGGCCAAAAACGAGTGGCAAAATTTATGCAAAGGTTCGATGGGCCATTCCAGGTTGTGAGCGTACATAAGGAAGCTTCAACGGTATCAATTGATGTACCCACTCAACCAAACGCATTCCCGACATACCATACATCGCAAATCAAGGTTCACAAAGCGAACGACGCAGAGAAATACCCATCGCGTACACTGCCTGAACCGGGACCGATCCTAATAGATGGTATTGAGGAATACACGGTTAGCAAAATAATTGCACATCGAAAAATTGGACGGGGCTTCCAGTACCGTGTACAATTCTCGGGATGGGGACCTGAGCACGAACGATGGATCACAGGACGTGAATTGGAAGACAACGAAGCACTCGACCTTTATTGGGAAAGTATTGTTTAGTCTACTTTCTTTTTCACACATGCCTGCGGTAGCTTTCCCAGACTCTGGGTTTTGACGCACCCGTGCACGGATTTCAACTATGGACTCTTAACAACTTTAGATAGCCTTCCTTTTTTCTCCCTCTACCTACGCTGTGCTTCATTTTCCTGGGGGGGGAAGAGTGTAAGGTTGCCCCTTACAGATTGTATTTGTCATTGTTATTCGATCTCCCTTTATAAGGGAGACCAAGATCGTAGATACATCTTTATCTTTCTCTTTCGTCTTCTACTTCCATACTCGCTCCAGTATATCCGAAAACACGCGTTGATTCTGTTCTCTTGGCTCGAACGTGAGTTCTAAGGTCCTCCTTTTCTCGTCCAGTGTTTCCCGCAGCGCGGGTTTCCACTCGACAAGTAGATTGGCCCAAAGTGGATGCCGCTTTCATGGACTGTCGTTTAGCTTTACGCCTTTTATGGTTCTTCTTATTTCTCCGCCCCTTCCATGTTTCAGACCGGCAAGCGTCATCTTGCGGGTCGTACGCAGCCCTCGAAGGACCTTCGTTGCTTTGATCCATGGCATCAGGACTTTGGGAAAGCGGGTCGTCGTGGTCTTGTGCAATTAACTCATCAGGAAGTTGGTAACTATTGAAAACGGGGGTACTCGTAGGGGAAGATTTCAAGGAGCTGAGCGCAGAGAGGTCGGAGAGTGTATCCTCCTCCATTGGCGCCGCAGTCAAGAGGGTGGCAAAGTTGGTACTTGTAGGCAAAGATTCCAGGGAGCTGAGCGGGGAGAGGTCGGAGAGCATATCCTCCTCCATTGGCGCCGCAGTCAAGAGGGTGGCGAAGTCGATGTCTATGAATAATGCAGGTGTCATAATGGATCTACACATATAAATTTAGTTATCATTATTTAAATAAACGCTAAATCGGGGGGCGATTGCATACCTGAGTGAAATTGGATAGGTAAAAATGAACACCAAACTGCAAAAGAAAGAGATCAGGCTAGGGTTGACGACGGGGACAGATAGAATGTGAAAGCCGACATAGTCAGGCCTCCAAAGGAATCAGCGACCGAGTCAACTGAGGAGGGGCAGCGACGTAGTCAACTCTCTGGTGGGTTGTTGGGCATGAAGTTGGAAGACCGACATAGTCAGGCCTTCAACGGATCTCAGCGACGGAGTCAACTGAGAAAAAAGAGCGACATAGTCAACTCTGGCTAGAGAAGGAGGGAGACCTACGGATGAGCGATGCTGGTGAACGCTTGAGTGATGATCTCGATCTGAGGTAGAGATGTGTACATGAGTGAAATTGGATAGGTAAAAATGAACGAGATCAGGCTAGGATTGACGACGGGGACAAATGGAAGGGTAAAGTGAAAACCAACGTAGTCAGGCCTCCAAGGGAATCAGCGACCGAGTCAACTGAGGAGGGAGAGCAATGTAGTCAACTCTCTGGTGGGTTGTTGGGCATGAAGTTGGAAGACCGATGTAGTCAGGCCTACAACGGATCTCAGTGCATCAGGAAAAGGCCACCTAGCTCTGGCTGTCTTTAGATGCTTTAGCTGTCCTAGAGCATCCTGAGACATCCTAGGATGTCTTAGGATGTCTCAGGATGCTCTAGGACAGCTAAAGCATCTAAAGACAGCCAGAGCTAGGTGGCCTTTTCCTGATGTGACGGAGTCAACTGAGAAAAAAGAGCGATGTAGTCAACTCTGGCTAGCCTAGACGGAGGGAGACATACGGATGAGCTGGTGAACGCTTGAGTACTGAGTGAGTGATGATCTCGATCAGATTAACCACAATTAAAGTCAATAGCTCACGTGACCGCGTCGTACACTTAGGATTGAAATTGAAAATTGAAATTCAGATCTTCTCTCCCATCACGTGCATCATCCCTGCATATCGTCCCAGCCCACCTCGCTTTCAGCCATCATTGATCATCTTTCACTTGCGTGTTCATTGTCACCTTTGCTCGTCTTTTCATTGTCGCCTTTGCTCATTGCCTCATCGTCTGGCCAGGACCCTTTATTCATCACGTTCGCCCGCATAAGTTTCTGTTCAGTTCGGGTTTTCGGGGAAGAGGGCAGTTGACTACGTTGCTGCCGGAGGCTGGTTGACTACGTCGCCAGCTTCATGTGGGGGTCTGACTATTGTCAACCTCTTATCCTCTACCAATCTCGTTGACTCTTTGGGGTGCTGACTCTGCCGCACTCACAATCTACCTTCTGACTATGTCGAAGGTCCAATTGCACGCTTGACTATGTCAGCTGCATTTGATTCTCTTGGAAGTGATAGAACATCTGTGGTTATGAAAGTGTTTTATCAGGGGGTTGTGTTAGAATTGTGATATAACACTTATGGACACTTTACGTATAAACGGACATTTTAGTAGTATTTCGCTTATATC
>Ga0307517_10013399_pt1 | contig 11139 bp, 9 predicted proteins | sample 23_EM_MG_FD_194515 | JGI IMG/M metagenome (GOLD analysis project Ga0307517, IMG submission 194515) | Populus trichocarpa ectomycorrhiza microbial communities from riparian zone in the Pacific Northwest, United States - 23_EM | ecosystem: Host-associated > Plants > Roots > Unclassified | place... | reverse complement strand
ATCTCTAAATAATTGAACTTCAATTGGAGCTGTAAAAAATTCCCATGTCAAAAAAATGTATTTTTCTGGCTGTACCTTGCGAAATTTCAGGCAATGATAAGGAGGTTTGCTTGTGCTGACAATTCACCTCTGTGAAATCTGTCCTAACAACTGCTTTACTTGGAACAGGTAAAAGCAGAAAATAGCAAGTCAGAGGGATACGAATAAATGCATGAGGCATTGATTTGGTTTAGTGGCCATTGACCAAGATAGCAGATGAAGGCTTGAAGCAGGCTGCTATCGCCATCAGCCTTTGGCACTGGCTGCAAACATAAAAACTTGCAGCTGCGGCAACTAAGATTATGGCTTTGAAAGCGAGCAGAGCAGCGCCAGGCAGAAGATGACCATGATTTTAACTTTTGTCATGTCTTCCAGTTCTCTGTGTATTTGAGTTACGAGGTTGTATACCCTCTTGCATCTAATGATGCTCTTTTGTATCTTCAAGGTCAAGACCTCAGCAATGTTCAAATTTAAAGCAGTTTCATCCGAGGTGCATTGCATGGGTAGTAGTATTTTATTCCTTTTGGTATCCAGCTAAACAATAAAGAAGAAACCTAGCGACCTGGAGGATACCTGCAAGGACAACGTTGTACTGATGTTTTGTTACTCGATGTATTAACTATAATTATAATTAAGACATGCACTTGGACCATCCTTCTCTCTCACCCTCCTTTCATACGCCATTATCTGCCCAATCATCTTTCGCGGGCACCGGGGACAGTAGAAGTATGTTCTTGTGGCCAAATATGACTTTTCTGAGACACGAGGAGTGGTGGAAAATGTCTCTCTCCAGCTCACCTGGTTTACTGCATTTGTAAATGGACAGGCTTCTACATTTGTGCTCAAGTTGTGGGACAAGGCTGCCAAAATTCATGCTGAAACACTGCCCGATCTTTTTATCATGGACAAAGCCACCAGTTCATGTCTCAATTTGGAAGACAGGTCACAGACTCTTGCGAAGGGGACCTTCTCACCTCAAATTACAAATGTCTAACATGTTGAGTACGTAAATAAAAAGAATATTTGATTCTCAACTCATAATGGGATATTTCATCAATTAATCTATACGTGGGGAAATTTCAGAGAATAAATTATTCCATCTGATTGAGAGTTATTCCTTGATCGTAAGTAATTTCTTGATCATAAAATTTAATGAGTTATTTTTTGATCGTTTTCTAGAGTGCGATGATACACTGAAACCCAGTTTTGGAGGAAGAACGGCCGGGGTAACCTGGAAACAACAATACAGTAACTTTACAACAACATCATGTCAGAATCCTAAGGAGTTAAGAAGATAAGGCTGTGCAATAACTTTACAGCTATAACCTACCACAATCCTGATGGGTAAAAAAAGGCCAGCTTGAAGGGGAAAGTTTAAGCACCTATTTTGGCTATTACACACAGACTGAACTCGTATATATCTCATGAAGATGGAAGATTGACTTAACAGCCAATCACCGCATCTTGTAATCAAACAGATTTTGGTCCCCTTTTTTTTTTTTTTACAAGAAACCACTTTACAATAACTAGAATATGATACAGAAGTTGTCCCTTGATTTGAATTGGAGACTCCATTCACCGTCTTTCGGTAAAGAGTTTGCCTGTTAACAGAATAACAAGCTCGCCGTCATCAATGGATGATCCTGGTGCAAGCTGTAATGCTGTTTTACCTTCGCCATTCACAGCTCGTGGATTGGCCCCCCTGCATCGTCAGATTTGTAAATGAAAAAAATGGAAAATGATAAGCATTTGGTATTGAAAAGATGATAAATTCATCCAAACCATTTGCAAAGGGCTAATCTTGAGAGAACATCTGTTACAACTTCAGTGGAATCAGGTTTGTCTCTAAAGAGTTCTGGTGATCATTTATTTCCAAAAAACAAAAACATGCATTCAATTTTCATGAAAGTGTCCATGGAAAAAAGACTGGATATGAAGGAAACGTTCTTCCCTCCTGCACTAGGATAGTCTTTGAAGTGAAATATAATTGTGTAGGATTTTATCCGCAGAATCATAAAGATCAGCATTGCAGCTATGTGGATAATGCCATTAATGCCACTACAAAACATTGCGGACGGAATTGGCCTAGAGACCTGCAACCCAACCAGAGGTCTTATGACATTATTATAAGGTAGCTGGTCAAGCAAAGTAAGTAAGTATGGAGATTCTAAAGGAATCTTCTACTAAAGTCACTTGATCTTAAAACTAAATGTCTGAGGAGCTGTAAAAAGTGCAGAGAGAAAACAGAAATAGGAGCGCTAACAACTATATTAGATGCCCGTGTGTTAAACAAAGAAATGTATTTTTGCAATGCCTTTTCTTGTTTCATGACACTTCACATTCAATGAAATTATCTGACATTGTATTCATGTCATTGCTTCACTGTCCAGACATTATATCAAGCCATCAACATTAGAGGTTACAAAACAAGACACCGAGAACTATCCAAATCTATGGTTCCATTGTAGGAAGCTATGTTTTGGTGGTACTGGAAGACCTTGACATTCTTGTTCACTCCTATAAAGGTCTCAGCCAGATCTTCAAGATATTTGGTACAAGCCATTTCTTGGTACAATGTTAAAGTCTTTGGCTTGCAACCATAATGGTGGAAAGTTTAAAAATGTCACGAGGACTTTCTGAATTCTCCCTCCAGAATTCAAAACCATACTTCAAAGCCATTATAGGCTATAACTAGTTAATGGCCTTATATCAAAATGTTCAGTGCATGGAGCATTATAAAAGGAAAGGAAGACGAAAGGAAAAAAACATTAAATTTCATAAGAGAAGCTCTTAGAGAGATCAAGGAGAAATGATAGCCTCCAACCATGAATAAGTTCAGATAAATCCAGAAAATTATTGACAAAAACCTAATATAACATAAATACGCAACATGGATGCTTGCCGACATATTCACAGTTTTACACTATCAAATTCCTTTCCCCCACAATAAAAATAGCAAGCAAGATGGAATTTTAATTATGGCATAGAAAGATGTTGGTAGGGAAGTTCAAGAAGCTAGCAGCTTAACAGTGGATGAAAAAACTTTCCATTTTACCAAAGCCAACAGAACTACTTTAAAGAACCCAAGTGCAATGTATAATTTTACCAAGTTAAAAGCAAAGCGTAAGGAAGATGTGATAGATCCTTTTCCAGAACAAGATGATCTACAATTTTTTGCTGGTTAGGACATGAAAAGCAAGGGCTAGAGAAAAGAAAGAACTACCTCCTAAGAAGCAATTTTGCAATAGGATATCTCTTGCTGATAATGCAATAGTGCAGTGCTGTATGACCTTTTGAATCAGAAGCATTTATATTTGCACCATATTGTAGGAGTAGTTCTACCATGCCATTGTCAGCTGTTAGGCAGGCAAGGTGAAGCAAAGGGCATCCATCAGAAATTTCCTCTATGAGCTGGTCCTCACTTCTATTTAATGACGTCAGATAGCTTGCTGATAGCTTGTTCAAAGAATCACCTGCAAAGCAATCAAACTTGAGATCAAGGTTTTCCAGCTCTTCCAACCACATTGGCCATTGTTAAGGACGTACTAAATGATGCTTGTCCATGGATAGCATTGACATCTATCCCAGAGCAGACAATATGGCGGTAAACTCCTTTCTTGTCATTAGCATGGATGCTTTCCCACATCTGTTGCACCACTGGATGTTGATTGTCCCTTGACTTGAATACAAAAACTTTTTGTGCATACTGCAATACAGGAAAACAATCATATTGAGTCCAAAAATGACATAATCTACTGGCTTATTACAGCTAACCTACACTTACTCCCTAATGAGACATTTCAATCAATAAGCCAAAAAAAATTGACAAGGTAAACATCAGGGCTAATAACAGGAATTGGATGAACACACATGCCAAAGTAAAGAGTAAAACACTGCAAATTCAGGATGCATATCAGAGGAAGTTGCAAAATGTGTTGAACTTTAAAATTAGGAATTTTTACATGCATTCTTGCCTTCTGTGAGCACATGGTTTCCCCATCATGAATGTAGGTGACAAAAAGCAATCATCTGAATGGGTTAGGAAGAGGCTGAAAAGTCAAATTGTTTGAAGGAGGCCAGAAAGACAAATCATGAGGATGCCAAAGTATCTGTTTCTTTAATACTTAAGTTGACATATATTCGCAACTGCTGAAGCAACAAATGGAATAATGATCAAGTCACTTTATGCGAGGTAATAGTTATTCCCAAGGCACCGGCATGTGTTGACTAGGAAGAAACAAACCAAAACCTAAATTACCACTCTAACCAAACTTCTAAACACAGACATGTAGATGCATAATCCCCTAAAGGGACCATACAGCCTTGGGCCCACGCTGCCAGTTAAATGCTTAAAGAGTATAATGATGGTTAGATTAGGAGCTAAAGACCATCAAAAGACTGCTACTGTTGTAAAAGAATCCACATATGAGACAGCTCAGTACTTATGCCTTTCTTATCTGTATCCTAGTTGCTAGCAAATCTCATTCAAATCTTTCACCATTTTTTTTGTCGTCTCCTTACTTCGAGAAAAGTATCTAAGAGCCTTCATAATCTACCTTTTGACCAAGAACTGGGTCTATCCCCACCCATTCCCAAGTTAAGCCCATAAACTAACTACAGGCATTCATTACAGAACTATCAGTGTGAGAATGGTATGTATATCTACTAAATCCTAAGCTTCGAGAAGCATTATGATAAATGACCAATTAGTTTACTAACAAATTCCATTTCTTTTTCATTCTCCAAAAAAAATCCATCTTTGGTTCAAAAATATATTAGACATGTTCTCTTTTCAGAATGAAAGTCATCTAGGGAGCAAGAGAAAAATGTCACATTGTCACAATCTCCACTGATTGGTTGGGATGTTCTTAAATAAGACTGGGGAAATAAACATGAGATGTCCAAAAGAAATGGAATTATTCAGAGCAATACCTTCGCATGAATAAACTGCTCCTTCACTGATATAGGATCATCTTGATTGGGTTTCCTTGGGCGGAACTGCTTGTGTCTATCAGATTTAGAAAATCTATGCCACCAAAACTTCCAAATTATTAGTATTGAAAAAAAAAATCTTGAAAAAAAGAAGAAAAAGAATAGAAAACACAACAGTTTAAAGCATATCAAATTTCTGCATTACTGACCTGAGTGCTTCATCAGAAGTAGAACTTGTTGGATGCAACAACTCCTCCCAAATTGTGTTTGCACAATAATTCCCCAGTGACTGAAACAAGTTTAAGATAGATGGATCCCACACTTTTACATCAAGTGTTAGTGATCTTACCTGCATTGAAGGATTACCACAATGCAACATGAATGTGCAAAAAGAAGGAAGAACAGAGCAAAATACCATAAGTGTAAATATACTCAAACATCAATGAGGCCAAGCTCAAATAAAAGAGAAAGCAAATAAAACAAAAATACATCAAACAATTATAAAAGACCTGGATTTTTCTCTCTCAACACACCCAAATTCAGATATTAACAACTGTAACAGTAACAGACTTTACATGATGTGAAAGTTTATTCACTATAAACTTATTAGAGAGAGATAGAGAGAAGAGAATTGTATGGAATAGGATTTGAGTTCACACACAGTAAGAAAATGGAGCAAAGACTCATCCGTTTTAGGTTCAGGTTTGATGTAAGTATATTTAAGACTGTAAAGGCAACTCCAGGAACACATTATAGTTGCATGTAGACTATTGTTCACACAGAAGAATACAAATATTTCGTCAGTAATGATCTTAATTTTCCAACAAAAGTATCACTGGCAGCCTCAATTATAGATCAACTTTCAGGACTAGTAAAAAGTAACAGTTAAATGAATCTGCAGTTTAGTCCCCTCAAAGTCACTAAGAGAGAGAGTGGTATCGAATGGAGTGGTCAAGTGTACGCACACAGTAAGAAAAGTGAAGCAATGACTGATTTTATTTTCGTTTCACTTTTGATATAAGTAGATAGACTATCTATAAACAGTAAAGGCATATCCAGGAACATAATATAATTGCAAGTGGACTTTTGCACAGGCAGAGGAATAAAGTATTTCTCGGTACTGATCTAACTTTCAAATGAGAATATCACTGGCAGCCTCAATTATAGATCACTTGGACATTCAGCACCACAAAAATGTAACAGTTAAACAAATCTACGACCTAGTACCCTCAGAAAAGTTAATAATACCTCGCTTACATGCCCTAACCACCTTACTCCTATTAGAGAGAGAGAGAGAGAGAACAGAACTGTATGGAAAAGGAGTCAAGTGTATACACAATGTAAGAAGAATAAAGCAAGGATTCATTTGATCTAGGTTCAGTTTTGATCAAAGTGTATTTAACAGTGGTGGCTTGTGCATAAACTCAAGAAATACAATGCTTAGGTCAACTGGTAAACAGAAGCACAGTTTTCTTTTAGTATACTTGCTTGTAGAGACATGTGGTCGCAAGCATGTCCCCCTCATTCATGTTTGCCTGTGCTTCTCGTGAAACATTACTTTGAAATACAATGCTTCTAAGGTTCATGTATTAGGTTCATCAGAGAAAAGCACAAATTTCCTAATTCTTATCTGAAACTTCCATTCAGAAACAATGAAACAGACATGATCAAGCATTGATAAATTACCTTTGATATATGTACCCCAAGATTACGATGAACACCAGAACATTCAATGCATATAAGAATACCAAGGTTTAAGGATGCCCAGTCTGGTTCAGGTGCACCACAATCAGCACATCTGTCATTCCCAGGTACTCTTCTCAACACATCAATTGGCTTTTCAATTTTTATGGTGTAATCTTGTCGTCGCAAACTTCTGGTTGGATGTAAATGACTTCCAGTATCAAACGTGAACTCCTCAATCTCTGTCTGATCAGGAGAATCTATGAACGAGCCACTCTCACTAACAGAGTGATGGTCACCACTTCCCATCGGACTAGAAGAAAGAAACTGACAGATAAATGGGCCATGTTCATTAATATACAAATCGACACAAAAGATACAGGGTACTGAAAAACTGTAGATATTTACTCTTTCGGTTATCTGGGAACTCAATAACGAAGTGATCACCCCATTTATCTTTTCAATCCAGTCCATTTGGTCTAATGCATTCTCTGCCTGCATTAAAATCCAATACAATTAAGAACCTTTACAAACTTAACCTACTTCTCAAATTTACAAACTCATTCCTGATTGTAATTTACAGCAGGAAGGAGAATAAGTTTTTTTCTTTTCCTGGTTATTTTTATATTCAACAGTCAATATCCAGTTACATGTTTGAGCTGCATTTCGATGACAAACCTGCAAAGTGTAGACTTTCATTGGTGAAATAATTCTGAAGCAGAATCTTAAATCTGATTGATCTGCATCAACCTTTATTGTTGATGTTAGAAGGTTCACAGTGTGACGAGCAACAGATTTTTCATCATGCACACCACCATGGTAGTGAGAAGAAAGCCACCGACTCAACAATCCTTGACCATTTTCAGAAGAACCATTTCTCTGTACCGCGGATTGACTCCCACCTGACTGAAATAGGACGGTGCATAACATCCAGTGAACAGATATCAGACTCTAAAAGAGGTATATAATTAACAGCTCTCAACATTACAGGCTATATTCCAGTGAATGGCTTACGGATGACCAGTTGAATGGCTTGCGATAGTAGTAAAGCATTCCTCGATTATCAAGAACAAAAAACCTTCTTTTCCAATCACCTCTCAAATTTGAGGAACGCTTTGATAGATATCCTTGTCGAATGGTTTGAACCTGTATAATTGTAGTCTTAGCTAGTCATGCAAGCAGAGATACCATGAGGATGAAGTAATTGTGGGGAAAAGACAAAATTTTCAACTTATAGACAAAGTCTTGTTAAAGGTGAGCTACACTTGCGAACTACCTTCCCCTTAGCAGCAGATTGCATAACCTCCTCTATCACTTTTTGTGAACTCCTAGCAGCAGGTCGCACGCTATCTTCACGAGGAGAACTGAAAATGTCATTTACAGAATGCCTACTTTCTTGATCAATATGCTTCATGAACTCTTGCATCCTTTCATGAAGGGATACTTGATCATAGTTGGAACATTCTCTACATTGTTGTGCATAAGCCAAGACCTATAACATAACAGCCAATGGCTCATATATTGTTTCAACTAAGAGAAATTTAAAAGGTGAGACTACAAATATGAAGCAGCCAACTTCTGTAACAAGGAGAGACAATCAAAGAAGAGGACAAGAAAGAATGTTCTGGCTTAATCAGATTAATGGATACTGGAATTTAGAACCTCATATAGGAGGCAAGCCACAAAATTAACCTTACGAAAAATTCTATTAATTGAAAGTCAGTCCCCTCTATAAGTGGGGCAAAATTGGTCAATTATTTGAGGAGTCAAAAGACATAGTGCTTAATTGGTACATTTCAATTTCAAGCAACCCTTCATAAACCATCGAGGGCTTTACCCTTTCTGTTCATGTTGCTTGACTAGAAACTTTTACACTCTCCTTTTTTAACCAGTCCTAAAGGTGTCCTAGATGGCATAGACAATCTTTTGTTCACATGGTCAATTAGATCTTCTTAAATAAGAGTTGAATGGTGGTAATAATGATTATAGGATCTTGTATTTTTCTTCGAAAAATGCCTTTTCAACCCCATAAAAAAAGAAAAACAGAAAAAAATGAAAGCTTCTTCAAGGTCACTTATGGACAACTCCACAATACAAGAATTAAGGACTTGAGAAATTGTTTTTGAAAAGAAAAATGTGCTTTTAGGGAAACTGAACTAATTTTTTAACAGTACAATTTTGTGAGGGAACAATTAAAATTAAAAAGGACCTGGTTAATGAAAGGCTCCATCTGGTGCAATAGCTCATATCCCTGAAACAATCAAGAATTCAAAGTCAACAACATACAGATTCGAGAATGAATTCAACCTTAATATGATCACATGATCACTGAGGTACCTGCTTGAAGAATCGAAGATGAGCATCCATTGTTCCACTAACAGCCTCCAGAAACTCAAATCTCCTCTTGGCCTCGACAACAGAAAGAGCACTAATCTGGAGATAGAAAATCATGTATTACATTTAATCCAAGTTGCTTATTAAAAAATTTATAGATCCATGTTACTCGGTTGAATAAACTTACCAAATTAAAGCGTGCTTGCTCAAAAGAGGATCTTGCATTGTGCAGTTCCTGGAACGGTCTCTCTACCAAATTAGATTTAAACTGATGGTTACCTATGATTAACTACCTGAACAACCTACACACAAAACTAGATGGTGCTTTAGTATTAGAAGTCAGATGCTATGGATTGTACCTCCTGTATAGCAGAAGTTACATCCATCCTAGTACTCTTCCTCAGTGAAAGAAACTTATCACGCGCCTGCAGCATAACATCAAATTGGAACTGAATTTTGTCATGATCAAGTATATATTGGGCAACACAATCCTCGAAAATTGAAGTATATTAACCATAAATAATTACTCATGCAGAAGAACCCTCTTCAGAAAAGAAAAGAAGTCCTAGCAACACTTCTGAATGGAAATGAAAAACCATTCTATAAAACAAGGAGATAGAAACTAATCTGAAAGAAATTAGCGAGTGTGGACCTAAAAGACGATAATGATGTATTGTTATTAGTTTTATAGGTATGATTATAATCGGATAAAGAAGAATATATAATCAAGAGATTGAAAACCTAAACATAAGGTGGACTTGGATTACAGGTTGCATATAAATCAATCAACTCTAATGTCCCTTTTCTATGAGTTTTTTCATTCTTGTTTTGGATATAAGCAGCATCTACCACGAGTACCTTTCTCCTGCAACTACCAGTATATTTTGCCCCTGTATTAGTCTTTCAAGTCCAAGGGATATGAGTTCACCTTCCAGAAAAAAACAGAGCAAATGAATCCATAAGGCAGATGGGAAAGGTACACTATGAGGAAATCTATTATGAAGGGCATTTATTACTTGGACCATATTTGTAATTATTTCCATACTTTTACATAAAACACTTGGAAATTTTGAATTTCACAATTGCTGCTTCTATCGGCTTACTAAGAATCTGGATATGTAAATATCTATTGCATGCAAAACATATGCATTTACTGGGAAACCAATATCACCAAAAATTGAGAGATATTGGTAAATAATTTACTCAAGTTTTCTTTTCTATATGATGATTCTTGGGTTAACTTGTTAGTACCTTTGTACCACATAATTTCTCCTCAACATTTAGAAAGGAAACCAGAAAAACATGTTTTGAAATGTTAGTGTGCATTTACAATGCCTTTGTGCAAAAACAACATTGAGATATGACCCAATCAGGAATGAAAATGTAATCACGAGTAATGAAAGCCATCACAATGCCAGCTGAATTACATGGAATTTAGAGAATGAAAACCACAATAAGGTTGCAACAGAGATTATCAGCAGACAAGACACGGAATTTACATGCATACCTTCAAAGTTATATCATAGTATTAGATGAACAACCCACCTGATCATACATCACGGAAGCCTTGTCAAAACGTTTCCGTGCTTCCTGCAACAATAAGAGATTAACTGTAGCTAAGCAACAGTCTTTTTAGAGAGAAGTCCAAGATTGTTCTCAGAGCTTAGATGATGGTCAATGAAAAATGGATATATTTCTGATTATATATTATGAGCACACTATAGTTTCAACAAATAAACAACGAAGTCAGTGTATAAGGAATTCTTCTTAAGCAACAGTATTATGAAGTCCAAACTTGCAGGCATTGAATTTTTTATACAAAGAAAGCATCTATTTGACAGGAAATAAGAAGTACCTTGATGTCTTGCAGATCAAAATTAACAAAGTGCTGCAACTTATCATTTAGCATGTGCTCCACCTGAGAAGGCCAATTTCAAATGGCGGTACAGCAAATCACTTAAAACAGTTTTCCATATTCTGTATTTAAATGGACAAAATGAAAACCATATCTAGCAAGTCCAGGAAGCATGCAAACCGTGTTATAAATTGTCTACCTGTGACCGAAGAACTTCCTTGTATGTACCAATTTCTCTCAACGTGATTGTGAATTTGTTCATAACAGGACCTAAGGACGACCAAAAAAATGCAGTA